>UPTN01000718.1_pt1 | contig 16125 bp, 14 predicted proteins | sample 2160111 | NCBI WGS metagenome assembly UPTN01 (sample SAMN06265058, study PRJEB28932) | marine metagenome | isolation source: Columbia River Estuary | place: USA:Columbia River Estuary, USA | collected 2014-05-05
CCTACACGACGCTCTTCCGATCTCGATGCACAATTGATTAACCATCTTGGTCAACTGGCCGGACCCCGAATCACCCAGCAGGATGCAGGCGCGGGCGAAGCAGTCGATGATCGGGTAGGCCCTGTCGAAGGCCTCCTGGTCGCCGCCACACATAACCGTCAATGCGCCATTCTCCGCTCCCGCCTGGCCGCCGGATACCGGGGCATCGATAAAGCCGATGCCATTGTTGGCCGCCAGGGCGTAGATCTCCCGCGCCACTTCCGCAGAGGTAGTGGTATGGTCCACCAGGATGCTGCCCGAGCTCATGCCGGCCAGTGCTCCGTTCGGACCCAGTACAACCTGTCTCAGGTCATCGTCATTACCAACGCAAACAAACACGAATTCAGCGCCCCGGGCTGCCTCGGCGGGCGTCGCGAAGCTGGTCCCCTTGTGGCGGGAAACCCATTGGGCTGCGGTACTGGCAGTGCGGTTGTAAACTCTGGTTTCGTGACCCGCGGTCTGAAGGTGTCCCGCCATCGGTGCACCCATGACTCCGAGACCAATAAATGCAACAGTGGCCATATAAACTCCCGATTTGAATCTTTGGCGACAGTGTACCCGGTTGCTCTCGGAGTGTTTAGAAATTGTGGCAGGAGAGTTACGTGGTGAGTGAAATTTATCTGTTACGGCATGGTCAGGCCTCTTTTGGCGCCGAGGACTACGATCGATTGTCCGAGGCCGGAGAGACCCAGGCCAGACTGCTTGGTGAGCACCTTGCCGAACTGGGTATGGAATTTGATGCGATTTTCAGCGGCGCCATGCGACGCCAGCGGGACACTGCGCGGATACTGCTCGAGGGGATGGGGCACTCGAACCCCGAGGGTTTCGAGATCATGGATCACTTCAACGAATTCGATCATTTGCCGGTCTTGCGCGAGTACCTGGAAGGCATGATCGCGGGGGGTGATGCCTCGGTGGATATCCCTCGCCTGCGGGAAGATCGTCCGTATTTCCAGAAGGTGTTTGATGCGGCCACCGCAGACTGGATCTCCGGAAAGCTACAGGGGCCTGACCTGGAAAGCTGGGTAGAGTTTTGTCAGCGCGTGGAGAACGGCATGGTCGCCCTTCAGGAGGCGGCAGGCCAGGGCCGGCGGGTACTGGTGAGTACCTCGGCGGGAGCGATCAGCGTGGCCCTGCAATCGGTCCTGGGAACCGCCAGGCATGAAGCACTGCGCCTGGCCTGGGTCATACGAAACAGTTCTCTTACGCGTATTCTCTGGGACGGTGAGCGCGCATCCATGGAGACGTTTAACAGCGTCGCCCACCTTGAGAATGGTAAGCGTATGGATTTGATTACCTACCGTTAGCATTGACGCCGGCAGGCATGGAAATGTCCATGGGTGCAGGTCTACCCAGCGCGAATTCAATCCGCTAACATTGCTTATCGATTTAAACTGGAAGATGGACGAGATTAATGAAACGACTGATTTCTGCTGCCGCCGCAACATTGCTCATGTTGTCTGCCGGTGCACTGCACGCTGAATGCGTATTCCCCAGCTCAGAAATAGACGTCCCCGACGGTAGCAAGGCCTCGAAAGAAACCATGGTCGCCGCTATCAAAAAGGTCAGGGCTTACCAGGGCGAGATGGCTGCCTTTCGCACCTGCCTGGACGAAGAGCTGGCTGCCGTGGCAGATCCGAAGCCACTTGAGGCAGTGCAGTTCCATGATCTGCGCTTCAACGCCTCGATTACTTCGGAAGAAGAAATCGCTAACAAGCTCAACAATGAAATCCGTGCATTCAAGGCTGCTGGAACTCAGTAAGCCCCTGGTGAGCTAGCGAGATCTGAGTAGCCGCCGCCTTCCATGGTGGCTGAACAGCTTGATGAATTCAGCAAACGTCGCCTCGGCCAATTGATGGTTTGAGGCGATCTGTTCACGTGTTTCGCTCATGACCTGCTCCGGGTCGACCAGGCTACCCATGGATTCAAGGTCTCGCCGGTTGGCCGGGACCTTCAGCCAGCGTCCAATCAGGTCGCCGTCCACTTCCAGGTGGAATTGGAAGCCGTAGGCATTGTCTCCGTAGCGGAAGGCCTGGTGTGCGCAGACATCGCTGCTGGCAAGCTGGACCGCTCCCCTGGGCAACTCGAAGGTGTCGCTGTGCCACTGGAAGATTTTCTCGCTGGGTCCAAAGTTGCCTAGCAGGGGGTCATCTGCTGCTTTGGGATCCACGCTTATATCGTGCCAGCCGATCTCCGGCCGGGAACTGCGTTTAACTTTTGCCCCCAGGGCCCGGGCCAGCAGCTGGGCGCCCAGGCAGATCCCCAGGATGGGTAAGCGCAGTTCCAGGGCTTCTTGAATTAATTCGATCTCGGTATCCAGGTGAGGATAACGGTCAGTCTGGTTGACGCTCATGGGTCCGCCCAGCACCACCAGTCCGTTGTAGCTGCTCATGTCCGGCCGGGCATCGGGTTCGCGGCTGAAATTCACGTAACGAATACGAAATCCCGCAGCCTTTAGCTGTGGATTCAGGGTGCCCAGGGGTTCGTAGGGGACGTGTTGGAATACCAGTATTCGTTTCATTTTTCCGGGAGCGTCAGGGGTTGAAAGAGGGTGGGAATTCTACATTTCCTGACGAATAAGACCAGAGGGAGTCTAAAAGTTTGGCTTGACGCAAGTCAGAACGCCTGCTTACACTCGAGCCTTACTCATCGAGACCGGCAGAGGGACAGGCCCGAAGAAGCCGGGGCAACCAGCGGATCTAACCAGTTCGCAATGGTGCTAACTCCTGCGGGACCAGCCTGAGGGCTGGCCGCCGATAGATGAGCTACTGTGAAACACCCGGATTGGGTGTAGGTCACGGTAACTCCCACCAGCGGTCTCTGCGCAGGGTTTCGAGATGAGAAACCAGATCCCGGTCAGCCGGGTGTGAGCGAGAGAGGACCGAATTCATGTACAGCCCCTTTGCCATTCAAAGCGCTAGAGAATGTGTTTCCACATTTATGCGTTGGCAGGCTCCGGTCGATCCTGGATGCCAGGGTGCGTGGTTACATGAGCTCAGCGTGACTCTCTCCAGGATCAGTACACAGGCGTTCGCGCCAGAGACCCGGAAATGAGCAAGCCAGATCAGCAAGGACGGACCGGCGCGGTGCGCGCGGGCATTGAATCAGACAGGCAGTACGGCGCCGTGGCGCCGCCCCTGTACCTGACCTCCAACTACACGTTCAGGGATATGGGCCAACCCCGTGCCTACGATTACAGCCGCACCGGCAACCCCACCCGGGACCTGCTGGGTGATGCCATCGCCGAACAAGAAGGCGGGGCGGGCGGCGTGATTACGGCGTCGGGTATGGCCGCGGCGACCCTGGTCTGCCAGTTGCTCAAGCCCGGTGACATCCTGATTGCTCCCCATGATTGCTACGGCGGTACCTACCGGCTTTTTAACGCCCTGGCTGAACGAGGGCAGTTCCATGTACGTTTCGTGAACCAGAGCGATCCCCAGGCCCTGGCAGCCGCCCTGGCCGAGCGACCGAGGCTGGTCTGGGTGGAGAGTCCCAGCAACCCCTTGTTGCGCATTGTTGACCTGCGGGCCCTGTCGCGACTTTGTCGTTTGCATGGCGCCTTGATGACGGTAGATAACACTTTCCTGTCCCCCGCCTTGCAGAATCCAATCAGCCTGGGTGCCGATATCGTGGTGCATTCCACGACCAAGTATTTAAACGGCCATAGCGATGTGGTCGGCGGAGCGGTGATAGCCGCCGATGCCACCCTGCACGAAGAACTGGCCTGGTGGGCCAATTGCTTAGGTATAACCGGTGCACCCTTTGACAGCTTCCTGACCCTGCGTGGTCTGCGCACCCTGCATGCGCGTATTCGCCTGCACGAGGAAAACGCCGGTGCCCTGGTGAGCCTGCTGAGCGATCATCCTGCGGTGAGCAAGGTCCATTATCCCGGCCTGGCCAGTCACCCGGGTCACGAGATTGCCGCCAGCCAGCAACGTGGGTTTGGCGGAATGATCAGCTTCGAACTGCATGGCAGCCAGCAGCAGGCCGGGGTGTTTCTGAATGCCCTGAAATACTTCTCCCTGGCCGAGTCACTGGGCGGGGTGGAGAGCCTGGTGGCCCATCCTGCCACCATGTCCCATGCGGCTATGGGGCCCGAAGGACGCAAGCTGGCTGGCATCGGCGATAACCTGATTCGCTTGTCGGTTGGAATCGAGAACATCGAGGACTTGCTCGCCGACCTTAAGTCGGGGCTGGACAAGATCCTGGGTTCACAAAGCACTGCCGCCGGGGCGGAAGCACTATAAAAAGATGACCTCCCGGGGGTAAGCTGGCTATTCCGGTAAGGATGCCGGGTCGCGGATTACAAAGCATGGCTAGTACACAGGAACGACATCCAGGCCTGGACCTGACGCTGGCTCGCCGGGTGGTGATAAAAATTGGTTCTTCGTTGCTGGTGGAAGCGTCCACCGGTCGCATCCACCGTTCCTGGCTGGAAGCGCTGTGTGAGGACATCGCCCGTATGCGAGCCCGGGGCCAGCAAGTGGTGCTGGTCTCCTCAGGGGCTATCGCCCTGGGCCGCCGAATCCTGAATATGAGCGAGGGTAGCTTGCGCCTGGAGGAAAGCCAGGCCGCGGCGGCGGCGGGGCAGGTGGCCCTGGCCCACGCCTATTCGCAAACCCTCTCCAGCAGTAATCTGCATGTGGCCCAGGTGCTGCTCACCCTGTCGGACACCGAGCAGCGACGTCGCTATCTCAACGCACGCAACACCCTCAAGACACTGCTGGATTTGGGGGCAGTGCCGGTAGTGAATGAGAACGACACCGTGGCCACCGAGGAAATTCGCTATGGCGACAATGATCGGCTGGCGGCCAGGGTGGCGCAACTGGTGAGCGCCGATTGCCTGGTATTGCTCTCGGATATAGACGGGTTGTACAGCGCTGATCCGGGTGTGGATCCCGATGCGAAGTTCATTCCCCTGGTGCCGGAACTGACCCCGGAAATTGAAGCCCTGGCCGGCGAATCGCGCTCCGGCATGGGCCGCGGCGGCATGGTTACCAAGTTGATTGCCGCTCGCATCGCGCTGGGCGCCGGCTGTCACGTGGCGATTGCCAACGGCCGCCTGGAGCGTCCCCTGCTGGCTATGGAACAGGGCGGGCGATGCACATGGTTCGTCCGTCATCGATCACCGGCTGCGGCGCGCAAGCAATGGATAGCCGGTTCGCTCAAGCCCCTGGGCAGCCTGCAACTGGACGAGGGTGCGCGAACTGCCTTGCTTGCCGGGAAGAGCCTGTTACCCGCGGGTGTCACAGCGGTACAAGGTGAATTCGAACGCGGCGATGCGGTGGCGCTCACAGCTCCGGATGGGCGCATCCTTGGGCATGGCCTTAGTGCCTACACCAGCGCCGAGGCGGCGAGCATTGCCGGATGCCAGAGCAGCGAGATTGCCGGAATCCTCGGTTACAGTGGCAGAGACGAATTGATTCACAGGGACGACCTCGTGTTGTTTGGAGTGTGACGGTTATGACCGCAACGACCCCGGGTGGTGAGCTATCCACAGTCATGGATGCCATGGGAGCAAGGGCGCGACAGTCTGCTCGCGTGTTGGCGGGGGCCAGCGCCGAACAAAAGAATGGCGCCCTGCTGGCCGCTGCTGAAAGCCTGAAAAATCACATGCCGGAGATTCTCGCGGCTAATGAAAAAGACCTCCAGGCGGCCCGGGCTTCGGGCCTGTCCGAGGCTATGCTGGATCGTCTGATGTTGGACGAGAGCAGGGTACTGTCCATGGCGGATGGCTTGCGCAACATCGCTGAACTGGATGATCCGGTGGGCAGGGTGCTGGCCCAGTGGACGCGTCCTAACGGTCTGGATATCCAGCGACTGAGTGTGCCCCTGGGCGTGATCGGCATCATCTACGAGAGCCGGCCCAATGTGACCGCAGATGCCGGGGCCCTGTGCCTGAAGGCGGGTAATGCGGTAATACTCAGGGGTGGGTCGGAAAGCTTCCATTCCAGCAACAAAATTCACGCTTGCCTGTGTGAGGGGTTGGAGAAGGCCGGTTTGCCCGCGGACAGCATCCAGATGGTGCCGACCACGGATCGGGAGGCGGTGGGTTACCTGCTCTCGGAAATGGCCCAATACCTGGATGTAGTCATTCCACGGGGAGGCAAGGGCCTGGTGGCCCGTGTGGAGCGCGAGGCCAGGGTGCCGGTGCTGGGTCACCTGGAAGGCATCTGTCACCTGTATGTCGATGCCTCGGCGGATCTGGAACTGGCTGTGAATGTGGTGGTGAATGCAAAAATGCGCCGCACCGGAATTTGTGGCGCTGCCGAGACCCTTTTGCTGGACAGGCATGCTGACCGTGAATTGGTGGCGGCACTGGTCCAGGGTCTGTCCGGTGCGGGCTGTGAAATTCGCGCGGACCAGGCCTTGCGAGATCAGTTCCCCGAGTTGCCGCCAGCGGATGAATCAGATTGGTCTACCGAGTACCTTGCGCCGGTGATATCCGCTGCCATGGTGGACGGCGTTGAGAGCGCGATTGAGCACATCCAGCGCTATGGCACAGGGCATACGGAATCGGTTATCGCGGGTGATGCCCGGGTTGCTGAACGTTTTCTTTCTGCCGTGGACAGCGCCATTGTGATGCATAACACCTCCACCCAGTTTGCCGATGGCGGGGAGTTCGGGATGGGCGCCGAGGTTGGAATTGCCACGGGACGTTTGCATGCCCGCGGGCCGGTAGGCGTTGAGCAGCTAACCAGCTATAAATACGTTGTTCGGGGTAGCGGGCAACTACGGCCCTAGCATTGTGACGATGGTCTGGTTCAGGCCAGTCCAAGTATTTCCTGGTAGCGTTCCCTGACCTGCTGCCATTCCATCTTGAACCAGGGCGTGAACAGTTCAGCCTGCTCACTCATTTCCCGATCCAGCTGTTCGGGTGAGATGAAGCGCCATTCTTCAACTTCGTTACGATTCACGATGACATCTTCGTCGCTGCGTCCGACATAGACCCAGCACAGCTCATGCTCGGAACCCTCGGCATCAAAGTTGGCGTGGTACTCAAATTTGTACAGGAAGTGCAATTCGCAATGCAGTCCCAGTTCCTGGTGCAGTCGACGCACGGTGGCTTCGGGCATGTCCTCGCCCTGGCGGGGGTGGCTGCAACAGCTGTTTGACCAGTAGCCTCCCCAAAGACGTTTTTGTCCGCTGCGTTTTTGCAGCAGCATTTCGCCACGGGAGTTGAAAATAAATAGCGAAAACGCCCGGTGTAACTTTCCCTTGCCGTCGTGGCAACCAGCCTTGTCCAGGTTGCCAATCTCCTGGTCCTCGTGGTCGACCAGGATCAGGTTTTCGGATTCATGGGAGACGACCGCGTTTTCGTGAGCCGCCTTATTCAACGACCACCTCCGCGGCCTGGTAACCCGCATTGCGAATCGCCTGGGCTACCTTGTCACTGTTCTCCGGGCACAGCGCGATCATGGATCCGCCGCCACCACCACCGGTGAGCTTGGCGCCCAGGGCGCCGTTGTCACGGGCCAGGTGAATTAATTCCTCAAGTTCCCAGCTGGAAACCCGCAGGCTGTTCAGCAGGCCCTGGCAGACGTTCATCAAGTCTCCCAGTTGCGCCAGATCGCCTTTGCGAATGGACTCGATGGCTTCGAGGGTTAGTCCGTCGATGCCCTTGAATACCCGGTTGTAAACTCGCTTGTTGTTCTCCCAGGCCTTGCGAACCTGGGCGACCATGCCGGCGGTGAGGCTTTCCACGCCGGTCATGCCGATCACGAACTTCATGGGCGCGCCAATCTCCACGTCCTCGAAGGCGGGAGTGCGGTTGCGCTGGTAGACAATGGCCTTGCCGTAGGTGGCCACGGTGTTGTCCACGCCGGAGGGCGTTCCGTGGGCAACTCGTTCACATTCGTAGGCCAGGTTGTTCACATCTTCATCGGCCAGCCCCAGTGCGTAATGCCTGTCCAGGGCGCGGATGATTGCGACCGCCACGGCAGCCGATCCACCCAGTCCCATTGCCCGGGGAATATCCGAATACACTTCGATTCGCATGGGCTTGTCCAGCAGGCCCAGTTTTTCCAGGATCACGCCGGCGGGACGCTCGAAAGACTGTCGCTTTTCCGCTTCCTGGTGCAGGCGCTGTTCCACGCCCCAGCGGGGAACGATTAACTGAACGCCGTCCTCACCATCCTGGACTCTTGCGCGAACCGCCAGGGGTACTGCGGCGGCGATGGCATGAGAGCCGTAGACCACCGCATGTTCACCCAGCAGGATGATCTTTCCGTGACCGGCGGCCATGTCATCGTGATCGATCTCGGCCTGGTCGTGTTCTGCAACGTTCCGGGGACGCGATAGACCCTTGATGATTTCGTGGGCTTTCCAGATCTTGATTTCGCCGCTTTCAACCAGCCGGTCAACAACGATGGGGAACATTTCCGGAGTTGCGCCAGCGGCAGTTGCCACCGACCGGGCATGCAGGGTCATATGCCCCTGCTGAATGCCGTCTGTGGCCAGTGCGCGCAGCGCCGAGAAATTCTGTGCCAGGCCCACGATGCCCATGACTTCGGCCAGTTCAGTGGCTTTGCTCACATTCAGCATGCGCAGGTTCAGCGCAACCGTAGGATTGGTTTGCAGTGGGCCGCCCACGATGCCGACCTTCATCGGCATATCGATCTCGCCCACCAGCATTCCTTCGTCGTCGGTGTACCAGCGAGTCAGCGAGGTGTAGTGCGTGCCGCGAGCGGCGTAGGCATGGGCAGCAGCCTCAATGGCCCGCCAGTCGTTGCCGGTTGCGATGGCTACCGCATCCACGCCGTTCATGATTCCCTTGTTATGGGTGGCCGCGCGGTAAGGATCTATGGCGGCGAACTGACTGGCTATGGCAATACCATCGCGCACGGATTCGCCGTCAAATCCGCGACCTGCCAGTAAATGGGGAGGGATGCGGACCTTGCCGCGAACCAGGGCTCTATCGGTGAGATTCGACAGTATTCGCAGGAATACCTTGCCACCTGAAATGCTTTCGATCAGTGAGGCGACACCCTCGCACATGGTGTTAACCAGGTTGGCGCCCATGGCGTCACAGGTATCCACCAGCAGGTGGACCACCAGCATTTCCATATTCGATTCTGAGGCCGGATGCAGGATAACTTCCAGGTCCATTGCGCCGCCGCCCCGGGCCACCATGCGCGGGTGCAGGCTGTTCGCCAGGTTCAGCACTTCCTGCTTGCGCTCCAGCAATTTCAGCTTGGCGCGAGAAGTGTGTGGTACCTCTACAACCTGGATCTGGCCAATCAGGATCGGCGGTGTGCTTTCTACCTGGTAGCCGCCAGCGTTGCGTGCAATTTTCGCTGCCGAACTCAGGGCTGCCACGATAGAGGGTTCTTCAACCGTCAGCGGAACCACGTAGTCTTTGCCGTTGATCAGGAAGTTCGGGGCGATGCCCACGGGCAGGCCCATGATGCCCACCACGTTCTCGATCATGCGGTCGGCGTTTTCCAGGCTCAGGGTATGTTCACCGCTAAGCAGGGATTTGAAGTCCTGGGAGCTCAGGAACCCCTTGTCACGAACAGCGCGCACACGCTCGGGGATCGACAGCTTGTAGAAAGCCGGGATCACGGAATTACTCTTGTTGCCAGGCGGCTTGATATTCGACGACATAAACTCTAACTATCCGAAAGGTATTGGCAGTTCTTAAAACTACCCGGACCGTAAGGTCTCCAACCCCGTATTGTCGCCCCTGTGGACAGGTTTTCCAAGGCTAACGCTAATTCTGGCGTGCCAAACCCCTTGTTTCTAAGGCTAAATCGGGGCATCCGAAGCCCGCCCCTGCGGCCTCCGAGCAAAACTGCGCAAGGGCCGCTGGATCCAGGCTGAATGCCAGGCCCAGGTCGCCCGCGCCTGCTCCCGAGGGTTTGTAAGTCACTCCATGATTAGCGGCCAGTTCTGCGAGAGTTTCGTGCTCCGGGGAAAATACCGGAATGCCCGAAAATGTCTGCAGGAGGCGGAGACCCTTGCCGTAGGTGTTTATCGAGGAAATCAATTCTTCTGCCTGGCCGCTGATAAACGCGCTCCGGGACTGGGTGGCTGCCGAGGCCAGTATCTGTCGAACCTGGTTCCAGCCGCCGGGATCAGCCTCGGAGGCGGCCTCAAGTTGCTGCAACAAGTCGCTGGTTGAGGCCTGTTTACCTGTCCAGATAGCGCGGAACTTCAGGGCGGCAGGCAGCCTGCCGGGTTCGATAATGGGTTCCGAACTTCCCGGGGATCGCTGGTAGTCCAGGACCCCGCCACACAGGCTGGCGGCCAGGTCTATGCCGCTGCCCCGACCTCCCTGGAAGTCGCTATGCATGGCAAGCAGCATTGCCAACTGTTTTCCCCGGGGCAGTGCAGGGATGTTCGCCCATTCTCGAAGGGCTGCCGACAGGGCTACGGTCAGTGCGGCGCTGGAGCCCAGCCCAAGTTTCTGGCCCCCGGCGCCCGGGTCAAAGAATTCGCTGGTATCCAGTGTCGCCGTAAATGGTGGCAGGTTTTGCAGGGCCAATTCCTGGGCGGCCCGCAACATAGTGTCTACCAGGTGAAAAGCGCTTTTGCTGGCCGGCTGGTCCCACCGGGGTAGCCCCTGCTCATCGAACGTGAAGCTACAGGTGCTGCGTTGGTCCTGCAGGGATACCAGGTGCCAGGAGGTGTCGGGTGATGGTTCGAGACTGACCCTGGCCCGGCGATTGATCGCCATGACCAGTCCCGGCGCACCGTCCAGCACGGCGTATTCGCCTGTCAGGATGAGCTTGCCGGGTGCGCTGACTTGCATGATGTTCAGCCTTGTACCAGCCTGGATCCGTCACCGAGTCCACAGGGAATAATTTTTTGCACGCCGGGTATCTCGGCCAGCGCCCGGGAGACCTGCTCCAGGGCTTCTGGCAAGCAGACAGCCTTTACCTGGGGACCGGCGTCTATGGTGAAGAACACCGGAACGCCCTGGGCCCTGAGCGCCCGCACTTGATGCAGGCATTCGACGGTTGCACCGTTGAAATACATCATACCCGGCTCTGAGGCCATGGCCAGGCCGTGCATCTTCAGACAGCTGTATTCACTGACTTCCGCCAGTGCCTGGAAATCTCGCTTGGCGATGGCCTGCCGGGCCCGGGCCAGGTCGGCCTCCTGACTATCTACCCAGGCCGGATAGTAGGCCGATGTCAGGCGACTGCGCTCCATGCCTTCAGTGGAACCCACCGACTTGGCTGCCGAGGAAGTGATGGCGATGGCCACCGACAGTGGCCACTCATCGGCCTTGCAAAGGCTGCTCACCGGGGTGCTTTCGCTGCCGGGTGAGGGCAGGGACAGTTCAACGAAACCGCCTAGCAGGGAGCGGGCCGCAGAACCGGATCCCCGTCGCGCAAGATCCGCCAACTGCTGGATGTCCAGGTCTAGCTCCAGTGCCGCGGCTCCCGCTCTGACCAGGGCAGCGAAGCCCGAGGCGGAAGAGGCCAGCCCGGCCCCGGTCGGGAAATCATTTTCGCTTTCTACCCGGGCTTTCAAGGAACTGCCGGATAGCGCCCTGAGGGTGTCCAGGCAGGTACTGACGCGACCCAGCATGGAGGCTTCATGCTTGCCGTTTAGCAGGAATTCGTCCTGTAGCAGTCGGTCGGAAAAACTCACCGTGGTGCGGGTGTGGGGAGCATCAAGGGTGATGGAAATCGACCCGACTGCAGGCAGGTTGTGCCCGATGTCCCGTTTTCCCCAGTACTTCACCAGGGCTATGTTTGGCTGGGCCTGCGCGGTTGCCTGCATTGCTGTTTACTCGTGCCTGATTAAACAAAGAATCAAACGATACCCTTCCCGGCGAGGTACGTCGACGCGTGGTGTGTGGTGTATCATGCACACGCTCATCTTTCAGAACGTAAACCGGGGTTTTTCAGTGAGTGAGAACAGCGTGTCCGCAGGTCAGTCATTCGCCGATCGACTGCAGTCCTATCAGCAAAGAATAGAACAAAGCATGGATGCCGGGTTGCCCCCGGGAGACGCGGCCCCGCCTCCCTTGCACCAGGCGATGCGCTACGCGGTGCTCAACGGGGGAAAGCGAATTCGCCCGCTGTTTTGTTACGCCACCGCAGAGGCCCTGGGCGTGGACCTGGCCATGGTGGATGCGCCCGCCGCATGCATCGAAATGATTCATGCCTTCTCGCTGGTTCACGATGACCTGCCGGCCATGGATGATGATGATTTGCGCCGCGGCAAGCCCACCGCGCATATTGCCTTTGGTGAGGCGGTTGCCATATTGGCCGGCGATGCGTTACAGATGCAGGCCTTTCACATGATCACCCGAAGTCCCGCGCTGGATGGCAAGCCCGGCCTGCAGGTAGCGTTGATTGACCTGATTGCCGAGGCGGCGGGCTCCCACGGTATGACCGGTGGGCAGGCGATTGACCTGGCGGCAGAGGGGAACACCCTGAGTCAGTCGGAACTGGAAACCATGTTCGCCAAGAAGACCGGTTGTCTGATTCGGGCCAGTATTCTCAGCGCCTGTTTGTGCGCGGGTGTTGATGAAAAGACAATGCAAGACTACGACCGTTACGCACGGGACATCGGCCTGGCTTTCCAGATCAAGGATGATGTGCTGGACGAGGAGGGTGATACCGCGGTGATCGGAAAGCCCCAGGGATCAGATCGGGCACACGGCAAGGCGACCTACCCCTCGTTGTTCGGGATGGACAAGGCCAAGGATCGTTGCGAGGAACTCTACCAGCAAGCACTGGCCGTGCTGGATCGCCAGGGTGAGTCTGCTGATGGTCTGCGCTGGCTTTCTCAATACGTGATCAAACGCGACTTCTAGGGAACCTCTGATTAATTCTGGACGAAGTAGATTGTAGGCGAAAGGATTCAGACTCAAGGCGCCAATCGCACGGAATAGCCAGCTATTGCGAAGATTGGCAACACAGAAGCTGGATATTTTAGCCGCAAGATACAAGTTCATGAATAAATCAGAGGCTCCCTAGCTCTTACACGCTGCCGGTAAAGGCGCCAGCCCAGCAACAGTGCCAGCGCAGCCACGTAATACAGTGGTTCGCGCACATCCTGTTTAACCTGCCAGTAGAAATGCCATGCCACCAGTATGCTGGCCGGGTATATCAATCGATGAAGCTGGGTCCAGCGTTGTCCCAGGCGCCTGATCATTCCCTTTGTGGAGGTTAAAGCTAGCGGCAGCAGCATTAACCAGGCGCTGAATCCCAGGGTGATGTACGGCCGTTCCAGTACGTCCTCAATAACCGCCGACCACAGCAATGACTGGTCCAGCACCAGGTAGATAGTTAGGTGCAGGCAGGCATAGAAGAAAGCAAACAACCCCAGCATTCTGCGGTAGGCGAACAGGGCCCGCCAGCCACTGAAATGCGCCAGGGGTGTGACGCACAGGGTGATAAGGAGCAGGTTCAGCCCCCACTTTCCACAGCTGTGCAGCAACATTTCCACCGGGTTGGCGCCCAGGCTGAAGCCTGCCATCCCGAAAGCACCCAGTGCGAGCCCGGCGAAGGGCAGGCAGCACAGTGCGAACACCAGGGGTTTGATCAACCTGCGCCTTAGCAACAAAGTGTTGACGGGTCTAAGCCACATCCTCAGAAATTACGCTTGAGATTCATGCCCGCATACAGCGAGGCGACCTGGTCGGCGTAACCGTTGAACATCAGGGTGTCTTGCTTGGGCGTAAAAATCCCTGCGCCTATTCGTCGTTCCCTGGCCTGGCTCCAGCGCGGGTGGTCCACCTCTGGATTTACATTTGCGTAGAAGCCGTACTCGCCAGGTGCGGATTTCCTCCAACTGTTATTCGGTGCGGTCTCGCGGAAGCGTATTTCGGTGATGGCCTTGATGCTCTTGAAGCCATATTTCCACGGGATGACAAGTCGAAGCGGTGCGCCGTTTTGATTGGGCAGCGCTTCGCCATACAGCCCGGTGGCCAGGATGGTTAGCGGATGCATGGCCTCGTCGATGCGCAGGCCTTCACGATACGGCCACTCCAGGACCCGGGCTTTCTGGCCGGGCATGCGCGAGGGATCGTTCAAGGTTACGAATTCGACGAACTTTGCCCGGGAGGTCGGCAGGAACTCTTTCAGCAATTCACCCAGTGGGAAGCCGACCCAGGGAATAACCATGGACCAGGCTTCAACACAGCGCAGTCGATAGATGCGCTCTTCCATGGCGCGCCCGGCCAGGATGTCTTCCAGGTTGTAGGTGCCGGTTTTCTCGGCTTCACCGGAAATTTTCAGCGTCCAGGGCCAGGGATTGAAATCCTTGGCCTCATGCTGGGGCTGGTCTTTGCCGGTGCCGAATTCGTAATAATTATTGTAGGTGGTGATGTCAGAGTAACTATTGGGTTGTTCGCCGGTGCTGAAGTCGCTGGGGGTGATGTTGTTTAGCCACCCGGGCTTGTCCGCCAGCAATCGGGTTGGCAGGCTGGCAGCGAGCGCTAATGTTGCCGCCTCGCGCATAAAACGCCGGCGTCCGAAATACAGCCGGCTATCGGTAATTTCAGAGGAAAGTATGTCCGGCTTTTTCTTGATAAGCATGCTGCCATCCCGTTGGAATTCTCAGTGTTAGAGCAGTAACTGGTGAATCAGTTCCTTACTTGCCAGTGTTTTCGTCGCCTGTGCTCGACTGGATGCAGAGCTGTTGATTGCCGTGGCAGTTCACAGGGGCGACAATAGCCCAGCTAAACCAACACCGGGAATTGAGTTTTGAATACGTTATTAAAAGAATTGATTGATCACCTGGACCTGGAACGGCTGGAGACCAATCTATTCAGGGGCGAGAGCCGGGATATAGGCAGCGCACGGGTTTTCGGTGGCCAGGTATTGAGCCAGGCGTTGATTGCCGCCTGTACCACGGTGGAGGCGCGAACCGCGCATTCACTGCATGCCTATTTTCTACGCTCAGGTGATTTCAACGCGCCCATCGTGTATGAGGTGGAACGCAACCGGGACGGTCGCAGTTTTTCCTCCCGTCGGGTGGTGGCGATTCAGCATGGTCGTCCTATCTTCACGATGGCGGCATCTTTCCAGGTTCCGGAAACCGGCGTTGAGCATCAAAGTACGATGCCCGATGTGCCGGGCCCCGAGGGCCTGCTGGATATTGAGACCTATGCTGCGGGAGAAAAAGAAAACCTGCCCGAAAAACTCAGACGCTACCTGTGGAGCCGCAAGCCGTTTAGTTTCAGGCCGGTGCAGCCCATCGATTACCTGGCTCCGCAGAAGCGTGAGCCGCGCAAGCAAATCTGGTTCAAGGCGGTGGATAAGCTGCCGGATGATCCGAATCTGCACCTGGGCCTGATGGCATACGTGTCGGATTACGATTTGCTTACCACATCGACATTGCCCCATGGCATGACGTTCATGCAGGGTAATGTGCAGATGGCCAGCCTGGACCACGCCATGTGGTTGCACCGGCCTTTCCGCCTGGACCAATGGTTGCTGTATGACTGTGACAGTCCTGTGGCAGTGGGTGCCAGGGGGCTCTCTCGAGGGAGCGTCTATACTCAGGATGGCATCCTGGTTGCCTCAGTGGCCCAGGAAGGCTTGATCAGGGTGTGGGATGAGCCCAAGTCGAGTTGAATCAGTAAACGGGGTTAGAAGGCCGTGAAAAATAACAATACGCCTCTGGACTTGGCGTGGAATCGATTCCATCAGAACGAAGAAGCCGCTGATGGAGGCCTGGCGTTGTCAAATTGGTTGCTTGAGAAAGTGACGCCTGAGCCGCTAATGACATGCCTGGGCAGTGATGCCCGGGTGATTGAGCTGGATTTTTCTGTGCGGGCTACCCGACTGGGCGCCCTGGACCTGGCTGAGGCCGGGGCAAGCGAAGCTGTGAATCGTTTGCTTGTTGAATATGGGGCGGGCGCCGCGCTTGGACGATACGCCGAAGACAGGGGCTGTTATTCCAGTCCCCAGTTCATAAGTGAAGGTCAGCCCCGATCCACACACCTGGGTGTTGACGTGTTCGTTCCGGCAGGCACCGAGGTTCACGCGCCGTTTGATGCCAGCGTGGTGGCGGTGGCTTTAAATGACGAGCACCTGGATTATGGGCCTACGGTGATACTGCGACATGATTTGCCCGGCGCGCCACGAAGTTTCTTTACCCTCTATGGACACTTGAACA
>UPTN01000720.1_pt1 | contig 16106 bp, 16 predicted proteins | sample 2160111 | NCBI WGS metagenome assembly UPTN01 (sample SAMN06265058, study PRJEB28932) | marine metagenome | isolation source: Columbia River Estuary | place: USA:Columbia River Estuary, USA | collected 2014-05-05
GCCGTTATCTTACTAGATCTCTGCACGTGCGTGTACGAGGGAAGGAAGAGTTTCTTGAACATCTTCTGAAGTGCGTAGCACTGCATCGCTTGCTACATCATGAGGCACAGACATACCTGCAAGTTTTATGCCAAAGATGGCCATAGAAAGCAAGGACATCATCAAAACAACTCCAGTTGCAAGGAGCATCTGTGCCTTGTCATCATGAACTGGAGGACGCATCAGGAGACACCTCCACGAGACCAAACATCGAGACTAATTGTCCATACATCAGCATCGACAACAAGCAGTTGATGAACGGTTACGGTCGCTCCATTTGGTGTTCCAACTTCGCCGTATGGTGTTGCAGGCATGGCGTTTTGAGCAAGCCAACAATTACTTTCTTTTCCAACTGGTACCATCTCTTGTAACAGCGTACATGCATCATCAAAAGAATCCAGTGAAAGATATTCATGAAGAAGACTCTCTCCCGTAAGTTCAGCAGGTAACGCCATACTCGCCATCAAGGCGTCTTCTCCAGCTGTTTCAAGAGAAGCATCAATGGCTACTGAACGAGCATCAGGAACGTTCACACGAATGAGGAAGGTTGCTGACATAAAGAACAACCAAAAGAGTGTCAACATCTCAAGGATGTGGACTTGTGCCTCCTCATCATCGCGCATGAGATCATCATCCAGTCAGTGGAGCAGGAACGAACGTACCAATCGATGGATTCAACCCCGGAAGGCCAGTAATACCGATTAATTCTGGTGAGAAGGCAATGAAATTGAAAACAACTAATGCAACAAGAATCATCATCCCAGAGTGCTTGAATCCTGCCGAGAATCGACCTGTCGCCATCAATCCAGCCATACATCCGTTACCGATTGCTTGCATTGTTACACCATAATAGAAAATGGTCAAGAAAAAGAGAGGATCAACGTTTCGAATCTTCATGTTTCCAATGCTTTCTCCGCCCTCATCACCTGAGTTTGAACCAGCAATCGCTGGAATAAAGACTGTAGAAAGAACAACAATAACCCCAAGGAAAACGAAATATGACGTCCAAATAACAGCAATGTAGGACCCAATGGCCCGTTTCCGTTCCCCTTCTAAGAACTTAATTTCACGAGAATCGTTTGCAGCAGTGACAAGAATATCTGAAATCTTACCACCAGCTCTGTCAGCCTCTGAAATCAGCGAAATCGCTCGTTTGACCAAAGGTGTACCGACACGTTCTGCGAATTGAAGAATAACGTCACTGAATTTGATACCCCATGAAAGTTGGTCACTCATCTTCTTAACTTCGTCATTCAGTGCTCCATATTCAGAGGTTGCTAGTGTTTGAACTGCCACCGTCATAGAAAGACCACCCTTCCAGTATTCTGCAAGGTCACGGAGGAAATCAGGGAACTTTTCTTCTATCTCATTCTTCTTGCTTTCAACACCTTCCCAGTAGGCTGAAGCCGGCCATAGGAAGAAGAAGAACATAAATCCAAAGAAGTTCAAGAAAATGGTGGGATGGAGGCTGACAGGACCTAGAGCAAGCTCGGGACCAATCCAGAGAGACTTGTTGTTCATGTTTGCAGGAATACCGTCGTAGTATTCGATTTCCATATCAAACTCAAAGGAATTGAGATAATTCGTCTCAGAATTAGCTTGAATAACGATTTCATAACGTTTTCCAGCATCAATCGTGTTCATGTAAATACCGCATTCATCAGAGGAAACTCCCGTATTTCCAGTATGAGATTTTAACGTCTCTCCAAATCGATTCCGAATTGCAACTGTATACGATACTGGTTCATTTGCATCAACTTCACACGTCAGCGTAAGTGGTTGAAGAACAACTTCTCCGCCAGTCATCGAAGGATCAACACCAGGAACATCGAAGTTTTTACCGCGGAAAATGACATCTTCCCAAGGTTCATCAGACCACGTTACAAGATCAGGACTGTCTTGTAAAATAGAGCAGGATTGATTTTGAGCATAGGTTGGTTTTGTGTTCCCATTGAATGCTTCATTATCCCCCGTAAGAGCACCACAAGCCACGTTGGTGAACATTGGTTCACCGTTTGTCGTAGGAATAAAACCAGAATTCGTAGCCCACATGACAGCAGTACCCATTCCAAGAAGAATGGAAACGAAGAGAATAGCATACAATTTGGTCATTGTACTGTCGTCTTTTGGAAGATCAAGTTCGACGACAATCTTATTCTTCTTCTTTCGAGCCAAGTCTTGTCACCTCCCTACATATCCTGTTCCTTACTGGATGTGTACACCAATATGGCATACGCTACGTGAATCATCGGAATGAATCCAAGAACAATTCCATAGAGCATACTTTCTGACATCTGAGCACCTGAACCAGATACCCAGAACATAATGACCAGCATGACAATCAAGAACAGAGGCATTGCGACTGCAACGACAATGTATGATTCTGCGAGCATAGCAATCGATTCAAGGAATTGTTGTAAGCGAGTTCTGTTCTCACGCATGTAGTGTTCTGCCCTGTTTAGGAAGAAGAGTTTCAGTTGACCACCAGCAGTTAGCGTACCCACCATACCTTGGAAGAATTCAGTCAACCACACTGAGGCAGCTCGATCGACACTCATCTTCATCGAAGTAATCAAGTCGTATCCGAGCAAGGTAACGTCGCGATACACCAGTGCAGCGTCATCAGCAACATCGCCATAGATGTCTTTGTTCATTGCCAACGACCTGAAAATCTTCGCGGGTGTCGCATTCGCAGCCGCCATTGCAGCAGTATACGAGGCAGCATATGGAAGGTATTTCTCAATCATATCGCCACGGCGTTTTGCTTCGCGTTCCGCTCCACCTTTGTTGAATTTCCAAGCACCTAGAGGAACTATGACGAATCCTATGACGACAAGCAAAACCTTGAGGGCGGGTGGGAAGACTTTGGTATCGTAATCAGGGCAACCATTTCCTGGTTTTGATTCATCGATAAGCGCTGTATTCCAATATTCCCATTCAAAGCATACCGCTTGAGTTGCAGGGTCTTGTTGACTTTCCCACAAATCAATGACGCCAATTTCAGGAACAAAGAACAATCCAACCATACCGATTCCAATTGCGGAAACCACAATGGTTGTCACGAATACGGTGGCCAGATATACCTCTGGCATCATTGGCATGGATGCTTTGACAAGATCCTTCGAAAGTTTCTTGTCACCACGGGCACGTTTTTTGAACACACCGCCAAGAAGGCGATGACAGATACGTTGCCATGCGGTTAAATCCATAGAAACACCTCAGCGTAGACCGTCGACTCGTGCAAGAACTTCATTCGGACGAACGTAATATTCAGTAATGATTTGGGACACTTGGTCAGCCTTACGAATATCATTGAGAACAAGCCATTCCAAAATTCGCTTACGTGTTCTCAATTCACGACGCATCTCGTCTTGTGAATAGTTGATTTTAACCATAATCTTCTCAAGAACGTACGACTTTCCACTGAAGATGAAATCATCAGATGATACGTCCCATCGGAATACTTCGTTGGTAATGACTTCCATCGAGTTTGGATCGATACCAACAATCTCAACAATCTGCTTTGTTCTTCGAACACGGCGTCCATTGATACGAGTTTGAATCTGAATAACACAGGCTTCAAGTGCAGGCAGCAAAACTCGAGGAATATCAATCGGTTTATTCTCAAGCCGGTGGACCAGAGAAGGTACGGAGTCAGCGTGGACAGTTGAATACGCACAGTGTCCAGTAGCCATTGCTTGGAACAGAACGTATGCTTCAGCACCACGAATCTCACCCACAATAATGTATTCTGGCCGTTCACGAAGAGCTGCTTTGAGCAATTCGAACTCTCCAATTTCACCCTCACTGGATTCTCCACCAAACCCTTGCCGAGTAAGACCCGGAACCCAGTTTGGCTGAGGAATGTTTACTTCACGAGTGGATTCGATTGAAACGATTTTCATTTGCCATGGAATAAAGATGCACATAGCGTTGAGCGTTGTGGTCTTACCTGAAGCAGTACCACCGACGAACAGCATTGGTACTTCATTTTGGAAGGCGATCCAAAGATATGCAACCATCAGAGATGACATGGTTCGGAATGCAACAATATCTGCAGGAGAAAACGGATCGTCCTTAAATCGTCGAATACAGAAACAAGAACCACGAGTTGAAACTTCACGTCCGAGTTTCATGACGATACGGGACCCATCCATCAGAGTTGCGTCAAGTAATGGATCTGCAACTGAAATGTGCTTTCCACATCGTTGTGCGAGTTTAATGACATACGATTCAAGTTCGTCATCTGTATCCCAAACAACGGTTGTTTCCACCGATTCGAATTTACGATGATAAGCGAAAATTGGGACGCCAGTACCGTCGAGCGAAATATCCTCAACGTTAGCATCGTTCATCAATACGTCCATCTGACCGTATCCAATAAGGTCACGGCGGATGTAATAGAACAACTTGGATTTGGATTTCTTGGTGATTTTCATACCGTATGATTTGATGACCTTATCCATTGCAGTGCGAAGGTAGGCCTCAGGGTTAGCATCTATCTCTTCGATATTAGCAGTCAAAGAGCGGATGAAAATATCCATGATTTCTTCTCTTTGCTCTTGCTCTTTCTTTGTCATCGGCGGTTCGATGATCTGGTAAATGATGTTCAGCGTGCGCTTGTCACGCACAATTCTTGCAAAGGCATGCGGAGGCATGACAGGGTACTTGTCTAACTCATCATATTGAGCGCGTTGTTGAGCTTTTTGACGACCTCGACCGCCTTCACCCTTCTTCCTTGCCATAAACCAAACACCCCAAGCGTTCCTTGACAGGCTGCGCCCGACTATAACCTTTGGTTGCAAAACGATGTAAAGGGCGCTACATCAGAGCGTTAAGCCATGTTCGAATTTCTTCTTGAAAATGAACAAGGTCTAGATTATTTTCGAGTTGGACATCAGCAGATTCAATCAATGATTCAAGACCCCAACCTTTTTCTCGCTTATCTCGAGCTTCAAACGTCGCAGTTCCACCGTCTTCACTACGGCCTCTCGCTGCCATTCTTGCGAATCGAATTTCCTTTCCAGTGACGATAGCCACGGATTGGAATGCATCGCCCCAAGTTGATTTGAAAACATCGTACTCTGCAGTTCCACGGAGTCCATCGATCAGGACGATTGAATTTTCTTCAAGCAATTCATCAACTGCTGCAGTAAGGCGGACTGCCAAAACATCATCTCCAAATTCTCGGCGCAAATCTGCTGCAACAATACCGAATACTTCGGGTGCAACATCAAGTTCTCTTCGAGCAACTTCTTCCCGAACCATGTCGCCCATGGAACGAACTGGAATCTCATTGTTTGAAAGGACTTGAGCGAATTCACCCTTTCCTGAGCCGGGCATGCCACATACTGCGAAGACACGACCCATGATTGAAAGGCAAAGGCGAGGACTCATCAATGTTGTTAGTTATCAAAGGCTGATTTGCCCCATCGTCGGTCCATAAGTTTCCAGAGAAGACCAGATGCTCCGATCAGTCCAAGAGAAACTGTAAGCATCCCCCAGAATCCTTGTCGCATTTGTTCACTATCAAACGAAACGGATTGTGCATCAAGCCCATCTTCTTGGACTTGACTAAGCCAATTCTGATAGAATTCTGTGTCACCTTGAGTGAATGAGAGAAGGAACAGAGCAAGCAATGGTAGAACAGTTCCGATCCAGAACCAAGTCATGATAGCACCATCAAAAATTGCTTTGTTTGGACGTAATCCCATCAAGAAAGCCGTTAGGGCTACGATGTAAATGGAGTTTGCAAACATGACGATAAGGCCAATTGGGAGTGCACCCCATTCATCGAGTCTCCAAGCCATGATGACAAGGAAGAGGAAGGAAATCCATGAAGTTGCAATGAAATAAACCACTACCTTTGCTCGAATCAATTGAGGGACGCTCAAGGGTAATCCATTCATGAAATCAGGACTATCGAGGGCTGTTAGCCATGAATAGAAATTGAATCCAAAGAATCCAAGGAACGGGGCATATGAAAGTAAATTGATTGGAATTGGGGCTTCTGCGAAATCAACCAGCCAGGCCATTCCCAATAGGACGAGCAAAGGAATCGAATAAGAAACAGTCATCTTCTTGAGAGCTCCTGAACGACGCAAATCAACGAATTCCTTTGCAACCAGTAATCGAACATCGCTCTTACCGAGGAATTTCAATCGGGCATATGTTGGTTCAAACATGTCATCATGTTCGATGACCTTGGCTTCAAAGTCATCAAGAATAAGCACTGAAGAAACAAGACCGATCATTGCGCATCCGAACAAAGAAGCAAGAACCATCCATACTGCTTGTTCTCGCTGGATTGCAAGACCCCATAATCCAAAATCAATATCAAATAATCCGATTCCAGCCATGATACCTAAGGCCACGACAAGAACTGGTCCAACGATTGTATACGGCCTGCCTCTCATCCACAACGAAGAAGCGAGGAAAGATATTGCAAGACCTTGAGCGATTGTTGTAAACATCGCAATCCATGTCCAAGGGAGGGAAGACCAATGGAGTGGAGTGGAAACACTGTTATCGAATTGGCCAAGAAGAATCCCGAGAGCCATTCCGAGAGTAATCGGCGTAAGAATCAGCATTGCATAGTACATCAGTTCCTTGGCAAAAAAAGCATAGTGAGCCATTGAATTTGGTAGCGGTTGAATCGCTGGTGCAGCGATAAGGTGGTTTTTGTTCCCATCTCGTTGAGAAATTGCTTCTCGCCCTCGGAAGGCAAATGTGCCCATTCCTAGGCTAAACATCAACAAAGGGAGATGCAAGGCAAATCGTAATTGATCCCATGTGAAGGATTTTTCATCCATCTCTGAAGATTGTGCAGCAGAATCTCCAACAAGGAACTGAAGTCCAATTGTGGTGATGGTAGTCACCAAAGCCAAGAGAAGGGGAAACAGAACTACTTGACGCTTCTTTGCAAAATCAATGTTCTCTCTCCATTCCTCTTTGAACATATAACGGAACGTTGTTGAAAATGCTGCGAACCCTCGTTGAGGCTCGAGTAGAACAACATCAGCAGATGTTGTGCCAAGTGAAGTTTTGGTAGTCTCTGACGTTCGAGCAACCACTTCATCCCAGTCTTGAGAGACGATTGTGGTTGTCGACATGGTCATTCCTCCTCGCTGGAGACTCCTTCCTCGGTATTTCGTTCAGCATCTTCAATCGAATGACCAACGAGACGAATAAAGACATCTTCAAGTGTCTCGCTTTCGTTTTCTTTCAAACCTGTAACGGTGCCAGCTGCCAGAACCTTTCCATTATTGATAATGGCCATTCTGTTACACATTCGTTCTGCCATTTCAAGAACGTGGGAACAAAGGAAGATTGTGCCTCCGTCCTTGACATGATCCAAAAGCCACTCTCTGCACTTACGTTGGTAGATAGGATCCAAATTAGCAAATGGTTCATCGAGAAACAAGAGTTTTGGCTTGTGTATAAACGCAGAAGCAAGCATTACTTTCTGTCGTTGTCCCTTTGAAAGATCTTTGCACATTGTATCTCGCTTTTCTTGCAGTCCAAACCAATCAAGCCAATGTTCAACATTTTGCTCAAGATTATCCAAGCCTCTGAGACGAGCTACGAACTGAAGAAATTCTGCTGGCGTCAAGAATGATGGAGGTGATTCTGATTCAGGGACAATGCCGATGTTTGCTTTCAGTTTCTGTGGCGAATCTTCTGCATCAATTCCAAGAATTTCAATTTGACCAATCGAAGGACGAAGTTGACCTGTTAGAAGTTTAATGAAGGTAGATTTCCCTGCTCCATTTGGACCAAACACTCCAAAGAATTCTCCTGAATGGACCTCAACGTTTAGCGGATGAAGAGCAACGAAATCACCGTACCTCTTGCCCATATCGACTGCACGAACAAGTGGTTTGCGTTCTTCGCCCATGCTCCTTGGAGCCACCCGATGGTTTTCATTGCTTGCTTGGAGCAGGTAAGAGAAGCATAGGTGAACTCTTGAACCTCCATGCAATCCAACCATCATGACGCCTCCACAAACCGATGTGCTCTCGATTGAAACCGTACCCGTTGAATCATGTGACGACGGAACTGTTGTTGCCTTAGTCACAATCGATAGGCCAAACAAATTGAACGCTTTGAATTCTGATGTTACCAGTTCGATCAAGGAAATGGTTGCATGGGTTGAACAGACCGACACCGTACGCTGTGTGGTCGTTACTGGAGCGCAACCACTTCCGCCTCCAGAAGGAAAGAGAGCGAAACCGAACGCATTTGTTGCCGGAGCTGACATTACAGAATTCCTTGGAAGAGGAAGCGAAGAGATAACCACTATGTTCACGGATAACGCAATCGAAGCTCTGTGGAATATGAGTAAACCAACCATCGCTATGATCGACGGATTCGCCCTTGGTGGAGGATTAGAAGTTGCTTGCTCTTGCGACATTCGTATCTCAAGCAGTCGTTCCAAGTTTGGAACGCCTGAAATCAATCTCGGACTTATTCCTGGCTATGGAGGAACCCAACGGCTTGTCTCCCTACTCGGTTACGGCAAAGCTTTGGAATTAATTATGACCGGAGAGATGATCGATGCTGAAGAAGCAAAGCGAATTGGTCTTGTGAATCATGTTACTGAGCCTGAAGAGTTGAACCAACGAGTGATGGCTATGGCCTCGTTAATTGCCACAAAGTCAAGCAACACACTTCGAGTTGCTAAGGAAACTCTGCGGTCTGCTTTGGATGAAGGATTAACACAAGGCGTTGCTACAGAAGCGAAAGCATTTGCAAATCTATTCGATACGGAAGATAAGGAAATTGGTGTTAAAGCATTCCTCAACCGGGAAAAGGCTGAATGGAAACACCGTTGATTAGAATCCTACAATCATCTGCCAAGCGATTGCAAATACAGCTACATCAGCGATTGCATGTGCAACCCAAGCCACCCATATACTTCGATATTCGATGTATATCCAAGAGAATATTACGCCTCCAATAAAGACGCCAGTTGATGCTAGGAAATTCCCCAATGGGTCGATAAAGAACGCTAATGCGATGGTGTGATGCAGTGTGAAGACACCTGCTGAAAGAAGAATAGGTAACCATTTTCCTGAAACGAGTTGTTCTATTTTGGATGTGATAAACCATCGGAAGACGAACTCTTCCAATACTGAATTGATGAATACCCAAAAGAGGATAGCAAGCATAAGTTTCCATGGCGTTGTCAAACCAAATGGATCAAGAATTTCGATTAGGTCTTCGTTACTCAACAATGTGTCTCCAATAATGAAATATGCAAGCATGATTACAACTGCCATTACAATTCCTAAACCTGCAGAGACAGCCCATCCTCCATTCAAAGCTGGAGAACGTGAAAAGCCGTTTTTATCAATCCGTAAATGCCAAAATGCTGGTAAGCCAAATATCCATAACTTGGTAAAAACAAACACAATAATTGCCAATACACCTGCTTTGAAGGCAAATCCTGTTAGAACTGAAACGGTCGGTGCGATACCAACGAGAAGTAATCCAAGCAATGCAAGGTTCTTTTGTTGGCTCGAATCATAGGATTGAGAATGCATGAGGCAAACTCCTTCACTCATTCATCTCTTCTTTCAATGCTGCCAAGGCACCTGAAGGGCCAGGGAGAGGCAGCGGCAATGGGTTACCATCTGAGCCCATCAATGGAGGAAGTTCAAGTGGGTCTTTTTCCAAGACCTTCTCAGTAGTGATTACCGCTTCAAAGCCTGAATCAAGCGGAGAACGGTATTTGAGAACACGCTGATCATCGATACGGATGAATGTTGCACCATAGATATGTCCTGCTTCGGGCTGAGCAGGTTCATCGAGAACAGCCAATCCATGCCCTTCCTTTTGAAGAAGTTCCACAAGGTCTTCTCGTACAACGTGTTCTTCCCACATTCTTGCGCTGGAAGCTCGGATATCAGCCATCTGAGAACGACGTCGGGCTTCGATTCGTTGCCGAATCTCACTGTGCCTTGATGCTCTTTCGGCAACAGTCGCTTGAATATCTGCTTCCTCAACTGATTCTGGACTCACCTCAACCACGTATTCATCAGCAACGTGAATTGCCTCGACTGTTACGACTGGAAGTTCAACTTCGATCTTGTCACTGGTTGTAGCCATTGCCGCTCGTTGGGCTTCTTGCGCTGAACGTATCTTCGCTGCTTTCCGCTCCTTGAGCGTCATTTTGTCAGGAAGAGGGGCTTCTACAATCGGTTCTGAATCTTCTGCTTGAACTTCTGAAGAAGCCGTTTCGGTTGCAACAGCAGATTCCTTTGATTGTACTTGCTTAGCTTCTGGCATAACGAACTTTGGTTGCCCAGAGAAAATAAATGTAAAACCAAGAACAAGCATGACTCCTATTGTCGCATATTGTTCTTGTTCGGCCAACTCTCCCGCCATCGCGAGATAGAAAACCAATACTGCCACAAACGCAAATGCGATTGTATTGCGAAGGAATCCCATGCCTATCAAACACTCCAGTCGCTTCGTGCTTAAGACGATGATGCCGGCTTTGATTCGTTCAGAATTTGAATCAAACCATCCAATGCTTTTCGTCTATGACTAAACATTTCCTTCTCTTTCAGGTCAATATCAGCAAACGTTTTTCCATCTGTAGAATATTCTCTTCCATCAGTTTTAATTGGATGTGGAATGAACACAGGATCGAATCCAAAACCATCAATACCGCTTGCTTGCATTGCAATTTCTCCGTTGCAAATTCCTCTGGAAACATGAACTTCTCCGTCCAACCATAAGGCTGCAACAGCATGGAAGGCTCCACTACGTTGAGTTGAATCTTTGAGAAGATTGAGTAATCCATTGAAACCTATTGTTTTCAGAGCATAAGCAGAATAGACGCCAGGGAATCCATCCAGTGAATCAACGAATAATCCAGCATCCTCAACGAGTAAAGCATCATGTGGTGAAGGAAGATGGGGGATCGCTTGTTCAATCTTTGACCGAGCCACGTCTTCCAAATCATCTGCTTGAGGCTCAGTTATCTCGACACCTTCAACCTGTAATTGAACCACATCAAAGCCAAGTGGTTGCAAAGCATGCTTTGCTTCTCGTACCTTTCCGGAGTTTCCAGTCATGAACCATACCCTGCGCATGGCCTTGCCACATCACCCCCAATTCATGGCTTTTCGGATTGAATCAGGCACGATGTTGAAGTGTGGCAGGCCTTCGGTCCATCTGTGTTGCAACAGATTGGTTTGGTCGCGCTGGGTGGAGGAATTGGAGCAGCAATGCGTTACTTGACTTCGGAATGGCTTGCAACCGATGGTTTTCCTTGGGCCACCTTTGTTGTCAACCTCGTAGGATCCCTTTTACTCGGGGCCATAGCTGTCGCTCTTGCAGAACATGTCGTCTCTCAAAACGTGGCACTTCTCCTTGGAACAGGTCTTCTTGGAGGCTTGACTACAATGTCTACATTTTCAGTTGAAACAATTCGTATGTTCGATGAACAGCAAAGCGGTTTAGCCTTTACTTACGTAGGATTAACTATGCTCCTCTGCCCATTAATGGCCTTGATTGGGTGGAGACTCTGCACAGCAATTACAACCTCATCCTGACCTTTAAGAAGAAGAAGCGAGAGGATGCATTAGATGTCCACCGTACTGATTGAAAAATTGAACCAAGCACTTGGCTGGGAACTACGAGCGATTAACATGTATGCTCACTATGCAGTATACATCCGAGGTATTCACAGACTCCAACTGGAACCTCACTTCACTTCGGAAGCAACTGAATCAATGACGCACTCAAACATTGTGCGTTCTGCTATTGTAAAACTTGGCGGTGTTGCAGTCACTGAGCGAAATCAGACCTCGATTCGCCATACCACCTCCTACCTCGAAATGCTTGCAGAATCCCTGATTACAGAGACAAAAGCGGCTGAGGTCTATGGTGAATTGATTTCACTAATCGAAGAAGAAGGAGATGCTGATTTGTACGATGCTATCGAACAAATCTATCTTGCTGAAATTCGAAGCGTTGAGGAACTTCGCAGACTTGCTGAATGATTAAGCTAGGATGTCCAACATTCGCTCAAGGGCGAGAAGCGATCCTTCTTGCACGTCTTGTGGCACACTAATTTGATTGTGAATTTCTCCGTCAACCAATCGTTCCAATAAATCCATGAGATATGCAGGATGAATCATGTACATCGTTGAGCAAGGACATATCTCTGGATCGAGGCATTCAATGTGTTTGTCAGGATGTTGGTCTGCCAGCCGAGCAACCATGTTGATTTCAGTTCCAACAGCCACCTTGGCTCCTTTTTCAAGACCGGCTACATAATTCAAAATGAATTGAGTTGATCCGTTGGCATCAGAGACCTCGACGGTTTCTTTTGGACATTCAGGATGGACAACAACAACACCATCAGGATGACGTTGGCGGAAATCTACAATTTGAGATGGCTTGAATCGCTTATGGACTGAACAGAACCCATGCCAAAGAATGATACGAGCTGATGAAAGGTCTGAACTTGCACCAGCACCTGGCGTCCATGTTGGCATTTGAGATTCTTCGATACCCATTGAAATTCCAGTGTTTCTACCAAGATGTTGATCAGGGAAAAACAGGACTGCTCCCTTCGGACCTGCTCGTTCAAACGCCCATTCTAAAACACCAGTTGCGTTTGATGAGGTGCATACTACGCCTCCATGGCGGCCAACAAAATCCTTCAAATCCGCACTGCTGTTCATGTAGGTGACAGGAACGAGGTATGATTCACCCTCTTCTGCAACAGATGCTGGGTCATCACGGTGTATTGGGTCTTTCAAATCTGTAGAGGAAAGCATCTCATCCCACGCTTGTTCAACATCAACAAGTGTCGCCATGTCGGCCATTGAACAACCAGCCCGTATGTTTGGAAGCATGACTATTTGATCAGACGACGTCAGTATATCCGCCGACTCTGCCATGAAGTGGACGCCGCAGAAAATGATGTACTTCGCGTCTGAATCTGCTGCTTTTTGACTAAGCATAAATGAGTCTCCAAGGAAGTCAGCATGCATCACAATACTGTCGCGTTGGTAATGGTGTCCAAGGATCAACAAGTCATCGCTCAACTGTTTCTTTAGTTCAGCAATCCTTTCAGCAATTACTTGATCTTCAGGAGACATCGAAGTTGAGGAGAAGTCAACTGCGCACATAGCCAAGGAGATCGACATGGTGTTCAACCTTCCCACATCGCTGAGTGATTTGAACCCTGTGCAAACGCTGAACTTATCATAACGAGCGGTTTAGGTCAGAGTAATGGTCTTCATCGACGAACAGCGTCTTCACCTCGGAGCAGAGGCAGAAGTGTGGCGAGGTTCATGGATGGGGCAATCGGCAATTCGTAAACAGCGACGAAACCGAACATGGAGACATCCTGATCTTGACGATCGACTAGGGCGAAGAAGGATGATTGCTGAAGCAAGATTGTTGGTTCGATTGTATCGCAGTGGGTTAAATGTCCCATTGTTGCTGGATTGTGATATGTTTGATCAACAATTGGTCATGAGTTATGTCCAAGGTAAACCGCTGATTGAAATTCTCAATGACACCTCAATACCAGACGATGAGGTCATGGAGATTTTGAAGAATACGGGCCAAAGTATTCGTATGCTTCACCGACAAGCAGTCGTTCATGGAGATTTATCGACAAATAACATCATCATAACATCTGAAAACGAAGCAGTGCTCATCGATTTTGGACTTGCTCGAATTGAATATGAAACGGAATTATTCGGTATAGACCTTCACGTTCTTTTTGAAATTCTTGGCGCATCCCACCCACACAGAAAGGATGCCATCGAGGCTGTCCTCGAAGGCTATGCGGCTTGCGAAGAAATATATGGCCCAGCAGAGAACACGCCAGGTGGCCAACCTGTCGGTATGCAAGCCATTCTGGAACGATTCAACCTCATTCGGACTCGTGTCCGATATCATGGTTGAGTAATTCTTTCTTGTCTTCATCTTGACGTTGAATAATGAAAATGAATGTCAGAACGATAAGGACCATTACAGCGAATTGTAGAACAACGCTGGAATATGTAGCAAGGTCAGTACCACGAGTTAGCACCTTCACAACAAGTTCACCATCTTCGCCTTCTTCAAGATAAACAACACCCTCTTCGACCACGATTGGTGCATATTGATTGATGCTGTCTGAAGTCAACTGTTCGCTAATCTTCGTTTCAAGATTGTATTGATGTATTTCCCAATCGAGGTATTGTTCGAGGAGATTTGTTGGATCAAGATGGTCTCGTCCTTCCCAAACAAGATATTCATAACCCATTGAGATATTGTTAATTGGGAATTTCGCATCGAATGGCATCGATTGTTGGACTGTTCCACGATCATAGAGGACAAGTCGATTTATTGCAGAAACGTTGACGATTGTAGCGATGTAGTTATCATTGAAGGCTATGTCAGTAATCGAAGCATTTTGATAATCGACAATCAATCCCCATTCTTCCAACTTCAAGTCTTGCTCTTCGCTTGATGTTGCATTCATGACGATGTTTTGCGTACCAGAGAGTCCGATGGTCCCGATGTGAACAGTTGTAGGCATTTCCTTCGAAATCATCACGAGTTCATTTCCTTGAACTGAAATCATGTCGATGGTTTGACCCTCTGGAAGCATAGGCAGAATGACCTCTTGACCCCCAGCATTTACAGCTTTAATTTCATCATTTGATGTGTAAATAAGTACAGGTTCACTTTGTATATCGGTCAACTGCAGTTCTTCTACTCCTATTTGATTTATCACAAGAAGAGTTTGGTCCGGTTTGTTTAGATCAATGAGCATAATCTCAGAACTGTTCGCCATAACCAAATAATTCTCTTTCAAGGCGTACAACGAATCAATGTCCATTGTTGGTTGAACAACAACGACTGCATCATCAGAAGTTGATGAAAGATTGTGAACAAGAACAACGGCAACACCCGATTGGTTGTCAAGTGTGGCAAGCCACCCATCAGAAGCGACTGCTCCTTGAGCAGATTGTACGCCTTCTGCTGGCAGGTCCTTGTTTGTAAGATCCCATGTAATCACTCCAGCGGTGAGAATAAGCACAATGACAATCATTGCGCCTGTTTCTTTACTTGTTGGTTTTAGCAATTTGAGAGTGAATTTTTTACTACGGTTGAATACAAATTTTAGTGAGTGAATCGGACGGGTTAGAACCGTTGCAAGACGACTGTTGATGGTACGTTCATCTAAAACACTCCAAACGGCCGTGTTGGATTTGTCAACCATTTTCACGGTGAGTGCGCCTATCATCATTCCACCGATGATGTCTGAGAACCAGTGAATACCAAGGTATACGATGGCAAATGCAGTCACGATGATGTAAATCAGCGTCATGTTTTGGAAACGCTTCCAACGGCCATCATGGTCATGCTTTCTGAATGTAAGCCAAATTGAGAATGGTACAGCAATATGCAGAGATGGCATGCAGTTTGTAAATGCATCAATCCTTCTGAACCATGTTTCAATCTCAGGATTTAGAGTGTAGGCAATAGCATCCATATCCTCGATGTAAAACCCAGTTACTCTGACATTGAAGAACAGATAGAATGGAATGGCTAAAATGTAAACCCATGCGATGCAGAGAGCGATTCTATCGGCCATCCATCGGTCATCGAAGTAAGCAACATAGAAGATGGAAGCGTAGGTAATGAACATAAATCCAGAGATGTAAAAATGCGTCATTACGCTATCAAGCCAATCTGCTCGGAATGTCTCCTGAACCCATACGACCAGATCACCCTCGATTGCATAGATGTAGGGCGTCATATCGATTCCAGTTCGAGCCATAAAGATTCGATCTATTTGGTCAAGGAAATCCTTGGCATTGTAGATTGAGAGTGCAAGAAGAAGATGGAGCCAGTAGCGGCGGATGAAATCAACAAAACCAGTTAATGTCATGTTCGCCCATGGTGGCTTAAAGTACGGCATTGCAAAGACACCAACCGCCAATGCACTGATGAGCCAGGTAAGATAGACACCATCCATGAATAGACCTCCTTGTTCATGCGCTGCAGCCTTGCATTCAAGAAACCTGCACCTGCTTAAGGCT
>UPTN01000721.1_pt1 | contig 16056 bp, 14 predicted proteins | sample 2160111 | NCBI WGS metagenome assembly UPTN01 (sample SAMN06265058, study PRJEB28932) | marine metagenome | isolation source: Columbia River Estuary | place: USA:Columbia River Estuary, USA | collected 2014-05-05
GGAGCAAGACCAGAATTTTGGAATAGTTATCTTTCACTGAGTGGAAGACCTGTAGCCGCAAAAACATGAACCTCAACCAAGCAAGAAGAATCTGGATGAAAAAAAATTATCTACCCAAGGAACCTTTGGACTGTTGGATATACTCCACAAATAACTACAGTAGTATGGGCCTGAAATAATGATGGAGAAGAAACAAAACTGAATGGAAATGGTTTAGAAGCTGCGTGACCTATATGGAGAGATTTTATGAAATTTTATCATCAAGATAAAGCAGTCTTACAATGGAATAGACCGAGTTGAGTCAAACAAGTAGATATATCAAAAGTCTCTGGAATGTTAGCACCAGAGACACTTAGAGATGACTTACGAGTAAGTTCTCTTTTTGTAAATGTTCCTCAAAGTTTTGATGCGAGCTTCGAAAATATACAAGTAGATCTCCTATGTAATGGAAAGGTAGATGAGAGAACTCCTATTTCTGCTATAGGAAATGTACAACTTCTTTCCCTCCACTCTCTTCAACCAACAAACCCTGCTTGGGAGCTTCCTGTAAAAGAGTGGGTCAGTAAAGGAGAATATCAGGCAGAACTTTGAAATATTGGATCATATGTAACGAGTGTTCAATCTGTAAGTTGTGAGAGAACAAATTTTGTGGGAAATATAGAGGTATGATCAAGTATCCAAGACTCTGACACTTTAGTAAATGGTTCAAATTATGTAGAAATAGCATATAGAAGTAGTGCTTCTATAATAAAACTCGAAGTATTTCTTGATGAAGAAAAAATAAAACAAGTAGAACTTGAGGGGAAAAACCAAGGAGTATACATAGGGGATATCAATATTCCAAAGTGAACAACAGGAGTAAAAAATCTCACTATACGAGCTATAGATAATGAATATTATTCCGAAGGTATATCATATGCTGTAAATATCATAAAAAGAGACAATCAAGCTCCAGTTATTAACCTTACAAACCCTATCGATGCAAGTATTTCTCTCTATGAATGAGACTTTTTCAATCTCAGAGGAACAATAGAAGAAAGAGGAAATATACGATCTATCAATATCTATATCGACAATTCGCCTATAAAAATAGGTCTTACTGGACGAGAATTTACACAAGAAATTGGTTCTACAGGTCTTACTATAGGAAGTCATATAGTAAAAATCGAAGCGGTAGATATGGATTTTAATATCGGAACCACAGAAGTAAAACTTGAAGTCATAGAAAAGTAGTATATTCGTATTGACCTCTAAAAAAAATAAATTACACTCTCCTTGCTGTAATTTATTTTTTTATTTATAAAATGATGTGTAATCACTATGAAGATTTCAGTATAGCAAAAATAGATACTCCAGCTCCAAGCTTTGAGCTTCCATACTATTGTCCAAAAAAAGATGACGAAGGAATCCTCCACCTCGATGACATGAAAGGTAAATGGGTTGTTCTCTTTTATTATCCTGCAGATTTTACTTTTGTATGTCCTACAGAACTTAAAGATATGGCAGAAGCTGAAGAAGTATTTCACAACATGGGTGTTGAAGTTCTTGCAGCATCAACTGATACTGTATTCTCACATAGAGCATGGGTAAAGAGCGAAAGACTTATGAAAGGATTTCCATATAAAATGCTTGCTGATCATAACCTTGGAACTGCTGATGCATATAATATTCTCGATGAAAAAACAGGAATCGCTGGAAGAGGTACCTTTATTATTGATCCAGAAGGAGTTATTCGAGGAATTGAAGTTACTTCAGGACCTCTTGGAAGAAACTCTGTAGAGCTTATTCGAAAAATCGAAGCTCTTCAATTTATGACTGCAAATCCAGGAGTAGCATGTCCAGCAAAATGGACTGCAGGAGCAAAAACTCTGACTCCATCTATCAAGATAGCTGGTCAAGTTGGGGAAGAACTTGATAAGTAATCAAGCTTAGATTTTCAAAAAGACTTTAGAGAAAATTCTAAAGTTTTTTTATTTATACATTAATCTCTACCCACTCATGTTCCATCTGTACCTCCTCCTCATACATCACCTCCTCATGACATTCATGGATTTGAATTATCTCCTTCATTACTATCTTCTCTTCTTCAATCTGACCGAAGTCTATACATATCAGCCTGACCATCACCATTTGTATCTATTCCCTCTTGAATCATACCATCTTCCGTATATTCTCGAGAAACTGTACTACGATTAAATATACTCTCATAATTTCTTCTTTCATCGTCACTTTCATAGTTTCTGTCTATTCCTCTGTACCTCACGAGAAATAGTACTATGAGGTCGTTTCAATATCTCTCATATCTTACGTAAAGAATAGTTCTTCTTTAAATAATATTCTATTTCTTTTCTCTCAGCTCTGTCTAAATGAATATATCTTCTCATATTTCTATAACTAAAAAATAAATATTTCTTAGTTTAGCATATTCCTAGTGGTGCACTTAATACAGGAATTTGGGTATATTTATTTTTTAGTCAAAAAAAGCACTGCTTGGCAGTGTCTTTTTAAGTTTCTAGTCTATTTTTTTAAAACTCGTTTTCATCTTTTTTAATTTTTTCTCCTACTTGCGCTACAAGTTTTTTTCCTTTCTCTGAAAATTTCTTTGCAAGTCATTTTGCTTTATCCTTCCCGGCGCTTACTGTTTCATTTTTTCTAACTTCTGCAAGAAGTTTCTCTCATTCTTTGAGATATTTCTCTGAAAACTTTTTAAAATCAGACTTTTTTTGCGAAAGTTTTTCTTGATTTTCTTCTGAGAGATATTTTTTTTCCATATCTGCCAAGAAGTTTTTTTGTGTATCAAGAAACCCTTCAACAATAAGTTTTATATCTTCTTTTCCCTGTGCTTTTTTAAGCCTCTTTTTCTTTGAACTATAGACTGATGCCACCATATTCCCTGCAACATATCCTGCAGCAAGAAAGAGTATTTTTTTTCCAAACATAGTATCTCGTAAAAAAGTAAAAAAGTACAGCTTTATGCATTGAAAAATGCATAAAAGTAAGCTATTATCAAGTATATTATTTTAGTTGAGAGACGCAAGATATTTTTTTAACATTAATTACTCCAATCAGCTTTACAAGCATATAAAAAACTCTAGACTAAAATCACTTTTTTAGAAAATATAAACAAAAAACTACACCATGGTATACAATAATTTCTCTGATGGATACAAAAAAACTCTGATAAATGCTGAAAATAAAGCTCGTGAGATAGGTTTAAAAGACCTTCAACCTGAAGATATTTTTCTAGAACTCTTAGAAAATGCAGATGGAGGAATACTTGAAATATTAACACTCTATGGAATTGATAAAAAGCTCACTCTTGAAATAGTAAATAAATGACTTTTTAATGTCTCTCCTATTAAGAGAAAATGAGTCTATAGTGGTATGCATCAAAAATGTAAAGATATTATTCTTTGAAGTGTTAAAATAGCTGCAGCAAACTCAAAGGCCCGTGCAAGCTTAGAAGACCTTCTTATGTCACTCCTTACGACTGATATTTGGCTCCCAAACTACTTAGAATATATTGGAATCAACCCAAGTGACCTCGAAACAAATATAAATGATCTGTTTCGAATCGGAACGAATGATGGTCTCAATCCACGAAAAAATACAAATGAAACTCAAAGCGATGGTTCTATTGAAAAACTCTTTGGAAATCTTGCTGAAAATATTTTTTCTGGCCTTCAAGCTGCAGCATCAGATGAAGAAGGTTCTATCCCCTTTGATGCAAATCCAACAGGAGAAGAAAAAAAAGAAGATTCAAATACACCAGCCCTAGACTTTTTTTCAACTGACCTGACTCAAGAAGCTCGAGAATGAAAAATAGATAAAATCATCGGAAGAGAGTGAGAAATAGAAAGACTCATAGCAATCCTGAATCGAAAAACAAAAAATAATCCATGTCTCGTAGGAGAGGCTGGGGTTGGGAAAACTGCTATCGTAGAAGGTCTTGCTCTCAGAATTGCAGAAGGAAAAGTCCCTTTTTCTATGAAAGATAAACGAATTTTATCCCTAGATATGTCATCTCTTGTTGCAGGTACAAAATTTCGAGGTGAGTTCGAATCTCGTATCAAACAAGTAATTGAAGAAGCAAGTAAAGCTGAAAATGAAGTTCTTCTTTTTATTGATGAAATTCATACTATTATTGGCGCAGGGAGTGGCGAAGGAAGCTTAGATGCTTCAAATATACTCAAACCTGCAATGGGACGAGGAAAAATACGGGTTATCGGAGCAACAACGTTGAATGAATACCAAAAATATATCGAAAAAGATCCTGCACTTGAAAGACGTTTTCAAAAGATAGTTGCAGGAGAACCAAATAAAAAAGTCGCTATAGAAATCATGACTGGTATTAAAGATGCTTTTGAAGAGTATCATAACCTGAATATTTCTCAAGAAGCTATAGAAGAGGCTGTAGAGCTCTCAGTACGATATATTACTGATAGACAACTTCCCGATAAAGCTATAGATCTCATAGATGAAGCTTGTTCCCTCAAATCTATGAAATACAATTTTGATGAAAAAGAAATACAAAAAATCAAAGAGAAACTGGTAAAAAATCAAAAGAAAATAGAAGATGCTGTTATTTCTCAACAATATAAAAAAGCTGTAATTTATAAAGAAACTCAGAAAAAATACGAGAAAGAAATTCAAGATATAAAGAAGAAGTTCTCTATACCAAAAGATAAAAGATTCTGGGTACAAGCAGAAGATATTCATAAAGTACTCTCTATGACCACTGGAGTACCCGTTGCAAATCTTTCTAAAACAGAAATAGAGAGACTAAAAAAGCTTCCTGCGGTTATGAAGAAAAATATTATTGGACAAGATGCAGCAATAGAAGCAATCACAAAATCTATTATCCGAAATAAAACTGGGATTTGAGAGCCTCATAGACCTCTTGGAAGCTTTTTATTTCTTGGTCCTACAGGAGTCTGAAAAACTGAGATTGTAAAAGTCCTTGCTCGAGAATATTATGGAGATGAAGATGCTCTTATAAAAATAGATATGAGTGAATATTCTGATAAAACTGGGGCAAACAAACTTATTGGAGCAAGTGCATGATATGTATGATATGAAGAATGAGGTCTCCTTACAGAAAAAGTACGTAAAAAACCATACTCTATTATTCTTTTTGATGAAATAGAAAAGGGTGATATAGAAGTATATAATCTTCTCCTTCAAATACTCGAAGATGGTATTTTAACTGATAATAAAGGACGAAAGATAAACTTCAAAAATACAGTTATTGTGATGACTTCTAATATTGGACAAGAAGAGTTTGGTGAAAAAGCAGCACAAATAGGATTTGATATTTCTGAAGGGGATGAAGAAAAGATTCTTTCTGATTATAACAAAGCACGAGAAAAGATAGAAGGAAGCCTCACAGAGTATTTCTCTCCAGAATTCATCAATCGTATAGATAAAATTATCGTATTTAATCCTCTTGATAGAACTGCTATCAAAAAAATAGTAAAACTCCAGCTTGAAAAATTAGAGAAACGTCTGAGTGAAAAATCGATGACCTTGAGCTATGATGCAAAACTTATAAATACTATCGCAAAACAAGTATATAATCCAGAGTTTGGAGCTCGTGAAATACGGAGGTTTATCACAGATGTAATAGAAGACCAAATCGCAGAAAAAATTCTTCTCAACGCAAAAAAGGACTCTTTCATACTTGAAGCCCAAAAAGAAAAAATCACAGTAAAATAACATTCTTACAGAATGTTATTTTTTTTTGTCAATTTCTTTTATACTTCCTCTCTAGATAAATAGTTTTTTTCTCTTATTATAGCTAATAATTTAAACATTTTTTCTCTCATAAATGAGTATACTTCAAAAAATATGTTTCGCTCTCATATGTGGATGATATTTTTTTATACTCACACCTTTTCAAACATGAGCATTTCTAGGAGAAGATCTTGGAATAGAACTCTACAAACAAATTGATGAGTGATTTTATGAACTCGAACAAAAACAATATGAATATGAATTGACTGGTCAAGGAGAAACAAGTGTAAGTGAAGTGGTAAACCCTATTTTACAAGAGGTTTGAGTACAATGTGAGATAAATTCAAGTAGAGATATTGAAGTACTTCTCTGACGTACATCTCAAAGTCAGGTTGCTGCTATTATGACTCAGTGTGGGTGAGAAAACGATGTTGTGCCAATAAATCTTATTGAAACCGTAACAAATCAACTCTCTTATGTAAGAAATACTTTTGCAGAAAGAGCTACGAATAAAACACAAAGAACGTATGACCTTGCTCGAGTATGACTCTATAGTGATGGAGTTATAGAAAATTCTCCCTTTGATCTCATATATGACCTTCAAGAAATAGACTATATTATTTTCTGAGAAGAGCTTGAATATAATGGAGTTCCCTATGAAAAAAGCGCTGACGAGGTTTTAGATGATTTTTTAGAAGAGGATAAAGAGTATCTTTATGAGGAAGATGATGAAGAGACAGGAACAGGAGAAATAGATACAGGAACAGGAGGAACTGACACAGGTACTGGAGAAATTATTGAAGAACCTATTATACTTATTCCTCCATGAGAGCACGAATATATATGTCCAGTTAATCCAGGTTGAAATGGGTTAGATGATGAAATCGTTGATGAAATTATTGAAGATATTGAAGGAACAGGAACTTGAAGATACTCTTCACCTCCACGTATATGGATATATCCAGGAGGTGAAGCAACAAATGAGACGAGTTGGGGATGACCTTTCCCTCCTATGTGATGAGGAGAAGTATATAGTGATGTAAGAGATGATTGGAAATGTAGTGAGTTTTTTTGTATTATTATCGAATTTCAAAACTCAAACTATGGTCTTGCTGGAGGCGAAACTCGCTCTATAAAAAAAGTACTCGAAAAAATATCAGAACATCTTGAAAAACCGGCAAATGCTTCACTGACTCAAAGAAAAATGACTACTAATAATTTTGAGCTAGGTTCTATTATAAGAAATCTGCCTGATATGTTACGTGGTTTCGGAATAGAAGTTCAATCAAAACCTATTCCTATCCTTGATGTAGAATCAGATAATGAAGAGGTAATTGAATGAGATATTTATGAAATAGAAAATCTTCTCAGGGCTTATTATAGAAATAGTTGACTTGATTATGAGCGAAGAAATGATCTAGATATTTTTGGAAGACAAGCCGAAGAATTAAAGGTTTTAGAGACTTCTCGATGAATGCCTATCACCTACCCTGAGGCAAGACTCAATGAGCTTTCAAGGTTTAATCAATGACTCGCAGAAAATAATAGAACACTTTCTGAAAGTATAGATAGTGAAGTATCTCAAAATCAACTTACGGACTTTGCAAAACAGTTTACAGAACTCGAAAAATTTGTAACAGCCATGAAGGATTTTGCAAAATCCATAAATGGAGTTGTAGGTGAAATGAATAGAATTCCAACTCGCAGCAGTTAAATATTAAAAAAATATGAAAAAAAATCTCCCTTACATTCTTTGAATTTGATTATTTTTTACCTTTTCTACAGCAGGAGCTAGTGAATGTAGTCAAAGTTGTCGTATCGAAGATGCTCCAGCTCCAGCTCTTACAGAATACTTTACGAATATTGAAGAAATAACTGGGAATATCCTTGATGCTCTTTCTGAAGCAGATACAATAGAGTGAGGAAATCAAGAACAAGAAAGAAATAGAGTTATTGCTGGTCTCAACTCTATACTTTCATTTCGAGACTATTTCGGAAGTTTTGACTATTATATTACTCTTCCAATGACCAATGAAGTTCCTCAAGAAGTACGAAGGGATCATACGAGAATTATGAACCAAACAGAGAGACTCACTCGTATATTAGAAACTTCTGGAAGAAGGTCTACTGGAAATACACGTATTGACGATGTATGTAATGGAATTTCTTACTGTAACTTTTGAAATAATCTCACAGCACAATCTCTTCTCGTGCAAATTATACAAAACAATCAAAAAGTAGCTCAAATATATCGTGCATCTGTTCTAGAAAAACCAGAACTCGCAAATGATAGAGAATTAATACTTGTTGCTCCTGATTTTATATCTGAAATCGAATCTCATTATAACAAAGATACCCTTACGGCATGTTCTGCATGTGATGGAGCTTTTCTCGATACGATTCGTGAAAGTATTCAAGATATTTCTTTTCGAAATAGTGATTATAGAGAGTGAGTTCAAAAATGGAAAGATGCATGGGCAATGCTACGATGAGGAAGATCAAATCCAGGGTATGCTCAGAGAGAAGCAGAACTTTTAGACGATTACCTTCAATGACAAGGTATGAATACCGAACAGGCTGATATTATCCTAGGAAATCAAGAACGATATGATGCAGGGTGACTCTCAAGTAATGATCCTCTTGAAAATGCATCTGAACAATCACAATCCAATATCACTCCTCCAGTAAGAAGCTTCCAAGAAACGCTTCGAGAAAAATTTTCTAGTGGAGAAGAAAAAATTCCCTATATTGAACTTACTCGAGTTGATACACAGCTCAGAGAAGAATCTGATGTGAGTCAATCAATAGGAACACTCTATGATAATCAACTTCCTTTTGCTTTTGTTCAAGACACTGCTGCTCAAGAGCTTCAAGCTCGTATTATACGAATGCACTTTGATCTTGTTTTTACGGCGAATCTTTTTTGAGGACAAACAAGTCAAACTGAAAGACTGTGTGATAGACAAGCTACCTGAAGATGACGTTGTAGCTATCGATAAATATATAAAATCTAAATAAGAAACAATGCTTAGCGAAAAAGAACTGAATGTGATGAGAGATAATGGAAAAATCCATAAAAAAATCTTTGAGGAAATTAAAAAAATAGCGCTTGTAGGAACATCTGCAAAAGATATAGATGATCTTGCACTGAAAATATGTAAAGAAGCTGGTGTTCTCTCTGCTTTTACAGGAGTATATTGATATCAATACACCCTCCAAACAAGTGTAAATAATGTTGTAGTACATGGACGACCTTTAGCATCAATTATATTTCAAGAAGGGGATGTAGTAACTTTTGATTTTGGTGTAAAAGACAAGAAATATGGTATCTGTACGGATGCAGCTTTTACTATGATTATTGGAGATGAAAATAAACACCCTCAATATAAAAAGTTTTTAGAAGTAGGAAAAGAAGCACTTCAAAGATGAATTGCTCAAGCAAAACACTGAAATAGAGTATGAGATATAGGAAATGCGATTCAAAACTATGTAGAAGAAAATGGATACCATATTATTCGAGAGCTTACAGGACATGGATTAGGAAGAACTCTCCACGAACAACCTTATATTTACAATTATGGTGAGGTAGGAAAGTGAGCAAAAATCAAAGCAGGTATGACACTTGCGATAGAACCGATACTTGGATATTCAAGTGGAAATATTATTGATAAATGAGATTGGGAAATATATGTAGCAGATGGGAGCATTGGATGTCAGTTTGAACATACAATTCTTGTAACAGAATGAGAGCCTGAAATCATAGTCTAATATAAATATCGCTCGTATGACAAAGGAATTAATTGCAATCTGAAGTAAGGATATAACTCTTAAACAGCAAATATCTGAAGCTGTCGCTCATGAAATTATTGCAAATAAATGAAGAGTATTAATGATTTTTGAAAGACCAGATAAAACACTCTACTGATATGAGGCAACTGAATTTACAGATCTCTGACACGCGAAAAAACAAACCATCAACGAATTAGTATGATTTTATAATATATAAAATGAAATTCCAAGAAGCTCGTGAAAATTTCCTCGATTGGCTGGAGGTCATTAAGAATAAATCTCCGAAAACAGTAGAACAATATTCTCGACATTTAGAGAAATTTTCTGAGTATCTTGAAGATAAAAATATTGATAGTTTTCTATTTGATGTATGAGATATTACTCTCAAACTTGCCGAATGATTTCGAAGTTTTCTCTACAAATGAGAGAAAAAAATCTCTATCAAAACCGCAAATGCATATATGATAACCTTAAGGAGTTTTTTAAAGTATCTTGAAAAACAAGGAGAAAAAAGTCTTTCAGCAACTTCTATTGACCTTATCAAAGCAGACCCTAGAAGAGTAGAGTTTCTCAGCCCTGAAGAACTCGAAAGGCTTTTTAACACACCAAATACAGATACTCTTATCTGAAAACGAGATATTGCCATTATGCAATGTATTTACTCTACAGGTTTGCGTATTTCTGAACTTACTGCACTCAATAAAAGAGATATAAACCTTGAAACACTCGAGTTTGCAGTGCGTGGGAAAGGAAGAAAAATACGTGTAGTATACCTCACAGAACACGCAGCTGTTCTTATACAAGAGTATCTTAACGCACGTTCAGATCATCTCTCTCCCCTCTTTATTCGTCATAATGTGTCTCAAGAAAATATTGATGTCTTAGAAGATGAGAAGATGCGATTATCACGTTTTTTTATTACAGGGATGATAAAATCATATGCACAACAAGCTATAATACTCAAAAACATTTCAGCACATACGCTTCGCCATAGTTTTGCTACTACGCTTCTTTGATCAGGAGCTGATTTGAGAAGTATTCAAGAAATGTTAGGGCATTCAAGTATTACTACTACTCAGGTATATACCCATGTGACCAATCCTCAACTCAAAAGTATCCATAAAAAATTTATGAAATAAATATGAATCAAGTAGACAAAATAAAAAAAATGCGGAAAGGAAAATTTTCGTGGAGAATTCTTTGAGAAAATTTTGTATTTCAAGAAGGAAAACATTTTTATAAAATGCCTACATTTTTAGCACGAAATGTGATGTATCGAAAAATAGACTCTCACGATAAAGTAGTAGAGGCTTTTGAAATCATTAAAAAATACTTTGCTCCTCTCACAAAAATCCCTGACACAAAAATACTCAGAGACGAAAGATGACACTACATTATTAAACAAAAAAGTATTTCTTGAGAGAAACTTTCTCGAAAGATATTTGAAAATAATCCAAAACTCCTCTCAAAATTTAAAAGACTTATAATAGCAAATGAGATTATGTGGCTCAAAGAGTGAGTATTTCTTGATCTTCTTGGAAGTGATATAGTTACACACCCTCAAACCATTCACAATCTTCTCACCGATGGAGAAAATATTTATATTTTTGATTTTGGTCTTTTAGAAAAAAGTTCAAAAAATATTTTCTTTCGTTATTTTTCACATTTCTGACAAAAATTTCAACTCCTTTTTTTAAAAATATTTTATTAATATTCTCAAATACAACTTTTTCACTATACTATCATTAAATATTTTTATGATACATTTTAGATGAAACTCATTGTTTGACTTGGAAATCCAGGAAACAAATATCAAGACACACGTCATAATCTTGGTTTTATCATACTAGATAAATTTGCAAAAGAAGAACATTTTTCTGAGTGGAAATATGAGAGTAAATTTACTGCAGATATTTCAAGTTGAATATATAACTGAGAAAAAATACTTCTCGTAAAACCTCAAACTTTTATGAATCTCTCTGGAGAATCACTTCAAAAAATATGTAATTTTTATAAAATAAGCTCTCCCGATTTCCTTGTTATATACGATGATAAAGATATGGATTTTTGAAAAATACGTTTGAGAGATACTGGAAGTGCTGGATGACATAATGGAGTAAAGAGCATTATCCAGTATTTTTGAGCTGACTGGAAACGAATCAAGGTTTGAGTAGGAAAAACTCCAGAGAAATATGAAACATCTGATTGGGTGCTTTCAAGTTTTTCAGAAGAAGAATTAATAGACATCGATACCGAAATATATAGAGAATTAAAAAAAAATATATAAGCATGAAACAAAAAATATACTGTATTGGTATAGGATGAATTGGAGTCTCTGCCCTCGCTCGATATTATCTCTCTCAAGGATGGAGGGTATATTGAAGCGATGCAAATGATTCTGAACTCATACATAGACTCCAAGAGGAATGATGCAATATTATTATATGAGCTGACTCTAAAAGAATTTCTCAAAATATAGATCTTGTCATTTATACTGAAGCAATTCCTCCTACACAAGAAGAATTACTCAAAAGTCATGAACTCAATATAAAAACTCTCAAGTATAATGAGGCTCTATGAGAAATAGTAAACCAATACAAACTTATTGCAATTACAGGAACTCATGGCAAGTCTACAACCACAAGTATGATTTCACAAATACTAAAAAACTCAAATGAAAATTTTAAATCTATTGTTTGAACTCTCTTAAAAGAGTTTGAAGGAAAAAATTTTTATTCAAGATGAGAAGAAAAAAACTACTTTGTAATAGAGGCATGCGAGTACAAAGAACACTTTCTTGCATATAAACCTACTGTAGCTGTTATTACAAATATTGAGTACGATCATGCTGATTATTTTAAAACACCTCAAAGCTATATTGATGCATATGAAAAATTTATATACAATATTGTTCCTGGTTGATTTTGTGTTTTTGATTCAGAAGATCCAAATTCAAAACTACTTATTGGAACACGAACAGATATCCATTACATAGATATACAAGACTTTGATTTTCCTGAAATTAGCCTCAATATTCCTGGAGAACATATACTTTCTGATGCAAAATTAGCCTATATCGTAGGACATATGATAGGAATAAACGATATATCACTTCTTAATAGTTTAGAGGATTATTCAGGAGTGTGGAGACGTATGGAGAAAGTATGAACAACTCTGCATGGAAATCTGCTTATGAGTGATTATGGGCATCATCCAAGCGAAGTACAGGCGACTCTCAAAGCACTCAAAGATTGATATCCAGATAAAAAGATATATACCGTTTTTCAGCCACATCAGTATTCTCGAACGATAGAATTATTCGAATGATTTAAAACTTGTTTTTTAGATACTGATATTCTGCTTATACCAAATATCTATGAATCTCGTGATAGTGAAGCAGATAAACAAAAAATGAATACTCAATTACTTGTAGATGCTATAAAACATGATAGAGTCATAAACGGAGGTGGACTCGATAATACACTCCTTTCTATAGAAAAATATGATTTAGAGCATCCTAATTCCTCAATTATACTCCTACTATGAGCAGGAAATGTAGATAATCTCAGATATAAAATAAAAACAAGCTAAGCTTGTTTTTATTTTATATCGTATAGTCAGCTTGAAAAGTAACATGAGGAAATATAGCTCTTAAGTATTCAATACAAGCATCTAATTGTTCCTTGCTTGGAGCATAAGTCCCTGAATTTCTATTTACCCATATAGTACCCTCTTCATCTTTCCATACCTCTCATGCAAATCTTACACTTTCATCATAGTTAGAGATCAAAACATGTTTTGATAATATCCAATCAATTGTAGGATTTTCTACATCTATTTTCATAAGTTTTGCAGAGTCTCTAGAAACTATAATATTATATTTACATGGACGAATCTCACTATCAGTTTCAAAAAGAGTATGTAAATCTGATTCACTTTTTCACTCAAATCGTGTATATCACATCTGGAGAAATGTATTTAAAAATCATACAACTCTTTTGTTAAATAGAATATTTTTTTTAAGACGTGTTCCAAAAGAAGGGTTTTCTTGAGGATATGCTTGTAGTTCATCTTGTAAATATGTATTTATATCCACTCTTTTTTGTTCTATACCAAGTATTCCATGTGCTCACCAAAACGAGCGAAATAATGATGCTATTTTGGGAGTATTTGCAGCTATAAGTGCAATATCTGTTTGATGATGTTCTCTATGTTCCATTTTTGGAGCAATTGGATAATCTACTTTTCTCTCACGAATACTTTGATTTTCCTTTTTAATAAATCACCTATCAACCAGCCATCTTTTTCCGTGACGAAATGGTGTCATTGCTACAGATTTTCGCGTTTGAAATACCTGACTCTCTAAATACCTACGTGAAGTCTTAAGTATATCTATATCAATTTTATCTCAGTTCATTTGTATACCGTGCCTTGATATTTTTTTAAAGGCTTCTGCTGGCCAGTAAATTCAGCTTAATGATTTTCCATTTCATAGGGTGATTCCAGCATCTGAAAGCATTTTCATATTTTCGTTAACACAAGTCCAGTTTCGTGATCATTCATGCATATCTCCAGATTGTTTCACTCATGAAATTTGCTCTTCTGAAAGATCTTTCAGAATAAGAAATATACTTGATTGGACTCTATTTTTTGTTTCTTCAATTTTTGAAGGAGCTCTCTTAAGAGATTTTGCGGCAAAACGAAGATGATTTCATTTTCAATCAGGAATTAAGGTGAATACATTTGGTCTTCCAATTCATATCACAACTTCATCTTGTGCAAATAAACCACTTGCATCAATTGTATCAATATCAGGTGAAGAGTAAGCTGATCTTTCTTCGAAAAAATCACTCGCATCTAAAATTTCAATTGGATTACCTGAGATGGTTTGAGGTCTGTTAGGAAAATGGCTTCTATCAATAGTATGGCTTGTGTGTTGCATAAAATATAAATACTTTTATAAATAAAAGTATTTATAAAAGTATTTATAAAAGTATTTTAAATAAAAGCAAATATTATTTTTGCACTTCTCTGAAAATCTTTTCTGCATGTCATTTGGCTTTTACATTTTTCCATTCTCTCAAAAGTGTTCCTTCTGTATCAAACAAAAATGTAGATCGTATAACTCCTTGTACTATCTTTCCATAATTATTTTTTTCTCCATATGCTCCAAGTTCCTTATGAAGTATAAGTTCAGGATCAGAAATAAGATCTATTTTAAGATCATGGTCATTTATGAATTTTTTATGAGATTCAAGAGAATCTTGTGAAACTCATACAAGTGTGATTCACATTTTTTTAAAATCTTCTACCATACAAGAAAAGTCTTTATTTTCTATGGTACATCCTGGAGTATTATCCCGAGGATAAAAGTAGAGGAGTGTTTTTTCAGAAAAAGAAAATATTTCTCTGAGTGAAAGTTCAGCAGTATCTCAAGTGAAAGAAAGTGCAGAATATTTTATATCGAGATTAAGCATATTTTAGGATTATTATTTTCAAATAAAGTTCTTCTGAGAGACTTCAGTTCGTGCGAGAAGACGGATAAAAAGTCGCGAGATAAAGAATACAGTAAAAAGACTTACCAGTATTCCAAGAGCGAGAATAAATCAAAATCCTTTAATCATATTGATTCCAAATATAAAAAGGATAATAGCAACAATAAGACCCGTAACATTTGCATCCCAAATAGCTGAAAACGATTTTTCAAATCATATTTTTTGGGCATCTTGAATTTTCTTTCCTTTTTTTAATTCATCTTTTATTCTTTCAAAAATAAGAATATTTGCATCAATAGCAATACCTATAGAAAGAACTAAACCTGCAATAGAAGCAAGAGTCAAGACAATCTCAAACTGCTTCAATATAGCAAGAGTCAAGACAATATATACAAAAAGTGCTACTGCGGCAACAAATCAAGCAAGTCTATACGTAAATATAAGAAAAAGTAAGATCGTTGTGAATCCTATAATTCCTGCAACAAAAATCTTTTCCAGAGAGTTTTGTCCAAGACGAGCATCAATAGTGCGTTCACTTGTAAGATAGATAGGAGCAGGTACTACTCAAGTATTAATATCTTGTGCAAGTTTTGCAGCAGATTCTGGAGTATAATTTCCTGTGATAACCGCTTTTCCTGAAAGTATAGGTTCATTTACATTTGGAGCAGTCAAGAGTTCTCCCCCAACAAATATTGCAATAGGATTTCCTGTGAGTCGTCTGGTAAGTTCTCAAAATATTTCAGCACCTTCTGTATTAAATGTAATCTCTACCATAGCCTGAAATGCTTCATTATATTGCACAGATGCTTTCGTAAAATATCTATCATCTAAAATACGTCCTTTACTATCTTCAGCTGGCATCCAAATAGATGGTTCCGCTGAAATAAATATATACTCAAAATTTTCTTCCTGCTTTTGATATACGAGATATCCTGTTTCACTAAGTTTATTTTTTACTTCAAGCGTTTCAGAAGAAATACCCCCCTCTTCCATTGGAGCTATATCAAGAGTAGATCAAGAAAGGGTAGAAAATTCTGAA
>UPTN01000726.1_pt1 | contig 16004 bp, 15 predicted proteins | sample 2160111 | NCBI WGS metagenome assembly UPTN01 (sample SAMN06265058, study PRJEB28932) | marine metagenome | isolation source: Columbia River Estuary | place: USA:Columbia River Estuary, USA | collected 2014-05-05
TCTGCTTGGCCTTCGCGGATGTTGTTAAGCGGATAATACCGGTCTTCGTTGTCTTGATTGATCAAACCCGAATGGCGGTGGCTGAATGTGCCGCGTGTCACGTCTTGGCCAGACAAGCGCACAGGGTAGCCCTCGGTTAAAAGTGACCCGAATGCCAAAGCTTCGCCAGTGGCCCAGTCAATGCCTTCACCTGTCTCGAACATCTTGGCTTTGCTTTCGAGCAAGCGGCCAATTGTTTTGTGCAGGGGGAAGTTTTCTGGCGCTTTTGATAACGCCTCGCCGATGGCATTGAATGTTGCCTCTTCGATCGCGGTGACGCCGCGCTGATAATCCGCGTCTTGACGGTCGAGATGCGACCACTTGCCATCAAGCCAGTCAGCTTTGTTGGGTTTGTAGTTCTTTCCCGCTTCAAATTCGTCATTCAGGTAGGCTTGGAAGCTAGCCTTCATGTCTTCGATCTCGCCTTCGGGGATCAGCCCGTCGCGGACCAATCGATCCGTATAAAGCGTCAGCGTTGTCTTTTGCTTTTTGATCTTTTTGTACATCACCGGATTGGTGAACATCGGCTCGTCGCCTTCGTTGTGGCCAAACCGACGGTAGCAGATGATGTCCAGAACGACGTCCTTGTGGAACTTCTGACGGAATTCGGTCGCCACGCGTGCAGCATGCACAACAGCTTCTGGATCGTCACCATTCACGTGGAAGATCGGAGCCTCGACCATCAGCGCGATGTCGGTCGGGTAGGGGCTGGAGCGCGAGAAATGCGGTGCCGTTGTAAAGCCGATCTGGTTATTCACAACGATGTGCATTGTGCCGCCAGTCTTATGACCTTTCAGACCGGACAGGCCGAAGCCTTCAGCGACGACGCCTTGACCTGCAAACGCCGCATCACCGTGTAGCAACACACCCATGACGCGCTTGCGATCGGCGTCATTCTTTTGGTCTTGCTTGGCACGGACTTTTCCGATCACGACAGGGTTCACGGCTTCTAGGTGTGACGGGTTCGCCGTCAGCGACAAGTGCACCGAGTTGTCGTCGAAGGCGCGGTCCGACGACGCACCAAGGTGGTATTTTACATCGCCTGATCCGTCGACGTCTTCGGGCTTGAACGATCCGCCTTGGAATTCGTTGAAAATCGCGCGGTAAGGTTTTTTCATCACGTTTGCCAGCACCGACAAACGTCCGCGGTGCGGCATGCCGATGATGATTTCGTCGATGCCCAATTGGCCACCGCGTTTGATGATCTGCTCCATCGCGGGGATCAGGCTTTCGCCACCATCAAGGCCGAAACGCTTGGTGCCCATGTATTTGACATGCAGGAATTTTTCAAAACCTTCGGCCTCGACAAGGCTGTTCAGGATCGCTTTGCGGCCCTCTTTGGTGAAAGCAATTTCTTTGCCATAGCCTTCAATGCGTTCTTTCAGCCAACCGGCCTCTTCGGGGTTGGAGATGTGCATGTACTGCAGCGCGAATGTGCCGCAATAAGTACGCTGCACGATCGCCATGATTTCGGCCATAGTGGCCACTTCAAGGCCAAGTACCTTGTCGATAAAAATGGGGCGGTCCATGTCAGCCGCAGTAAAGCCGTAAGATGCTGGATCAAGTTCGGGGTGCGGCGTGTTTGCCCGCATGCCTAGCGGATCAAGGTCCGCAATCAAATGGCCACGAATACGATAGGCACGGATGATCATCAGTGCGCGGATACTATCAAGCACAGCAGAACGGACCTGCGCTTCGTCTAGCGTGACACCCTTTTCAGCGGCTTTTTCTTTGATCTTTTTGCCTGCGGCCTCTGGTTCGGCGGGCCACTGACCATCAAGCGCGGCGGTCAGGTCATCGGTCGGTGCGGGCGGCCAATCGGCGCGCGCCCAACTTGGGCCTGCAGCTTCGGCTTTGGCATCGGCAGGGGTGTCACCCAAGGATCGGAAGAACGCTTGCCAGCTTTCATCAACCGCACCGGGGTTATCGGCGTAGCGGGCATAAAGCTGCTCTACGTATTCCGCGTTATGCCCTTGCAGGAAAGAAGAAGCATGGAGCGCGTCGTTGGGGGATTGGTCGTTCATGAGGGGACCTCAATGCATTGCCGATGTTAAAGTCCCGGACCACGCCCGAGACGCCTATTCGTAAGTTGCGAAGGTCGGGGAAATCCCCGACCTGCGTTGTTATTTGCCGATAGCTTCGAGCACGGCTTCGCCCAGTGTCGCGGGGCTATCTGCCACGACGATCCCTGCGGATTTCATCGCTTCGATCTTGCTTTCCGCGTCGCCTTTGCCGCCAGCGACGATAGCACCTGCGTGACCCATGCGGCGACCCGGAGGTGCCGTACGGCCTGCGATGAAACCTGCAGTTGGTTTCCAACGGCCCTTTTTCTTTTGGGCGGTCAGGAATTCAGCGGCTTCTTCTTCGGCAGACCCGCCGATTTCGCCGATCATGATGATCGAGTGTGTTTCGTCATCGTCCAAGAACATGTCGAGCACGTCGATATGTTCTGTTCCTTTGATCGGATCACCACCGATGCCGACCGCTGTGGATTGGCCAAGACCTGAGTCGGAAGTTTGCTTCACCGCTTCATAAGTCAGGGTACCGGAACGGGACACAACACCGACTGATCCGCGCTTGTGTATGTGGCCGGGCATGATCCCGATTTTGCAGGCATCTGGCGTGATCACGCCGGGGCAGTTTGGCCCGATCAGGCGGGATTTGGACCCTTGCAACGCGCGCTTGACGCGCATCATGTCCAGTACTGGGATGCCTTCGGTGATGCAGATGATCAACTCCATTTCGGCGTCGATCGCCTCGAGAATTGAATCAGCAGCAAAGGGAGGTGGTACATAGATCACCGATGCATTTGCTTCGGTCACGTGCTTGGCTTCGTGGACCGAGTTAAAGATGGGCAAGTCCAGATGGGTCTGGCCGCCTTTGCCTGGGGTCACGCCGCCGACCATTTTGGTGCCGTAAGCAATCGCTTGCTCAGAGTGGAATGTGCCCTGCGAGCCGGTGAGGCCCTGACAGATAACTTTGGTGTTTTCGTTTACGAGAATGGCCATTGGGGCCTCCTTGGGAATTCTATTGTAGGGCGGGGTTCTCCCCGCCGATGACAGCACGGCGGGGAGAACCCCGCCCTACGGGTTATCCTTTGACGGCTTTCACGATCTTTTCTGCGCCGTCTTTCAGATCGTCGGCTGCGATCACATCAAGGCCAGAGCTGCGGATGATCTCTTTGCCCTTTTCAACGTTCGTGCCTTCCAGACGGACAACAAGCGGGACCTTCAATCCTACTTCTTTCACGGCCGCAATCACGCCTTCGGCGATCACGTCGCACCGCATGATGCCGCCAAAGATATTGACCAAAATGCCTTTGACTTGCGGGTCAGAGGTGATGATCTTGAACGCTTCGGTGACTTTCTCTTTGGTCGCGCCGCCGCCAACATCAAGGAAGTTTGCAGGCTCGGACCCGTAAAGCTTGATAATGTCCATCGTCGCCATCGCAAGGCCAGCGCCGTTGACCATGCAACCGATCTCACCATCAAGGGCGATATAGTTCAGATCGAATTTAGAAGCGGCGAGTTCTTTTGGATCTTCTTCGGTCTCGTCGCGCAGGGCGGCGATATCGGCGTGGCGGTAGATGGCGTTACCGTCGAATGCGACCTTGGCGTCGAGAACCTTGAGGTCGCCCTTATCAGTGACGATCAGCGGGTTAATCTCGAGCATCTCCATGTCTTTTTCGACAAATGCTTTGTAAAGCAGTCCCATCAAGGCGACGCATTGTTTGACCTGCTGACCTTTGAGGCCAAGGGCGAATGCAACGCGGCGTCCATGGAACGCTTGGTAACCTGTTGCCGGATCAACTGTGAAGTTGACGATTTTTTCAGGGGTCGAAGCTGCGACTTCTTCGATGTCCATGCCGCCTTCGGTAGAGCAGACGAAACCAATGCTGCTGGTTTGGCGATCAACCAACAAAGCAAGGTAGAGTTCGGTTTCAATGCCTGCGCCGTCTTCGATGTAGATGCGGTTGACGACTTTGCCTGCGGGGCCAGTCTGGTGCGTGACCAATGTGCGGCCCAGCATCTTTTTGGCTTCTTGGGCTGCTTCTTCGACGGATTTCGCAAGGCGCACACCGCCTGCTTCGCCTGCATCGGCTTCTTTGAATTTGCCTTTGCCGCGTCCGCCCGCGTGAATTTGCGCTTTGACGACCCAAAGCGGTCCATCAAGTTCGCCTGCGGCAGTTTTGGCATCCTCGGCGCGGGTCACGGGGCGTCCATCAGAGACGGGCGCGCCATAGCTGCGCAACAAAGCTTTGGCCTGATATTCGTGAATGTTCATAAGACAATTCCAATTTGGCTACGGTTGAAGCGACCTAAACATACAAAAATGGGAGATTCTAAGGGAAAAATGCCAAATACGTCGAAAATCGAACATTTGTGATCACAGAATTTTTTTGTGTGATCACAAATGCGACGTGTTTGAATTTTTGATAACTTTATTCAGTTTTAAAAGATTCGCACCAATGCTAGCAAAGTTGCCATGACATTATCCGAACCAACCTGGGCAGTGGTCGCAACCGTGGACGAGCCTCTGGCGGTCGTCCAGACCTTTGTTGCATGGCATTTGTCGTTGGGGGCTGCCCATGTGTATTTATACTGCGATCGACCAAACGATCCTGTTCAAGCGGCTGTCGCGCATCTCCCGCGGGTTAGTGTTGTTATCTGTGATGACGCGCATTGGCTACGGATCGGAAAAAGCCGCCCGCGCCGCCATCAGGTTAGGCAAGTTGCAAACGCCCGTGATGCATATGCGCGCACGGATGCCGACTGGTTGGTCCATATTGATGCGGATGAATTCCTATGGTCGCAGGCGCCAGTTGCCCAACAACTAAGCGCTGTTTCAGGGACGACCGATTGCCTGATTATCCCTGTGGCAGAAAGGGTGCATCTGGAAGGCGCGCAGAACGAAACCGTTTTTAAGGGAGCTTTTCGGCGCCCATTTGTTTCATCCATCACAAAGGGCCGTGCGGTTTTCGGGCCGGACTATTCAATGACTTATAAAGGGTTGGCTGGTCATGCTCAGGGCAAAGTGTTTGTACGAACAGGTCGTCCATTGCGGCTTTCTATCCACCGTGCGCGATCTACCGATCCAGAGTGTGAATTGGGCAGCGAACGGGCAGATTGCGACCAGCTTGAGCTTTTACATTTTGACGGGCTGACGTCATTGCAGTGGACCTTCAAGCTGGCCCGTATGGCGCATGCGCTGGTTAAGAAAGGCGGGATGCCCCCTTCACCGCATCGCCGAAAACAGGCGAATGCATTGCTTGCTGATCCTGATAAGGCTGACGAAATCTACCATCGGCTTAAGACAGCGGATGAAGTCCAACAAACTTTGTTGCAGGCCCATGATTTATGGGCCTCCCCTGCATTCGATCCTATGCCACCTTTGCAGCAATGGTTTCCAGATCAAGAAATCGATCTTGCGCCAGCTGCCATTGATGACTGGCTGCGCAGAAAAAAGCGGCATATCCTCACGTTCCTGACCGAATAGCGCAGACAACCCGACTAGTTCAGCACGATCATATAAAGCGCGGCATCGCCACCCAACATCCTTGAAAATGCTGTTAGGCTCTGTCCCGACATGCGCGGGCCGGTTTGGGCGAATGGCAAAATGCCTTCACCCTGAATAATCGAAATAATGTTGATCTCAGGCGGGTTCTGCATCGCTAGAGCCAAATTGATGCCCGCACCGTCGCCAAGCCGCCAATGTGGGATCAGCAGGTCGCCTTTCAGAACGGCCTCTGCTTCTGCAAGAACATCACGCCAGCGCGCACCGATGTCGGCGGGGAATTCCAATGGTAGCGCGCTGCTCTGGCGCGGGTTTGGAATCCATTCGAGCTTGTCATCTGTTTCGGTTGCTACACGTTCCCAAAAGGTCCGGTTGTCCGTGATCATCACAAGAAAATGCGCATGTGCGGCCCGTGACCGCTTGGGGTCTGGCTGTCCTTCGATGGCGTGAATAAACATTGCCGCAACGTCGATCCACACGCCGTCATCTTGCGTGAAGAATAGGGGTTTGGGCGACGGGCTGATTTCTTTGATTGCCGCCGCACTTTCAGTGACGCGTGCTATCGCAGATGTCGGATCAATGGCTAGAATCGTTTCACCCACGCCTGACAGCAAATGTGCATAGGCCGAAAGCCACGCCGCATCAGCGGTATCAAAGCGGATCGTTGGGCCTTTGGTGTCGCCTGATAAACCTTGGTTGAGCTGCGCACCCGCGCTATCGAACATGCCTTCGCCGGGGTCACGGGCGCCATTTGCATTGATATCAAACCACAGATCGCCAGTGTTGATTGTGACGGCGATCGCGTCTGCATCGGTGATCGTGTCCAGTGCGTCCAGACTGCCTTGCAGATCAGCGAGAGCGGCTTGGTATGTTTCCGCAATTAGTTCTGGACGAAACGGCGCAGCGTCCGGATTTGGTGGTAGAGGCAAGCGCAGGAACGGCAGGCCGCTCATTTCCGCCATTTCGCGATTAATCTGGGTCGCGTAAAGCGATTGTAGCGCGCCTTCGACTGCGCCCAAAAAGCGCACGCCGCCAAGGGCAAACATATCGGAGGGGGTTTTGTCGGGCAGGGCGGACAGGGTGCTTTCGGTTTGAGAAAGGCCCCTATCGCTGATCATTTGCGAATAGTCGGTTTGGGCGGACGCGGTTGTTGTAAGTCCAATAACCGCGAAAGCTGTGCAGATTGATTGTCGCATAAAATCACCTTTGTTCTATTAGATCACAAAGAAAAAGGGCGCCAGAACGGCGCCCTTTCGTTTATAGTTTATGCAAAAACCAGTGGTTTATTCAAGGCTATCGTCGATAGCCTTACAAGCGGCAACAAGGCCTTTGACGGCATCGACAGATTTGTCGAACATCGCCTGTTCGTCTTTGTTCATCTTGATTTCGACCACACGCTCGACGCCGCCGGCACCGATCACGGTCGGCACGCCGACATAGAAACCATCAAGGCCGTAAGCGCCGTCAACGTAGGCTGCACATGGCAGAACGCGCTTTTGGTCTTTCAGATAGGCTTCGGCCATTTCAATCGCGGATGTTGCAGGTGCGTAGAACGCGGAGCCTGTTTTCAGCAGACCTACGATCTCTGCGCCGCCATCGCGGGTGCGTTGAACGATTGCGTCCAGCTTGTCTTGTGTGGTCCAGCCCATTTCGACCAGATCAGGCAATGGAATGCCTGCAACCGTGGAATAGCGTGTCAGCGGCACCATTGTGTCGCCATGTCCGCCCAGAACGAATGCAGACACGTCACGCATGGACACTTGGAATTCATCGGCAAGGAAGTGGCGGAAGCGAGCGCTATCCAGAACACCGGCCATGCCGCAAACTTTTTCCACTGGCATGCCAGAGAATTCGCGCAGTGCCCAAACCATGGCGTCCAGCGGGTTCGTGATGCAGATCACAAATGCATTCGGAGCATGGGCTGCAATGCCTTCGCCGACAGATTTCATGACTTTCAGGTTGATGCCCAGCAAGTCATCGCGGCTCATCCCCGGTTTACGGGCAACACCTGCGGTTACGATGCAAACGTCAGCGCCTGCAATATCAGCATAGTCGTTGGTGCCTTTGAAGCTGCCGTCGAATTTCGCAGCAGGGCCGGATTCGGCGATATCAAGCGCTTTACCTTGTGGAACACCGTCCGCGATATCGAACAGAACAACATCGCCGAGTTCTTTGACAGCTGCGAGGTGTGCAAGCGTGCCGCCAATTTGTCCGGCGCCGATAAGGGCAATCTTAGGTCTGGCCATTGAAACAGGTCCTTTGGTGATATGGTTTCGGCGCTTTGCCTAAGCGTTTGGCGGCATTTGCGCAAGTGTGCTGCGCTGCGGCATCACGAAGTGGGATATGGTCAACGACTAGCGGACCCGCTAACGAAGGTTGATTACAGAATAATTCAAGGCGTCCCGCGTGATCGAGTTCGGTTGGCAATTTTTGGCAGTTGGTATCCCCGCAATCATTTTTGGAGGAATATCAAAGGGTGGATTCGGCTCTGGGGCCGCGTTTGTCGCGGGGGCGATTCTGGCCTTGGTTGTTCCGCCGGGTGCTGCTTTGGGGATCGTGCTGCCGCTATTCATGCTTGTTGATGCAGCCACTTTGAAACCCTATTGGGGGCAGTGGCATTGGCCCTCTGCCAAAGGATTGATGATCGGCGCGGTGCCGGGATGCGTTATCGCGGCGGCCCTTTATGCCGTTGTTGACGGCGATGTGTTTCGATTGTTGATCGGGGTGATCTGCCTCGCCTTCGTTGCCTTCCAGATGTCGCGTGCGCTGGGATGGCTTAAGGTGCCAACAATGCCGTTTTCAGCGCCTTGGGCATGGTTTGCAGGGCTGATCAGTGGATTCACAAGCTTTGTCAGCCATGCGGGCGGACCACCGTCAGCGGTTTTCTTATTGTCGCAAGGACTTAGTAAGACCGCGTTCCAAGCAACCACGGTCATTGTCTTCTGGGCAGTGAATTGGATGAAGGCCGTGCCTTATGCGTTCTTGGGGATATTCAGTTGGGACACGTTGATGGGTAGTGTGCTACTTGCGCCATTCGCCTTGCTGGGCGCATGGATCGGCGTGAAAGCACATCATTTGGTGCCAGAGCGTTTGTTCTTTACGCTTACGTACGTTTTGCTGGTGTTGACGGGTGTGCGTCTGATTTGGATTGCGATTTGAGTGTGGCATCTTAATCCCCCGTTAAACAGTGATGACGGTCGGGTTGCTGCAATGCGGCATTTTTGCCTTGAATGATCTGCACATTTCTGGCGTTCTTTGCGCAACTTTATTGCGAGGAAGATTCGATGCACAACCGCCCTTACCGATCCGCCCTTTATATTCCTGGATCGAAAGATCGCGCGCTGGAAAAAGCGCGAGGTCTACCGGTGGATGTGATTTTGTTCGATCTCGAGGACGCGGTATCACCTGATGCCAAAGTCGCTGCGCGTGATACGCTTTATGCAGCGTTAGCTGATGACGGGTATGGTGCGCGTTTGAAAATCGTGCGGATCAACGCGCTGGACACGGAATGGGGTGCGGCGGATGCAGTCGCGGTTGCTGCGATGAATTGCGACGCGATTTTGTTGCCAAAGGTGAATGGGCCAGATGACGTGGATGCACTGGCTGCGTTGGTTCCTGACCTGCCGATCTGGGCGATGATGGAAACGCCCCAAGGGATTTTGAACGCTGCTGCGATTGCTGCGCACCCGCGCATCGCAGGTTTTGTTTTGGGCACGAACGATCTGGCCAAGGATTTGAATTCGCGGACCCGCGCGGCGCTGATGACATCGTTGCAGATGTGCTTGCTTGCGGCGAAAGCGGCGGGGATCGTGGCCCTTGATGGGGTTTATAATGCCTTCAAGGACGAGGACGGGTTGCGCGCCGAATGCACCGAAGGGCGCGACATGGGCTTTGACGGAAAAACCCTGATCCACCCTGCGCAGGTCGCGATTGCCAACGCAGCCTTTGGTCCAACGAATGAAGAAATTGATCTGGCCCGCCGCCAGATTGCGGCGTTTGACGCGGCAGAGGCGGAAGGCCAAGGCGTGGCTGTGGTCGATGGCCGCATCGTCGAGAACTTGCATATCGTGACCGCGCGAGCGACTTTGGCGAAAGCCGCGATTATCGCCGCATTGGAGACAGCATGACAGTATTAGTCGCAGGGGTCGTTCTTTGGTGGGCGGCGCATTTGTTCAAACGGGTTGCGCCAAATGCGCGTCAAGCGCTGGGTACGGCAGGCAACCCGATTATGGCCGTAGCGATCATCCTCAGTGTTGTGCTGATGGTGGTAGGATACCGTGGCGCTGAGGGAGCGTTTTACTGGGGTCCGTCGCCGATGTGGGTTGGGATCAACAACCTGCTGATGGTTCTAGCGTTCTATTTCTATGCTGCGAGTGCCGCTAAGGGCGCAAAAATCTGGCTTGGCACTAAGGTACGTCACCCCCAGTTGACGGGTTTCTCAATTTGGGCAGGCGCGCATTTGTTAGTGAATGGCGACACGCCGTCATTCATTTTGTTCGGCGGACTGCTGGTCTGGGCCGTGGCCGAGATTTTGCTGATCAACGCCCAAGAAGGCCCATGGGAACGCCCTGCGCGCGCACCTGCCAAGAAAGAAGTCGTCGCAATCGTTGTCACAGTTGTTTTCGTCATCGTTGTTATGGCCATTCACTACGCTTTGGGCGTTTCACCCGTAGGATAAACTGATGCAGATCTACCGATTATTGACAGGGGACGACACGTCCGCGTTTTGCCACAAAGTGTCCGATGCGCTGGCCAAGGGTTGGGTGCTTTATGGTGATCCGACCTATGGGTATGACCACGCCAATGGTGTGATGCGCTGCGGACAGGCGGTGACTAAAGATATCGACACGCCCTATTCGCCAGATATGAAGTTGGGCCAGCAATGACTAAGACCAATGCAGGCCGTTTCTTTGAGGATTATGTCGTCGGTGACGTGATCACCCATGCCGTGCCACGCACCATTTCAGGCGGAGAACGCGCGATGTATCACGCGCTTTATCCCGCCCGCGGTGCGCTTTATTCGTCAGATGAATTTGCCCGTGCCAGCGGTTTGCCGGCATCCCCGATTGATGATTTGGCAACGTTCCATACGGTCTTTGGTAAAACGGTGCCTGATGTGTCGCTGAATGCGGTCGCGAATTTGGGCTACGCTGAAGGGCGTTGGCTACAACCCGTGTATCCCGGCGACACGCTGACGTCGCAGTCCGAGGTGATCGGGGTCAAGCAGAACTCCAACGGAAAATCCGGTGTGGTTTGGGTCCGGACGACAGGCCGCAATCAGCGCGGCGTGGCGGTGCTGAGCTATGTGCGCTGGGTGATGGTGCGTAAACGCGGGCAGGGGGATGCGCCTGAAACGGTGATTCCGGAATTGGCGAAAACTGTTGCGGCGGCTGACTTGGTTGTGCCCAATGGTCTCACATTTAAGGACTACGATTTCGCGCAGGCAGGTGAAACGCACCGCATGGGTGAATACGCGGTGGGCGAGGTGATTGATCACGTTGACGGTGTGACCATCGAAGAGGCAGAGCATATGCTGGCCACCCGTCTTTGGCAGAACACCGCAAAGGTGCATTTTGATGCGACCAATCGTGCCGATGGCAAGCGGTTGATTTACGGGGGGCATGTGATTTCACTGGCTCGTGCGCTTTCCTTTAATGGCTTGGCGAATGCGCAGATGATTGTCGCGCTGAACGGGGGTGCGCATGCGAACCCGTGCTTTGCGGGCGATACGGTGCGCGCTTGGTCCGAGGTGTTGGATGTTGCCGAAACCGGAGCCCCTGGCGTGGGTGCAATCCGGCTTCGCTTGGTTGCGACCAAGGGCGAGGCGGGTGTTTTGCGCGGTGACGATGGCAAATATGCGCCTGATGTCTTGCTTGATCTGGATTATTGGGCGCTTATGCCGGTTTAGCGCTACCAAGGTTTATTTGTGATCACGTAAATTTTTGCCGTGATCACAAAGGCTAAAAAACTATGGTTACGCGTCACTTTTTCACAGGTTTGTGCCGTGGGGTAGCGTGACTCTTGTCGTTGAATGAGGCACAAAGGCGCAAAGGCGTCGTCTTGCCAGACGACACGTGCCAACGAAGGGAACTGTTATGGCTGATGTGAACCGGGGCAACCGCCCGCTTTCACCGCATTTGACGATCTACCGTCCGCAGTGGACATCAATCTCATCAATCTTGGTGCGGATTACCGGAAACGCGCTGATCGTCGCGGCATTGTTGATTGTTTGGTGGTTTGTCGCCGCCGCATCTGGGCCAGAGGCATTTGCGACCGCGAACGGATTTATCACCAGCTGGTTTGGTGATCTGATTATGACGCTGTCGGTGCTGGGCCTTTGGTATCACACGCTAGGCGGTTTGCGTCACCTTGTGTGGGACAGTGGCCGTATGCTGGACGTCGACAAGTCAGAAATGGCTGCGCAAATGATGATGGTCTTGGCAGTGTTGCTAACCGTTTTCACCATCATCGCGACATAAGGAACAACATCATGGCATTCTTAACTGATCGCAAACGCGCTGTTGGCATGGGTTCTGCGAAAACCGGAACTGAACATCACTGGCAGATGATGGTGTCCTCTGTGGCGCTGCTGCTTCTTATTCCAATGTTTGTTTTCACCTTCGGATCGATCCTGGGATCATCTTATGAAGAGGTGATTGCTTATTACCAGCGCCCGTTTCCTGCTGTTGTGGCAGCGCTGACGATGCTGGTTGGCTTTTTCCACTTTCGTGGTGGTGTCCAAACACTGATTGAAGATTACGTCCATGGTTTTGCCCGTAAAGTGGCGATCATCGGCATGATCTGCCTGTCCTACGGTGCGGCGGCATTTGCGATTTTCGCAATCGTCCGTATCGCCCTTTAATTCCCGCGGAGCACTTTTTATGGCTGCATATGAATATGAAACCCACACCTATGACGCAATTGTTGTAGGCGCTGGTGGTGCCGGTCTACGCGCGACGCTGGGCCTTGCTGAACAAGGGCTGCGCACGGCCTGTATCACAAAGGTGTTCCCGACACGCTCGCATACAGTTGCTGCACAAGGCGGCATCGCGGCGTCCCTTGGCAACATGGGTCCCGATAGCTGGCAGTGGCACATGTATGACACTGTCAAAGGCTCTGATTGGTTGGGTGATACCGACGCGATGGAGTATCTGGCGCGTGAAGCCCCCAAAGCGGTTTACGAGTTGGAACACTACGGCGTGCCGTTTTCGCGCACCGAAGAGGGCAAGATTTATCAGCGCCCCTTTGGCGGTCACACAACCGAGTTTGGTGAAGGCCCGCCCGTGCAGCGGACCTGCGCCGCAGCCGACCGCACTGGTCACGCAATCTTGCACACGCTTTATGGTCAATCGCTGAAACAGCAGGCCGAATTCTACATCGAATACTTCGCGCTTGATTTGATCATGTCCGAAGATGGCGTCTGCCAAGGCGTGATCGCATGGAAGTTGGACGACGGCACCATGCACGTCTTCAACGCGAAGACTGTGGTTCTGGCAACGGGCGGCTATGGCCGCGCTTATTTCTCTGCGACGTCTGCGCACACCTGTACGGGTGATGGCGGCGGCATGGTGGCCCGTCAGGGTCTGCCTTTGCAGGATATGGAGTTCGTGCAATTCCACCCAACCGGTATCTACGGCGCAGGGTGTCTGATTACTGAGGGCGCACGCGGTGAGGGTGGTTATCTGACCAACTCCGAAGGCGAACGCTTTATGGAGCGTTATGCCCCCAACTACAAAGATCTTGCACCGCGTGACTATGTCAGCCGCTGTATGACGATGGAAATTCGTGAAGGCCGCGGTGTCGGCGCCAACGGCGACCACATCCACCTGAACCTGAACCACTTGCCTGCATCTGCTTTGGCCGAACGCCTGCCGGGTATTTCTGAATCAGCGCGTATTTTCGCGGGCGTTGACGTGACCAAGGAAGCGATCCCTGTCTTGCCGACCGTGCATTACAACATGGGCGGTATTCCGACGAACTATCATGGCGAAGTTTTGAACCCGACCAAGAAGGACCCAACTGCGGTCGTTCCGGGCCTGATGGCTGTCGGTGAAGCGGGCTGTGCATCTGTTCATGGCGCCAACCGTTTGGGATCAAACAGCCTGATCGACCTTGTGGTCTTTGGCCGTGCGGCTGCGATCCGCGCAGGTGAAGTCGTGGACCGCAAAGCCGCCAACCCGACACTGAACCAAGCGTCAGTCGATGCATGCTTTGACCGGTTTGACGGATTGCGTCACGCCAAAGGCAGCGTCGGCGCACCAGAGTTGCGGTTGGAAATGCAACAGGCGATGCAGGCTGATGCGGCGGTGTTCCGCACCGATAAAACGCTGGCTGAAGGCGTCAAGAAGATGACCAAGATCGCCGGCAAAATGGATGATCTGTTTGTGACGGACCGTAGCATGGTCTGGAACAGCGACCTGATGGAAACACTGGAGCTGACCAACCTGATGCCAAACGCACTGGCCACGATTGTTGGTGCTGAGGCGCGCAAGGAAAGCCGTGGCGCGCATGCGCACGAGGATTATTCCACGCGTGATGACGAAAACTGGCGTGTACACACGATCAGTCATGTTGATGGTGCCAAGGTCAAGTTGAGCTATCGTCCTGTCATTACCAAAGGACTAACCACAGAAGCCGAAGGCGGGATATCTGAAGCCAAGATCGCGCCAAAAGAACGGACGTTCTAGTGCGTGGTTTGACAGTCCTCACTGTTTGCGTAATCGGGCTGGCGGCTTGCACCCCAATTTCGCCTGAAGCCGCCGCGGATCAGTGCGAAGAGCGCGCACGCGCAGCGCAAGGGCCTGAACTGGGCCTGACGATGGGTGTTAACAATCGCACCGGCGCATTTGGAAGCGCGAGCATCGGTATTACTTCGGACGCAATCATGGGGCGCGACCCAGTAGCGGTTTACGAAAGCTGTGTAATGAATCTGACAGGTGAAGTCCCAATCAGACCCGTGCGTTTGCGGACGATGTAGAGCCGACTTTTTTAGGTGGAAATTGGATAGGGAAACTACCTACAAAACGATCCCCATCTTCTCGCGGATAAGCGACGCCGAACGCTCTGCTGAAAAGTTAGAAATGGCCCTCGCGCGCGCCTGATCTCCAAGTCGTTCAACCATTTCGTGATCGTCCATCAGGGTGTTGATCGCGTCTGCCATCGCCGTTTCGTCATGCTCTGCGACCAAAAACCCATGTTGTCCGTCGATCACTGCCTCGGGAATGCCGCTGTGTTTTGTCGAAACAACCGCAAGGCCAGACGCCATTGCTTCAAGGATCGCGACAGGTAATCCTTCGGTATCTCCATCAGATGCGGTGACTGAATGTTGTAGAAAGAGGCTGGCATTGGCCATCAGTTCTTTTACCTTCTGGTGCGGTGCTACACCGTGCAAAGTAATCTTATCGCTTAGCTGGTGCTTCGCCACATAACGTTGGCATTCCCCGAGCAGCGGTCCATCACCGATGAAATCAAGATGGGCGGAGGGCCTGCTTTTCGCGGCCGCTGCAAATGCAGCGATAGTGACAAGTGGGGCTTTCTTTTCAACAAATCGTCCGACCGCAAGACATTTTTGCGGCAAGCGGGCAGACAGCGCAAATGCGTTAGGTTCAACGCCGCAGGGGGTGACGATTATCGCGTCTTTCGGGCAACCAATCGCGATCAGTTTGTCGGCCAAGAATTGTGACGGTGCAAAAAACCCTTGGGCTTGTTCAAAAAGCGTTTGGTATTGCCGGACGGTCTTTGGAGAGTTTAGCTTTTTGGATGCGTCATATCCGTGGAAATGCACAAAATAGGCGCAACCAGCTTTTTGTGCCGCGGGCAGCAGTTTCCAGCCCAATCCGCCGAACTCTGCCATCATCGTCGTGACGTTGTGCTCACGCAAAAACCCGGCGATCACATCGTTTCTGCTTCGGAAAATGCTTAGGATCGATAAAGCTTTGCGCGATTTCCCGTCTACAACCACAGCAGGTCGGCTACCCACGTATAGATGTGGTCAGGAAAGTGGCGGGGTTTGGGACTTCTCGAGCGAGACAAAAACAGTCTTGCCCGGAGAAATCATCTTTCCGTGCTGGCGGACAAATGTTTGCGAACTCTCGCTCAATGATGCCGATGCTAGTGCAAACATAAACTGATCCTTTTGTTACGTCACAGAGTAAGCTTATGACCCCAAAAGAACCACATAGAAAAGCTGTGCGACGCGTTGCGCCAACCTATCTTCAGTACAAACTCTTGGTATGACGAAGCGGATACTAGGACTTGCGGTCCACATATCCCAATATGATGCCACCTTAGTGACGACTTCCGCTAAAATGCCGCGCTTATGTACTCATTTGCGCGTGAACAGGCGTTGTTCTTGATGCGTTCAAAAGATACAATGTGCGGGTGAGAAGGATTATACCATGGTACAACTGACACTTCCCAAGAATTCCCGCATGAATGTGGGCAAGACCTGG
>UPTN01000728.1_pt1 | contig 15996 bp, 14 predicted proteins | sample 2160111 | NCBI WGS metagenome assembly UPTN01 (sample SAMN06265058, study PRJEB28932) | marine metagenome | isolation source: Columbia River Estuary | place: USA:Columbia River Estuary, USA | collected 2014-05-05
TTAATGTAGTGTATAAAGAGTTGAAAACGGTATTGAGTGATAAGAGAATAATAAGTTTCGGAGCATTTATGGATGGTGAAAATATTTATAATACAGCGTTGTCATCAAAAGGTATATTAGTCTTAGGGAATGAAGCCAATGGAATTAATAATGAGTTGGAGGCTTTTATTTCAAAACGTATTTCAATACCGCGTTTTGGTAATTTAAAAGAAACAGAAAGTCTTAATGTAGCCAATGCTACAGCTATTTTATTAAGTGAGTTTAGACGCAGAAACTAGCTACTGAAACGTAAAATTAACAAACACTCCTCTTGTTTTCATAGAATGAATATTACCTGTCCAAGGACTACTTGCATTATCATTATCTCTAACCAATTCATCATTTAATGCAAAAACACCGCGTATTGACGGTGTGAATTTAAACCAAAACAAATACAAATCAATCCCTATACCTAGCTCATAAAATAACATTCCACGTTTGGTTCTAAATTGCCCAACAAGATTATCATCTGGATTTTCTTCATTACTAGATAAGTTTAAAGCTGCCGAAAATCCACCTATTATAAAGGGTTTAATATTATTAAATCGTTTAGTTGAAAATTTCAGTAATAATGGAAAATGAATATATGTAGATCGAACTTCACGTAATAAATCTGAATTATTGAAATCTAACCCATCAAAATAACTTTCATCATAAGTAAGGTTTCTTCTTGATATAATAAGCCCTGGCTCAATTCGTAAATCTAAATAATCATTTATGCGCATATTACCAATTAGACCAACATTAAATCCGAGGGTTTTTTCTACGCGAATATCTTCTAGGTTTTGGTTATAATCAAAATTAAAGTCATAACTATTAAAACCAAGATAATAGCCCCAAGAATATTTCATCTTGTCAATGTTTTCTTGATTTTGTATTTTTTCTTTTGTAAACAACTGAGCATTAATTGCTTGTGATAAGAAAATAAACGATAAAACAAAAAATAGTTTTTTCATATTAAGATTTAGATGCTGTATATATGGTTGCTACGCCAAATGTTTGAGGCAATGCTTCCGCATTAATAAACCCAATTTTACGTAAAATATTGTTAAGTTCTTCACCATAAGGAAAAATTGATGCAGATTCACTAAGATATGAGTAAGCAACTTTGTCTTTTGAGAATACTCTACCAATTAAAGGTAAAATGTACTTGGTGTAAAATTTATAACCTTGTTTAAAAGGGGTTTTCGTTGGCACTGAAGTTTCTAATATTACAAAAGTCCCATTTGGTTTTAGTACTCTTAATATTTCTGAAAGTCCTACTTCTAAATGTTCAAAATTCCTTACTCCAAATGCAACTGTAATAGCATCAAATGAATTATCATCAAAAGGCATTTTTTCTGAATCTCCAAGAACCATTTCAATAGTTCCATTCAGATTTTTATCAGTTATTTTTTGTTCTCCAACTTCTAGCATTCCCGGACTTATATCAAAACCAACAATTTTAGTAGCGCTAGTTTCTGCAAGATTAATTGCTAAATCCCCAGTTCCAGTTGCGATATCTAAAATACGATCAGGACGTTGCTCGCTTATAATAGCTACAACTTTTTTACGCCATTTTATGTCAATACCAAAAGATATAACACGATTTAAACCATCATATTCTTTTGATATGGTATCAAACATTTGTGTGACCTGTTCTTTTTTACTGAGGTTACTGTTTTTATAAGGCTTTACTTTTTCAGACATTGGTAAAAGGGCTAAAACGAGTTTATTAGTTTGCAAAGAAATGGATTTCAGCAACAAATCCCTAAAATTAAATTATATTTGCTCATATTTTTAATAATAACAATTAATGAAAATAATAATTGCTGGAGCAGGTGAGGTAGGATTTCATTTAGCAAAATTATTATCTTATGAATCTCAAGAAATCACTCTTATAGATTCAAAAAAGGAAAGTCTTATTTATGCGGATTCTCACTTAGATATCAAAGTGATAAAGGGAGACGCGACGTCTATCGCTATTTTAAAGGATGCAAGAATTAAGGGTACTGAGTTGTTTATTGCGGTAACATCTTCTGAAACTACAAATATTACGGCTTGTGTTTTAGCCAAACAATTAGGTGCAAAACAAACCATCGCAAGAATAACAAATACTGAATTTATTGATATGAAGGAAGAAGTTGGTTTTACCAGATTTGGTATAGACGAACTTATTTCTCCAGAATCACTTGCAGCTTCAGAAATAGAATTATTATTAAATCAATCTGTATTTAATGATACTTATGCATTTGAAGATGGCGCTTTGACAATGCTTGGATTGAATCTTTCAAGAACTGCTGCAATAGTAGGTATGCCAGTAAAAGAAGCAGCTAAATTGATGCCTGAAATACACTTTATCCCTATTGCGATTCAACGCTTTGGGTCACATTTAACTATTATTCCAAGAGGCGATACAGTTTTAAAAGAAGGTGATCATGTTGTTTTTATAACTTCAAAGGGAGGTGATGAGGAGCTATGTAAGCTTACAGGGAAAATAAAAACTGAAATTAAGAATGTGATGATTCTTGGAGGAGGGAAGGTTGGTTCAAAAACTGCGCGAGGTCTTTCAGATAGCAAATTTAATATTAAATTAATTGAAAAAGATAAAGATAGAGCGTTTGATCTTGCAGATGACTTGCCAAGCATATTAGTATTGCATGGTGATGGAAGAAATGTCGAGCTGCTTGATGAAGAAAATATTCAAAATATGGACGCTTTTATTTCTGTAACAGGAAATTCTGAAACTAACATAATGTCTTGTTTGGTCGCTAAATCTAAGGGTGTTAAAAAGACAGTTGCTTTGGTTGAAAATATTGATTATTTCGAACTGTCGCACTCCATAGGGATTGATACTATTATAAATAAGAAGTTATTGGCGGCAAACAGCATATTTAGATATATCAGACGTGGCGAGGTTGTTGCTATGACTAAACTTAATAATATGGATGCTGAGTTATTAGAGTTTATTGTTAAACCAACTTCAAAAATATCTGATAAACGTATAAAAGATTTAGAGTTCCCAAGATCTGCAATCATTGGAGGTGTTATTAGAAATGGTGAAGGAATTACTGCCCTTGGCGATTTTAAAATAGTGCCTGGAGATCGTATTGTTGTATGTTGCTTACCGCAATCAATAAAAAAAGTTGAAAGCTTTTTCTTTTAAAAAATTGAATGAAACTCAACTATAAAATTATCTTTCATTTTTTAGGATTACTATTATTATTTAATGGTGGTTTCATGCTTTTGGCGGCTCTGATTAGTTATATCTATAATGATGGAGTCACATTACCAATTGTCTATTCGGGACTTATTGCCCTTTTTATTGGTGGGCTAATTATGCTGATTACCAAAAAGCCAAACAAAGAAATGGGTAAGCGCGAAGGTTATATTGTGGTAACTTTTGGTTGGCTTATAATGGCGCTTTCTGGCACAATGCCTTATTTGTTTACGGATGTAATACCAAATTTTACAAATGCTTTTTTTGAAACAATTTCTGGTTATACGACAACTGGATCTACAATATTAAATGACATTGAATCATTACCAGAGGGCTTATTATTTTGGAGAAGTTTAACCCATTGGATAGGCGGTATGGGGATTATAGTTTTAGCAATTGCAATTTTACCGTTATTAGGTATTGGCGGTATGCAATTATTTGCTGCTGAAGCTCCAGGACCGAGTGCAGATAAATTACATCCTCGTATAACTGATACTGCAAAACGCTTATGGCTTATTTATTTTGGTTATTCGGCAGCAGAAACTATTTTACTTAGTGTTGCAGGAATGTCATTTTTTGATGCCATTAATCACTCTATGTCGACGTTGTCAACGGGAGGATTTTCAACTAAAAACGACAGTTTGGCTCATTGGAATGGCCAACCAATAATACAATATATTGTCATTGTTTTTATGTTTTTAGCAGGAACCAATTTTGTCTTAAGCTACTTTGCATTTAAAGGAAAAGTTCAGAAAATAATAGCAGATGAAGAGTTTAAACTCTACTTTAAGTTCATTGCAATTTTCACAGTTATAACTGCATGTATTATCTATTTTAAAGCAGATGTTACAGCGTCTACAATAAATCACCCAATGGTTTTAGGTGAAGCTGAAAGTTCAATAAGACATGCACTGTTTCAGGTTTTAGCTATTATCACAACAACTGGATTTGTTACTGCTGATTATACATTATGGACTCCATTTTTAATGGTCTTTTTCTTTGGCTTAATGTTTTTAGGAGGCTCAGCTGGAAGTACTGCGGGAGGTATAAAAGTAGTAAGACATTTACTGACTATAAAAAACGGTTTTGTTGAATTTAAACGGACCTTACATCCAAATGCCATTTTACCTGTTCGTTATAATAAAAAAGCTATTTCTGGAAATATTGTTTTTAATATTCTAGCCTTTTTTATTTTATATATGCTTTCGTTTATAGTCGGCGCTTTAGGGTTCTCTATGTTAGGGCTCGACTTTGAATCTGCTATTGGTGTAGCTGCATCCAGTTTGGGTAATGTAGGTCCGGCCTTAGGTGATTTTGGACCAGTTGATAATTTCTATAATATGCCAGTTTTAGGGAAATGGTGGTGTTCCTTTTTGATGCTTATTGGGCGTTTAGAATTATTTACAGTACTCATTCTATTCACTCCATTTTTCTGGAGAAACAGATAATTTGAGATTATTTTACAAATATTTTAAACTTCCCGAAGTATTAATATTTACTATATTTTCCATTGATTTTACTATCTTATTTTATTTCAAATTTTGCGATTTCATGTAACAATTCTATTTGTTAGCCGTCTTATTAGTATAACATCAATCAAAAACATATAATCATGGAATTATTATTAACACAAGTAGACATTGAGCCATTACCCGCAAAGAAAAGAGAAACCTTTACATTTAAAAATGAAGGTTTATTAACCTCTAATTATAAGGAAGAAATACAAGATAATTTCTTCCACTCTAATCCAAAGTCAGTATTTGGTATTAAACAACGTATTAGAAGCAGACAATATCAATTCTCATCAAATATTGGTGCAATTTTAAAAGTTTCAGTTTTTGCAATTGCAATAATAGCTACGTTAAGCTAGTAGTAATTTTACTTGTTCTTTCTGAACATTTCAAAGCATCTCTTTCAACTATGTATTTTCGTTATTTATAATATGACTATTCTGAAGAGTTGTGTTTAACTTAAATTTGAAACAAAATTATTGCTTTTAGAGCAATTTCAATCGTTCTTATTACTGGATTAATAGATCCAATGTGATGTAATAAGATTTATAAATATTTTCATTTAGTAGTAGTTAGTTAAAAAGAAAGCCACAACATAATTTATTGTGGCTTTCTTAATTTTTTAGATGTTTAGTTTTTGCTAACTAACAGCATCTTTTATGCGTTTTATTGCTTCCATTATTTGTTCTTGAGATGCTGCATAAGATATTCTAATACAGTTTGGGTTTCCAAAAGCATCTCCTGTTACGGTAGCTACTAAGGCTTCTTCCAATAGGTATAATGAGAAATCCGTTGCATTATTTATGGTTTTACCTCGTAATGTTTTTCCAAAGTAATCTGAAATATCAGGAAATACATAAAAGGCGCCTTCAGGAGTATTTGTATTGAAACCTGGTATATCTTTTAGTAAATTTAGCACTAAATCACGACGTATTTTAAACTCATCAATCATGAATTTCACTTTACTTGGAGATGCTTCCATAGCAGTAATTACTGCGCGTTGAGCTATACAATTGGCACCACTTGTAATTTGACCTTGCATTTTATTACAAGCCCTAGCAATAACAACAGGTGCGCCGATAAAACCAATACGCCAACCAGTCATTGCAAATGCTTTGGAAACCCCATTTACAGTTATTGTTCTGTTGTACATATCATCAAATTGAGCCATACTTGCGTGCTCCCCTTCAAAGTTAATATGCTCATAAATCTCATCAGAAACTACATAGATATTTGGATGTTTTTGCAACACATCTGCTAATGCTCGCAGTTCTTTTTTGCTATACACTGATCCGCTGGGGTTACAAGGAGAACTATACCAGATCATTTTAGTTTTTGGCGTAATAGCTGCTTCTAATTGTTCTGCTGTCATTTTAAAGTCAGTATCAATTGAAGTTTTTACTTCAACCGGAACGCCTTCATTTAGCTTTATAATATCATTATAACTTACCCAATATGGACATGGTAAAATGACTTCATCTCCAGGGTTTATCATTGTAGCAGCTATATTTGCTAACGCTTGTTTTGCACCTGTAGATACTACAATTTGAGGAAGTGTATATTGTAAATCATTATCGCGTTTAAATTTTGTAATAATGGCTTTTTTTAAATCAATATATCCATCAACTGGTGTATAGGAATTATAGTTTTCATTGATAGCTTTAATAGCAGCGTTTTTAATGAAATCTGGTGTATTAAAATCAGGTTCACCCAAACTTAAACCAATAATGTCTTTACCTTCTGCTTTTAGCTCTCGGGCTTTAGCTGCCATTGCTAATGTGGCAGAAGTAGACATGTTTAATATTCTTTCTGAAAGGAGATTCATTGCAATGATTTATTTTAAAATGCAAATAGTTTAATTAGGCCAAACTAGGATTTTTACCTAATACTTTTAATTGATTGTAGTGTTCCGCAATAGCTTTCCATATTGTCTTGTATTCATTATAGGGTAGGCTAAACTCAATAGCAGTTTCTTTAACAATTTTTGCTATTTTTTTATAATGAACATGACTAATATGGGAAAATAAGTGGTGTTCAACTTGTCTGTTCAATCCGCCTGAATAAAACTCTACTAACCAGCTTTCCGGCGCAAAATTTGATGTTGTAAACAATTGATGAATGGCCCAAGTATTTTTCATGTTTCCATTTTCATCTGGCAATGGCATATCCGTATTCGGCATTACATGTGCTAATTGAAAAATCACACTTAATATAATACCTGCCGTGTAATGCATAATAAAAAAACCAATTAAAACTTCCCACCAAGCATATCCTAAGGATAAAGGTAATACTACCCAAATCGTGTAATAAACTAGTTTCCCAATAATTAATTTTGTCCACTGTGTTGCAGGATTAGGAAAATCACCATAAGACAATTTCCTTTTTAAGTATTGATATGTTTGCTTAAAATCAGTTGTGATTGCCCAGTTAACTGTTAATAATCCATAAAGTAAAAACGCATAATATTTTTGATATTTATGAACTTTTAACCATTTCGAATGTTTTGAGAAACGAATAATCCTCCCGGCATCAATATCTTCGTCATGACCCTGAATGTTTGTATATGTGTGATGCAGAACATTGTGTTGCACCTTCCAATTATAATCATTACCAGCTAAAATATGTATGCTGCTCCCCATTAGCCTGTTCACCCATTTTTTACTAGAAAATGAGCCATGGTTAGCATCATGCATTACATTCATGCCAACTCCTGCCATGCCAATTCCGATTACCATCATAGAAATTATTTGTAACCATGTTGGTAAATCAACAGTGAGTAATACAACTAAAGGACCAAGAAGTAAGGTGAACATTACAATGGTTTTTATATATAATTTCCAGTTACCTGTTTTTTTAATATTATTGTCTTTAAAATAATCGTTCACACGTTTATTTAAGGTTCTGAAAAATTTAGCTGAGTCCGTTCGGGAAAAAGTAAGTGTCTGCTTTGTCATATTTTCTTTGTTATCGATATAATAACGTGCTATTAATCGTTTTTATATAATACATTGCAAATATAATTAATTAATAAATCGATATTCTTTAATAACTAATTTATTATGATTCAAAATAGTTAATTTTGTCTAAAATTATTTAATTAATGGAATTAATCCTAAAATATTTCCCAGAACTCTCTGATGTTCAAAAAGAGCAGTTTAATAAACTTTTCGATTTATATTCTGAATGGAACGCAAAAATCAATGTAGTTTCAAGAAAAGATATTGATGAATTATATTTACGTCATGTATTGCATTCGCTTGGTATTGCTATGATTTTAAAGTTTAAAGATGGAACTAAAATTATGGATGTGGGCACAGGTGGAGGTTTTCCCGGGATACCTTTAGCAATACTATACCCAGAATGTTCTTTTCATTTAGTTGATAGTATTAATAAAAAACTTAAGGTTGTAAATGCTGTTGCAGAAGAACTTGGACTAACTAATATTAAAACGTCTCATAAGCGTGCTGAAGATATTAATGAATCATTTGACTTTATAGTAAGTCGTGCAGTAACTGCTATGCCTAGTTTTGTTAGCTGGGTAAAAAGAAAAGTAAATAAAAAAAGTAACCACGAACTTAAAAACGGAATTTTATATTTAAAAGGAGGAGACTTAACAGAAGAACTAAAAGATTTACCAAAAGCAAAAGTCTTTAAATTAAAAGATGTTTTTGAAGAAGATTTTTTTGAAACTAAAAAGATTGTATATCTACCATTAAAATATAAACCATAAAAAAACCCTCAAAATATTGATTTTAAGGGTTTAATTAAAAAACATAATCAGTCTATTCTCCTAAAAAAGGATATCTATAATCTACAGGAGTTACGAATGTTTCTTTGATCATTCTAGGCGATACCCAACGCAGTAAGTTTTGCGCAGATCCAGCTTTATCATTTGTTCCTGATGCCCTAGCACCACCAAATGGTTGTTGACCTACTACAGCTCCTGTTGGCTTATCATTTATGTAAAAATTTCCAGCACAATTTTGAAGTGCTTTTGTTGCTTGCTCAATAGCATACCTGTCAGTTGATAGGATAGCACCCGTAAGCGCATATTCACTCGTTTCATCAACTAATTTTAATGTTTCAGCATACTCATTTTCATCATATACATAAATTGTCATAACTGGACCAAATAATTCAGTACACATAGTCGTGTATTTTGGGTCATTAGCAACAATTACTGTAGGTTCAATGAAATATCCTTTACTTTTATCATAATTACCTCCAGCTATAATTTCAACATTATCATCTGCTTTTGCCTCATCAATAAACTTTGCAAGTTTATCAAATGAACCTTCATGAATTACTGCAGTAATATAATTACTCAAATCTTCAGGAGAACCCATTTTAAAAGACTTAATGTCTTCTATTAAGAAGTTCTTTACATCGTTCCATAAATTTGACGGAATATATGCTCTTGAAGCTGCGCTACATTTTTGCCCTTGAAATTCAAAAGCTCCTCTAGTTATTGCAGTAGCAACTTGTTTGGCGTTTGCTGATTTGTGAGCAACTATGAAATCTTTTCCTCCTGTTTCACCAACAATTCTTGGATAAGTTTTATAATTATGAATGTTGTTTCCAATTTGTTTCCACAATTCTTTAAAGATAAATGTAGAGCCTGTAAAATGTAAACCAGAAAAATCAGGACTTGCCATAACCGTATTTGTAATCATTACTGGATCACCAAATACAACATTAATAACTCCAGCAGGAACTCCAGCTTCCTTAAATACATCCATAATCACTTTTGCAGAATATACTTGACTATCACTAGGTTTCCAAACGACAACATTTCCCATTAATGCCATACATGCAGGAAGGTTTCCGGCAATAGCAGTAAAGTTAAAAGGTGTTACTGCGTAAGTAAACCCTTCTAGAGGTCTATATTCAATTCTGTTCCAAGCATCACTTGTACTATCTGGTTGTTCATGATAAATGTCGGTCATAAACTGTACATTGAAACGCAAGAAATCAATAAATTCACAGGCTGCATCAATTTCAGCTTGTTGAACCGTTTTTGACTGTGCAATCATTGTTGCTGCATTTATTTTTGCTCTATAAGGTCCAGCAATTAATTCTGCTGCTTTTAAAAAGATACCTGCGCGTTGTTCCCATGGCATTTGTGACCAATTTTTTCTTGCTTCTAAGGCTGTTGCAATAGCCTCGTTAACATGAGATTGTTCTGCAACATGATATTGACCAACAATATGTTGATGGTCATGAGGTGGAGACATGGTTCTTGTGTTTCCAGTGCTTACATCTTTGCCATTAATGTACATTGGCACGTCTGTTTTGCTGTTAAACATTGTTTTGTAAGCTTTTAGAACGGCTTCGCGCTCAGGAGAACCTGGAGCATAACCTTTTACAGGTTCGTTAACTGCGATTGGTACATTAAAGAAACCTTTTCCCATAATATATTTTGTTTTTATAATTATTAAAAATGATGACAAAGTTACGATTTTTTTGATGATATTTTGTAAGTTGCTCAACGGTTTACAGACTTAAAATTTCATGTGTACAGTTACCCTTATTCCTTTAGGAAATAACAATTTTGTGTTAACCTCAAATAGAGATGAAGCTCCTCAAAGAACAACCTTATCTCCAGATTTTTATGAAGTTAATAAAACAAAGCTATTATTCCCTAAAGATGAAGTGGCTGGAGGATCCTGGATTGGTGTAAGTGAAATGAAACGTGTGCTTTGCGTGCTCAATGGTGGTTTTGATAAGCATGATCGTAAAGTTTCTTATAGAATGAGTAGAGGAGTGGTTATGAGAGATTTGCTCATTACTAAAAATCTTGATAAAGCAATTCATGATTATAACTTTGAAGGCATAGAGCCTTTTACTTTGGTGGTCGTTGAGTGGAGTGCTGCAATTCAATTTAAAGAATTGGTTTGGGACGGAATCAATAAACATTTTTCTTACTTACCTTTTGAACCAAAAATTTGGTCTTCGTCCACATTGTACAATGATTCTATGAAAAAAGAGCGATTGCAATGGTTTAATGACTTTAACAAAGAACACTCTTTATCGTCAAATGCTATAATGGAGTTTCATAAAACTGCAGGTAAAGGAAATGATGATTATGGTGTTGTTATGGATCGTTTTTTTGTTAAAACAACAAGTATTACTCAAATCACAAAAACTCAGAATAAAATTAATATGCATTTTGAAAATCTTCAACTTGCGTCAACTTCAGAGCATAATTTTCAATTTCCATTGAGTGTAAATGAATAATACAGCAATCATATTAACGCTTGCATACCCTGAAACTATTGTTATGGTTGCTGATGAATGGTATTCGCCATATTTGAGGCATTTGGGTATTGGTAAGAAAGATTATTTACGAGCAGGCCATTCTGCTTTGGTATTAATTCAAAAAACCACGGGAGTATTAGAGTATCATGATTTTGGACGTTATATTACCTCAATTCCTAATGGTCGTGTTAGAGGGAAAGATACAGATCATGAATTGGGATTTCCTCTAAAAGCGAAGATCAAAAATGATACCATTGAAAATTTAAAAGAGATTTTAGAATTTCTTGGTACTCATCCAAAACTTACTCATGGTGATGGCAAGTTGATAGTGTCAGTGTGCAGTCATATTAACTATAATAAAGCTCGCAGTCATATTACAAGAATGCAAAATCGCCATTTTATACGTTACGCTGCATTTATAAAAGACGGTTGTAATTGTGCTAGATTTGTAACTGACAGTTTAATTGCTTCAGTCACAGATGTCAAGATAAAAAAGCGACTAATAAAATCTAAATGGTTCACACCGAGTACAGTCGGTAATGTGGTTATAGCAGATACAGAAAATCATGTATTTGAGATTAGTGAAATGGGAGAAATTTCAGAATATCAATCGTCTGTAAAAAAAGATAATTTGCGGTATTTTTTAGATCGTCTAAAAACGTATAGTCCTAATTTTATTGGAAATTTAGAGGCTAAACATGTTGATAATATAGAAGAGCATGCTCAGTGGTTAGATGGTATTGCTGCTGGTGCTTGGTTTGAATTATATGCAACTCATAATGACAATGAATATCGGTTTAAACGAATTTCACCGTATGGACATATAAATGTTGATGCTTTGTATAAAATAGATGACACTTCATTTGTTTATAGTGCCTCTTATGAGTTTGTACACTACTCAAATTGTTTGTTCTTTCATATAGAGCAAGAAGAAAAAGTATACAGATTTGAATTTGTAAGAAAGCTTAGTTGAGAGCAAACAAGCCACTTAATTTAAATGTTGGTATTGTTACTTTGAATGTTGTGCCTTTTGTAACATTAACCATATTGTAGTGACCTCGCATCGCACCAAAAGGAGAAGTTAATAAGCAACCTGATGAATATGAATGAGATTCTCCTGGTTTAAGTCTTGGTTTTTTTCCAATAACACCTTCTCCATCAATCACTTCCTCATTATTTAAAGCATCTAGGATTTCCCAATGTCTAGAATCTAATTGAACAGAGTCTTTGCTTTGGTTTTCAATTGTAACTTTATAACCAAACGCAAAGTGCACTTTATAATTTTTATAAAAAGTGCCTTCGAAATTTGTTTCAACAGAGATTTTAATGCCTTGGGTTACTTGTTGTACCATGTATTATCAGAAAATATGAAACTAAATTTAAATAAAAATATTTGAATATGTTAGTATCAGTCTGTAAAAGTAGATTATATCTATGAGATTTAACAAAACAATGGGTTAATTAGTAATTAAAATCGATGAAGCTTCGCCTACACCAATCAATTTATCATACAATGCACCTAAGTCTTTATAATAGACTAGTACTTTATAATTGTTTTCTGTCTGATCAAAATTTCCGCTTATAGCTCCTTCATTTATATTATTTTTTTTATCCACTATTACATATTTATAGTTATAAAAACCTTGTTTTAAAAGTATACGTGTTTCATAATAATTTGATTTTGGACTAAAAGTCATTTTAGTGTCCTCGGTTATAGCATAATTATTAAAATTACCATAGACATGAATATTCTTGTCAGATAAAATCTCAGGATGTTGCAGTGAAAAATGCAATACTGTGTAATCGGCTTCAATAGAAACATCGTCAGTGTCAAGAGCTGTTATCAAGAAGTTTCCATTAATATCCGGATTGTATGTGTACGGTCTATCTGCACGAATTATATCTGTAAATAAGTAATTATGATATACATCTTTTAAATCAAAAAATTGGACACCAACATTGGCGCCTCTCACATTTTTATTTTCAAAAAACAAGTATTCATTACCTCCCCAAAAACTAGTCTCAGCATCATATTTGTAGAGCAACTGATTTCCAAGGGTAAATTGGGGTTTTATGCCTGTTATAGCCGTTCTTAAATTATTGTTTTGAATAATACTGACACTAACCGTTTGTTTCGGGTTGACAAAATTTAAATTTAATGATCTAATATTAATATCAACCGATTGTTTTTGATGAATATATCGTATATCTCTAGAGCGTTTTATAGCAACACCAACAGTAGCTATATCTTCATAGATCATGAATTTTCTACTAAACATTAATTCACCATCTTCATCAAAGATTTTCATCATGTAATTCCCTGAGACTAATAATCTTGTTTGGTTATTAGGAATTTGTAATTTATAATGTGAATAAATTTGATATGTATTAAAAGAGTTCTCATAATTTACAATGCGCAGGTCGTCAAAGCCATCTAAGTATCTTGATTTTACAAGTCGAGATTTTGTCCAATCGTAGTTGTAATGTTCTATAACATAATAAAAATCAGCTTCTTCACCATTGAGTGCATCAAACTCTAATTGTAAGGATTCATCTAGCCGTAAAATAGGTAATTCGCTTTGTTCTGTATTACTTTTAAAGGTTATGGTCTTGATATAATATGGAGGATCTATTTCTTCAGCAACTTGACTAAAAGATAGTTGGGTTACAAATAGTATGGTGAATACAATACAATATTTTAAGTTCATTAATTGCGTGTTTGAAACAAATATAAGCAAATTCTATGCCTAAGTTTTAAGTTGTTAAAACTAATATTTTGCCACTTCTTGTTCAATAATTTTCAAAATTAAATTGGTTTGATATGGCATACTTTTTAGTCTATTAATTCTATTGTTTTCAATAATATATTTAGTGTGTGAGTTTCCAAAATATGAGTTTTTTGTTTTCGTTAGGCATTTGTTGACGGATTTTTCTTAACAATTTAATCATGTAGTTTAGAGTAGTTATAGATAAAGATAGACAATTTTGTATTTTGAGTTTCTTCGTCAAAACGTTTTCAAAAATTCTAAGTAAATTATTATGAAAACTGTTTCTAAAATTCGTATTTTTGCACGGATTTTTAGACAATTAAACGCAAAAAATTAAATATGTCAAACGACATTCGAATTAAAAAAGGTCTGGACATTAATCTTAAAGGTGAAGCTGAAAAAGCTAAGGAAGCTGCTATTATTAGTAACTTTTACACCATAAGACCTGAAGACTTTCATAGTGTTATTCCAAAACTTGTTGCTAAAGAAGGGGCTAAAGTAAAAGCTGGAGAAACCATTTTTTATAATAAAGCTAATGAGGCTATAAAATTTGCATCTCCTGTTTCTGGTGAAGTATTGGAAATATCACGTGGTGAAAAAAGAAAAATTTTATCGATAAAAATTCAAGCAGACAAAGAACAAACCTTTTATGATTTTGGATCATTAAATGTTGATAGTGCATCTGCTGATGAGATAAAATCAAAATTACTAACTGCTGGTTGTTGGCCATTTGTAAAACAACGTCCATATGACGTTATTGCAGATCCAACCAAATCTCCAAAGGCAATATTTGTTTCTGGCTATGCTTCTGCACCCTTAGCTGCTGATTTAGATTTCACCCTTCAAGGTAAAGAATCTGAACTGCAAGCTGCGGTGACTGCATTAGCCAAACTTACAGATGGTAAACTTCATATATCTGTTGGGAAGAATACAAATTCGCCTTTATCAAATTTATCTGGTGTTGCTATTCATAGAGTTTCCGGGCCACATCCCTCAGGGAATGTTGGAACATTAATTAACAAGGTAGATCCTGTTAATAAAGGAGAAGTAGTTTGGACATTAAATGCGCAAGATCTTGTAATTATTGGTGAGTTGTTATTAACTGGTAAATTTAATGCGGAGCGCGTTGTTGCTCTTGTTGGTTCGTCAGTGCAGAAACCAAGATATTTTACAACAAAAATTGGTAGTGAAGTAGCAACAATGATTTATGATCATGGCGTTGAGAAAGATGCTAATGTTCGCATCATTTCTGGGAATGTATTATGTGGAAAGCAAATAAAACCAGATGGTAATTTAGATTATTATAGCAATACAATTACAGTTATTCCGGAAGGTGATGATTACGAATTTTTTGGTTGGACAAAACCTGTTTTTAATAAAGTTTCAACTTCAAGAGCTTTAACATTTTCTTGGTTAACACCAAAGAAAAAATACGATTTGAATACCAATACTAATGGTGAGCATCGTGCTTTTGTAACTACTGGAACTTACGAAGAAGTTTTTCCGTTAGATATTTTTCCTATGCAAATATTAAAATCATGTATGTATAGAGATTTAGATGAAATGGAAGCCTTAGGGATGTATGAAGTTGCTCCAGAAGATTTCGCTTTGACAGAGTTTGTGTGTGTTTCAAAGCAACCACATCAAAAGATAATTAGAGAAGGTTTAGACTTAATGCTTAAAGAAATAGGATAATGGGTTTAAAAAGTAGTTTACATAATATAAAAGAAAAGTATAAAGGCACAAAAATGGCTCCTGCGTTTAATGCAATCCATACGTTTTTATACTTGCCAAATGAGACCACTCACAACGGTACTCATATAAAGGCAGCTGACGATTTAAAACGCACAATGAATACCGTTATCATGGCATTAGTTCCATGTTTAATCTTCGGTATGTTTAATGCTGGTTATCAACATCATTTAGCTTTAGGAGATATTGCTCGAGCGAGCGGATTTCTTGATGTTATGTTTTGGAATTGGGATAATTTAGTTATTGGTCTTTGGAAAGTATTACCGCTAGTAATTGTATCATATGGAGTTGGTTTAGCGATTGAATTTTTATTCGCAGTTATTAATAAACACGAAGTTGAAGAAGGTTACTTAGTAACAGGAATGTTAGTTCCATTAATCGTTCCTATTGACATTCCACTTTGGATGCTTGCTGTTGCAGTAGCATTTGGAGTTGTTATTGGTAAAGAAGTTTTTGGTGGTACAGGAAT
>UPTN01000730.1_pt1 | contig 15977 bp, 14 predicted proteins | sample 2160111 | NCBI WGS metagenome assembly UPTN01 (sample SAMN06265058, study PRJEB28932) | marine metagenome | isolation source: Columbia River Estuary | place: USA:Columbia River Estuary, USA | collected 2014-05-05
CTCTTGTCGAACACTCATGGGGACAAAGACAAGTAGCTGATGCAAGTGATCTACTTATACTGTGTCGTGTGAATTCACTCAGAGAAGAGTTAGTAGAAAACTACATTTCTGATATTATCGAAACAACTGGAGCAAATCAAGAACAGCTTGAAGGATACAAAAATATGATGCTTGGATTTGTTTCAAATATGCCAAAAGATGCACTTGAAATATGGGCAGAAAAACAAGTGTATATTGCACTCTGAAATGTTATGACTGCATTGGCAAGTATGGAGATTGATGCGTGCCCTATGGAATGATTTTCAAAAGAAAAATTTGATGAAATACTCGGACTCACCGAAAAAGGACTTTCAAGCGTCTTAGTACTCCCTATTGGGTATAGAGCTCTAGATGATGATCATGCTCTCAAAGCAAAAGTACGATTTGAAAGCTCTGAATTATTTTTAGAAATATAGTTTCCTATGCAAAATATTGAATTTTTCCCCGAATCTGAACGATGAAAATCAAACCTTTGATGGCTCAAGAGTAATTTTTCATTTTCATTTGCCAACTACTATAATCCTCATCGTATGGGATTTGGAACCCTCAGAGTCATAAATAATGATACCGTTCAAGCAGGAACAGGATTTGGGATGCATCCACACGATAATATGGAGATAGTTACTATAGCTCTCTCTTGAAGCTTGACTCATAAAGACTCTATGGGAAATACAAAAACTCTCATTCCTGGAGAAGTACAGTCTATGTCAGCTGGGACTGGAGTATTTCACTCAGAGATGAATGATGGAACAGATAACTGAGAGTTTTTTCAAGTATGGATAGAAACCCGTAAAAGAAATATTCTTCCCCAATATGATCAAAAAACTTTTTTAGAGTCAGAACGAAAAAATACCTTTCAACTTCTCGCTGGTCCGCAGAAAGATAAAAAAAATGTACTTATCAATCAAGATGCCTTTATTTCAAGATGTACTCTCGAATCTCAAAAAACTCTCACATATTCTAAAAAAAGAGAAGAAAATGGCATTTATATTATGAATATTTTTTGAGAAATCATAATTGAAAACACCACTCTCAAATATCGAGATGCACTTTGAATTATAGAAAAAAATACTATAGAAATTACAGCTCTTATAGATTCTGATTTCTTTGTATTTGAAGTTCCTATGAAATAATTTCTATAGTTTTAATTTTGTCATCTCAAAAATCTGGAATATCTGTGAATCAATTTTCACAGATATTTTTTATATATTCTCCTTTTATTTTTTTCACTCCATGAGTCATTTTTTTGATTTTTCCTTCTTTATTTTGTAAAAATTCGATTTGCAGAACTTTTGCATTGAGATTTTTCCAATTCAGCATTTTTTTATAAGAATTTGGCAGGAGATCGATAATAATATCAACTCCTCTTTCATTTAGCCTTTGTGTAATAGTATCTCACCAAAACCTATAGAGCCCTTTTGTTTCTATAGGAAGTTTATAGTTACATATTAAATCTTGCGGTTTCAAAATACCAAACATTCCTGAAAGTATACAAAAGTGCTCTTCAAAATATTTTTTTGCCTCCTGCGACATATTTTCATAAGCAATACCAGAGTACATTACCCCACTATATCGTTCAATTGCTGGAAGAGTCTCTGATTTTTCTATATTTTTATTGAGTTCTATGCCTTCTTCATAGCGTTTTCATATACATTTTAAATCTTTTTCTGTTGCTTTTGATGCTATATCAATAGGCTTTATAAAAGAAAAACTGAGTTTTTCTTTTGCTTCTTTTCATCCCATATTTTTCCCCTCACTTGGAGGAATAAGAAATATCATTTTCATACTATATTAAAGACCCCGGAGTCAAGTTACTAATTATTTGTACACGACTCCGGGGTCGAATACGGTATTATAAATCTCCTTTTTCTATCATGGCAAGGGTTATTTTTATTTCAAAATAAGAAATATTTCCCTCTCCTTTTGATTCAAGTGCGTCTTTTATTTCTTTCAATCCATCTTCTTCCCCAGTTATAATTTCTTTTATTATTTTTGCATTTTTAAAATCTATTAATTCCATAATCTTCAGCAAAGAAATTTGTCCCTGTTGGTATAAAGTTGTAATATGGGATTCAATAGTTTGAACTCATAAATTTCTCCCTGCAGCTATTTCAGAAACAGTCTTTCCAAGCAAAAAGAGTTCAAGCGTTTGAATATATGTTTCTCCCTTTGTTTTTGATGAAGCTCCCTTCACTTTTGAATGTTTAGTACTTTTTTGCAAATCTTTCCCTACTTTTCTCATCACAAAACCATTGAGATCTTCGATGTATTCCGCGAGGTAATGATTCCTATAAATTGCTGCACCTCACAGCTCTGTTATTCCTATACATGGATATTTTCCATCTGTTTTAAAAAGAAAATTTTCCATCTGTAGTGCATCAAAGAGACTTGTAACTGTTTCTTTTGAAAGTACTTTTAATGCTCCATAATGCTCATAATCATCTAAGTTCCACTGAGAGATTCTCTTTTCACTCGATCCTATAAGAAGCGCAACAAGAAGGGTTTGTCAAAATTTTTCATTATACTTTTTTACTGTTTCTAAAATCAGACTATAGGTACTTACAGGGACAAGTTTTTTTATATCTTCACTTGAAAAATTTTTTTGCTCGAGACAATAATCACAAAGTCCACAATTATCAGTAAGATGTTTCAAATCTTCCTCATCTCAAAAATACTCAAGAATAAAACGTTTTCTACAACTCGGATAAAAGAGCAATCTTTTAATTTGTTCGAGTTTAAAATTTGCTTCTTCCTTAAGAAGATCTTGTCTTTTCCAATCTATCATGAGATGAGAATGCTGTCTTTTTTCTTGTAAGAGTGTGAGTCATCGTCCTCTAAAATCAGATTCCATATCTGTTTCTTCTAGACCTCTCCTAAGAATATTATATTTCTCAAGAATTTTAATAATACTTCCCACAAGCATGTCAGTCCCAACTCAAGATTCATTTGCCATCACAAAATAGGTCTTTGCAATACGACTTCCTCGACCTTCTTTTAGTTTATATTCTTTGTAGAGATAATCATAAAACTCTAAAATGAGTTTTTTATCTGGATACGTGTTATCAATAAAAAATTCTTGTATCTTCGTATCTCCATAACTCGCAAGAACAATTCCATAACTCATCTTCCCATCACGACCAGCACGACCTACTTCTTGGTAATAATTCTCAATACTTCCTGGAAGATTATAATGCAGGACAAAACGAATATCTTTTTTATCGATTCCCATACCAAAAGCATTGGTAGCTACCATGACTTTATATTCATCATTCATAAATGCATTTTGCTCCCTTTCACGGATTTCAGGAGAAAGATCTCCTTTATATACTCAGGTTTTAATCCCTTTTGATATGAGAAATTCACTTAGCTCAATTACATGCTTTCTGCTCGAACAATAAATAATTCAGCTTCCTGGAGTTTTTTCAATTATTTCTAATGCTTTCGCTTGTTTTTCTTCTTTGAGGGATATTTCTCGAACTACCAAAATAATATTTTTTCTATCAAAACCTGAAATGAATTCTTTATACTGAGTTATTCAAAGTCGCTCTACAATATCTTTTCTTACTTTTTTAGTCGCTGTAGCCGTCAGTCCTACTACAGGGAAATCTCTTTGTTCTCCAGATAAACTTTCAATAAATGTTTTAATCTTCATATAACTCGGACGAAAATCATGTCCCCATTGAGAAATACAATGAGCTTCATCAATGGCAATAAGAGAAATTTCTACTGTCTTGAGAATTCACAAAAATTCATTTGAATTGAGACGCTCAGGAGCAATATAGAGAAACTTAATACATTCTCTATCTTCACTATCAAAGTTTCTCAGCTCATAGAGTATTTCATCTTTTTCCTTCCCCGAAAGGGTCGAGTTAATAAGCTCTGCTCTGATTCAAAGAACCCGTAGAGCATCAACTTGGTCTTTCATAAGAGAGATAAGAGGTGAAATAACTATAGTAAGTCATTTTCGTACAATTCCAGGAAGCTGATACGTAAGAGATTTCCCTCCACCAGTCGGCATAAAAACAAGCGTGTCATTTCATGCTATGATGTGCTCAATAATTGCTTCTTGTCCTTCTCGAAAGCCTTCAAGTCAAAAGGTTTTTTGGAGAATATTTTGAAGTTGTTGTGTCATACTAATTTTCTGTTATATCATTTTCTATTACCATATTCCCTATTTCTTTATATCTCTCATAGTATTTTTCAACAAATTTTCGAACTTTTTCATCTTTTGGTAAAAATACTCCATTTTCTCGAACCACAAATTCAAAGAGGAAATTTCCAGCCTCCATCTGGTTCAGATAGGTAAATATTTGCTGTGTGTAAACTGCGATATAGAGTTCTTTGAGTTTTTGATATGTTTTTTCTGAAAAATGAAATTGTATTTTTCCTGACTCAAAAGAAATGATTTCAGATTCAAATAAGATATGTAGATGAATCAAACATTCACAATAATATGGAAGAATATCCTCTACTTCTCGATACCGCATGAGTTTCATAGCTCTCATTGTATGAGTCAGCACAATATCTTTATCCAGATCTTCATCTCCTCCAGAGAGAAAAAATGCTACCAGTCAACCTGCTGTTGCCTTGAATTCCTCTATATTTTTATAAAGTCCGGACTCTCACATCCGTATCTCACAACCAGGTGTCAGCCACAGTGTATGCCCAAACTCATGTCCTATAGTTTCTATATCATAGATTTTATAATACTCTTCATTTGATCCTTGTAAGAATTCATAATATTCTTCTAGCATATTTGTTGATATCATTTCTGTATCGAGTTTCATTTTCGGGGCGCTCCGTTGTGATTCTAAAACAAATTTCGGAAAGGCAAAAATCTTTTTTCCGTGGACTTTACTCACTTCATCGTCATTTGGAACAACTTGTGCACTATATGCTCCGCAAAGAAATGAACCATACTGTAATACAGGGGATCCAATATAAAGCCCCACCTGTTTTTGATTATTCTTACTATACTCATAACTCTTTCTAAAGTTTTCTCTTCCAATTTCGTCATACATACTTTCATACATACTTTCAATATTTTCAGCAACATCAGAAGTAAAAAGAGAAGGATCTGAAAGGCGCATATCAAACTCTATAGAAACGGCTCGACGGTATTTATCCTCATAATATTCTATAGGATGTCCTGGTTGGACTGGAGTATCTATACTCATCCAAGCAATATCAACCTCAGACCATCTAGCCACGAGTTTATCTATATCTGTTTCAGTCCATGCGTTTTTTAAAGCTTGAAAGTAAGTAATATACTCTTTTTTACGATGATAGAGATCATCTTCTTTTTTATTCAAAGATTGTATAAAGTCAGTATAACACAATGAAATCTCATCAATATCTTCTGGAAATACCTCTGCATACGATCTAGATTCATATATTCCATCATCATTTTTTATGAGAAGAGAATAACTTCTATCTGCTCTATCTCCATGATGTCCTCTATCAAAAAGTTCATTATTTTCTAGATATGAAATAATAGCATCTTGATCTCCATCAAACATTTTCTCAAGTTCCCTATTTTGTTCAAAAAGGAGTTTTCGGTTCCATTTCACAAAAAGTAATGAATACAGTTTTCCAAGTTTATGTGTATATTTAAAAATCGTTTCATAAAAATCAGGAAGGAGTTTCTCTTCATATATTTGGCTGAGCATTTTTGATTGAAGTTTCTGGTAATATTGACTCACATATACATAAGATGTTTCAAAGGCTGTATCCTTCTTTATTTGAGAGACTCCTTGCTTTTCAAGATAGATTTGGAGAGGTTCAAATTTTTTATCACCTATACGAGCTGCTGCTATATAGCGAGTTTCAGGATTTTTTTCTAAGCTTAGTGTATCGAGAAAATCATCAAGTATTATTTGATATTTTCCTTCTTGAGAGATTCACTTTGAAAGTGAGTTCAGATGTGCTTCATTTACATTACATATCTCATGTATTCGAGATATATTTTCTAAAAATTTTTGTTGGTTCATATATAATCAAAACTATAAAAAAGTAGTATACTTATATACTACTTTTTTTCACTCTTTTTCAAACTTAAATATTGTTCCCATGAACAGGGACAGAGAGATACAGTGACTCTCGAGCTGAAAGATCAATTCCCTCTGCATCAAGATCTACACGCAGTTGCCAGATAATTTGACGAGAAGTATAACTTCGAACATACTGCTTTAGAAATGATTTTTTTTGAGTATCCCTTGTGATAATCATCGCTTGAATATTTTCAGGAAAATACGAAACCTGAGGAATTTCTATATCGAGAGGAAAATCTTTTTGAACACCAGCAAGATATTGAGTTGGCCCTTCAATATCATAGCTTTTTCGAAATATTTCTATCGTATCAGTTCTCGTTCCTTTATTCGTATATACTTTTCGTTTTTCTAATACTACCAAATGTGCCAAAAGCAAATGAGATGAAATATGTTTTTTTGCATGAAGCTGGATTGTTCCTCAGAGTTTTTCTCCAAAATCAAAGTTTTTCTTTGGAAGGATAATTTTAAGAGTTCATTTGAAATGTTTCATGAGTTGATATCCTAGCACATATCCAATACCTCCGAGAAATACACTCGCAAAAAGAGCTATAATAAGAGTATCTTGCATAAAAAAAGACTAAGAAATAAATTCCTAGTCTTGAATTATAATGATTCCCGTAATAAAAGCGAGATTATTATTTTTTCCAACCATAACTACTCCCTCCTGAGTCTCTTGAAGATGAACCTGAAGAGCTTCGTGAGCGACCTGCTCCACCTCACTTGTATCCTGATCCTCCTGAAGATCGTCCACCAGAACCACCACCAGAATATCCAGATCCTCGACCTCCTGAAAATCCACTTCATCCTCCTCTATTCCCCCCTCCTCTATATCCTCCTCCAGATGATTCTCCATCTCGAGATTTTGCTTGTACAACAAGAGGTCTTCTGCTGTCTTTTACTTTATAAAAATCAAGTACTACTTGAGCTATTTCTGCTTTTATATTCATATATGAAAATTTTTCAAGAATATCTATTTTTCCAACATCTCAGAGACGAACCCCTACTTCATCTTCTATAAATTTGATAAGTGATCCAGGATTCAGCCCATCAATCTTTCATTTTGCTATAAAAATTCTTTGTTCTCCAGTTGGAGATACGGTTGCTCCTGCTCTTTCTGTAATAATATTATAAGAAGACTCATCGAAACGTTTTGCATACGCATCTTTTAAGATGGCTGCGAGAACAGTCTTTGCATCTGCTTCTTGCATGAGTTCTTCTGCAAGTGATATAAATTTTTCAAGTCATCCTTCTGCAATATCATTATGAAGTCTTTCTGCAAGTCTTTTCTTTTGAATATCTACCACATCTTTTGCATTTGGGATTTGAGCTTTTTCTATTTTTTGCTTTAAAAGTCTTTCAATACCAAAGAGTTTTCGACTATCCATTCGTGACACAAATGAAATAGCTGTTCCAGATTTACCTGCTCGAGCTGTTCGACCAATTCTATGAGTATATACTTCAGCATTATCTGGAAGTGAATAATTTACTACATGCGTGAGGTCTTCGACATCTATTCCTCGAGCTGCCACATCCGTCGCAACAAGAATTTTAGATTTTCCAGCTTTAAATCGACCAAGAATTTTTTCTCTATGTTTTTGTTCAATATCTCAATGGATTCCTTCTGCTCTGAGTCCTCGTGCTATAAGACCTGCAGCAACTTCATCTGTATCCATTTTTGTTTTACAAAATACGATTCCAAAAAAATCGTCCGTCATATCTATTACCCGAGAAAGTGCTTCAAATTTATTTCGTGGAGAAACTTCATAATACATTTGAGTAATTCTCTCAGAAATAGTAGTTTTCGATTCTATTTTTACCGTTTCATAATCTCCCATATGACGTTTTGCAATCGTCAAAATCTCTCGTGGCATCGTAGCAGAAAAAAGAAGCGTTTTCTTATTTTCAGGAGTATGAAGCATAATTTCTTCAATCTCTTCTCGAAACCCAATATTCAGCATTTCATCCGCTTCATCGAGGATAAAATAATCTACATCCGCTAGTTTGAGTGTTTTTTTCACCGTCAAATGATCAGTTACTCTTCCTGGAGTTCCCACAACAATATGTGGACCTCTCTTCAGAGCCATCACTTCTTCTCTGATATTTTGTCCTCCATAGAGAAGCGTAATTTTTACATCTCTTTCTGCAAATGATTGAATCTCGCTTGCTACTTGTATCGCAAGTTCACGAGTTGGAGTAAGAATCATTGCTTGAATTCCTTGCTTCTTCATATCAAGTTTATCGAGAAGTGGAAGTCCAAATGAAGCTGTCTTCCCTGTCCCAGTTTGTGCTTGTCCGAGGACATTTCTCTCTCCTTTAAGAAGAAGAGGAATCACACCTGCTTGAATATCACTTGGAAATTCATAGCCTTTTTTCTCAATTGCAGCAAGGAGTTTTTCTGAGAGTCCTAAATCTCTAAACGTTGTTTTTTGTTCTGTCATAAAAGTTTACAAAAAAATAAAAGAGACACATTTTACAAGCTATAGCTGGTAAAAACCTACATACAAAATACGAATAACATCTCGCAGTGAAGAGATGTCTCAGCGTAAGTATATTGAGGGTGTCTCTTCTATTGTTATCTTTATAAATACTACAAAGATATGTGTCGCGCAGGACTATACAAAGATTATTTTAAAATGCAAATTCTTTTTTTAAAAAATTGACTTATATTAATATTAATTTAAAAATAAATATATACTTTTACTTTTAGTAAAACATAGAATTTAGAAAAAAAATAGAAAATCTTTTGACATCTCTTCTTCTGTCAATATATTTCACTTAGTTTAATTGATACTAAATCTCAATTATGAATATTTCTGAAATATTAAAAGTACATAAAAAGAGCTGTACTCCTGAGCGAATCCGACTTTTTGAGAAGATGCAAGAATTTCATATCTTTTCTGCAAAAGATATAGAACTCACCTTTCCCGAAATCCCTCGAGCAAGTTTATTCCGCAGCATAAAACTTTTTTCTGAAATATGAGTTCTGAGACGAGTTTCTCTCGAAGTCGGTGCAGAACAATATGAAATTAATGATCCCCATTCGCATCATGAACATATGAAGTGTGAAAAATGTGGAAAAGTATTTTCTTTTGATTCAAGTTTCCTCTGTAAACTTTTAGGACAAGTTGCGAAAAATCATAACTTTTCTCTTCGAGAACATTCTATAAACCTATTTGGAACTTGTAACAAATGCGTATCTTAAAAAATAATCTCTAAAAATATACTATGCTACTCTCTCCTTTTGTTCTTGGACTTATGTGAAATATTCTTATCGCTTTGGGGATTATTTCTCTTGTATTTCTTGCTGAGATAATTCGAAGACGTACGATGCGAAAGATAGATAATCTCGTAGCATTTACTGTTGGACTTATAATAGCAATTGTATTTCTTTGATTTCTTCCAGAAATTATTGCTGAATCAGATATAGGAGGGAAAACACTTGGTTTACTTCTCTTGGCTTGAATATTTCTCTTCTATATTTTTGAACTTTTTCTTCACTGGCATCATTGCAAAGATCTAAGCGAAGAAGATCATCATGACCATCATGAACATGACCATGGAAATAACACCCTCATGTTTACAGGGACTTTTCTCCATAATGTGCTCCATTGAGTTATTTTATTTTCTGCTTTTTCTATCAATATTCAATTTGGTATAGCAACAACACTCGCTGTATTTCTCCATGCGATTCCTCAAAATATAGCAAATCTCCTTATGAATCATAAAGACATACGTTATGCTTATATTGCAGCATTTTGAGGGGTATTTTGAGCTTTAGTTACGTATCCATTTCTAGATTTTCTTCTCAGGTATAATTTTCACATTCTTGCTGTTATTTGAGGAGGACTTCTCTATACCGCAATGAGTGATATTCTTCCAAGTTTTAAGTCAAAAGGAGAGATACAACATAAAATCATTTATCTTTTATGTATGATACTCTGAGTATGAACTTTTTTTATAAGCTCTCAATTTACTCATCATGAAGAACATGATGAACACTACGAGTGAGACATAGAACATGATGAACACTACGAGTGAGACATAGAACATATAGACTTATAATATGACTCTATTACTGTTGAAAAATATAATCTATCGCAAAGTACTCGAGACTATGTTTTAGAAAAAATATAAATGCAGTAATTCCGAGTATTTTTCTTAAGAGAATCATATATTCTCTCAGTGAACTCTTCTTTATGTAAATAAGAAGAGGACTGATAGAAAGAGCTAAGGTAGTATACAAAAATGCTACTCTCCCATATGCTCTCAAATAGAGATCTGCTTGTCCTAAATGTTCTACTATAAAAAAATGGGTAAAAAGTGCCCCTAAAAAAGTAAGAAGTACTAAAAGAAAAATACTCTTCAGAAAATAATACGCATCTTGTTCAAAAATATATGGTGCAAATATCTTCTTACGGATTGCAAATATTCCTCACAGCGAAATAATCGCATAACAATAAAAAAGAATTGCGTAGCTATTGAGAATATCGAACTGATAGAGAAACTCGGTATTCATAAGAGTAATAGCAATAAGAAGAGGAAGTTGTATCAATGCAAATATTATTTGAAATATTTCACTGTGTAAATTTTTGATTTTTGGAAACATAAAAAGGAGGTAAAAATATATATTATTGGTTTTGCTCTTTCATAAGATTTACAGCTCTATCTAATGCTTGACCCCCTACTTCATCGATAATATTTATATTATCCGCATCTCTCTCTGCTTCTTTTTCAAAACTTTCTAAAAGTCCACAACTCCCCAGTCATAGAAGTGCAATAATCCCTGTTATAATGAATATTTTTTTCATAGTTTTAAACTGGTAAAAGAGTAATATTATAGTTTTTCATACTCGGACTTTGATACATAGCTGCATCTGCATCTACAATACATCCGGCAATGTTATGAGATTCAAGGAATTTTTTAGATTTTTCATAGCCCATGGCTATACAACTCGTAGCGTATACATCTGCAGTCATACAATCTTCTGCAATAAGTGACACACTGAGTATGCTTGTGTCTTGTATTTCTCATATAGGATTCAAAATGTGATGATATTGTTTTTCTCATACCTTCCATTTTCTTTTATAGCTTCATGAAGTCGAAAGCGAAGCTCAGGAAAGTTCTACCATAGCAAAAATATCTTCTTGTTTTACAGGATGATCAATTCCAATCGTCATATGTTTTCCTGATATATCTTTTCCTTCTATCCAAATATCTCCTCCAGCATTAATGAGAAAATTTTTATATCATTTTTCTCTGAGAAAATTCTTCACCTTATCTACACTATAACCTTTTACTATTCCTCCAAAATCTAGATTTTGACCTATTTGAAGTTCTATAGTATCTCCTTGGGTCTTAATAGATGAGAAATCTGTATTTATATCTTGAGGAATATTTTGTTGTTTCTCTTGTTTTTTATAAATCTTTTCAAAGCTCTTATCATAACCAATCGAACTTACATTAACAAGTGGATTAAAATACCCTTCTGTTTCTGTATAAAATTCTTGCATATAGGTATAAACTTCTTGGAATTCTGGACTCATTTTCCCTCATCTTTGTATATTGATCTGACTAAGTTCTGAATCTTCACGAAAACGAGAAAATTTTTGTTCCATCTTTTCAAATATTTCAAAAGCTGTATCCATATCTCTTTGAACTTTCTGTCAAAAAAAATAATCTTTCAAAGTCTTCCTTTGAAAGATTTGTATCTCTATATCTGTTCCCATAAGAAATCTTATTTGCTGTAAAGACATAAAAAATAATATATATAAAAGTTAATCATATAGTAGATTTTGTAAGTAAGAAAGGAGTAAGGAGAAGGTTTGCTTTACTTAAGGCAACTCAAAAGTATACTCGATGTGTTTATTTTTATAATTTTTATTATGAAACTTAAAAAAATATATAAAAATATGTCCGCTCTTCTCAAAAGAACGATGTGGGCAAAGATTCTTGGATTCATAGTATCACTCTTGGCTTTTATATGGTTTATTATGAATGGATATTATACAGACAATAGTATGATGGCTTGGGGAATTCTGTTTTGGTATCCTCTCGTAGGAGTAATGGTTGGTCTTTCTGGAACGATGGATAAACATCCTCTCTTAGGAAAAATGACTATTTGGAGATGAATTATCCTCTGAGCTAGCATGAACTTTGTACTTGTTCTCTTTGCTATGGAGCCTTTTTCATTACTTGCGATGCAAGTCTGATTTGATGTCACTCATACTTTTATGATACTTGGATCCATCATAGAAGGAGCTATTATTTGATGAGCCATAGATTGGATCGTAACAGCAAAATTTGGTGAAGGAAAAAAGCTTATGAAGAAATAAGATGTTTCAATCAAAAAAATACTCCTTTGTAGGAGTATTTTTTTATTTTATATAAATATTGACATAATATATATATTAATTATTATAAATTCGTGCAATCCGCACAAAAACTACGCTAGAAAGGAAAATATCTATGCGTACAATTCTTGCAACCGCACTCGTTGGTGCATTCGCAACATCAGTTCTTGCTGATGAACGCGACGTAGCTGTGCCCTGCACAGTCATGAAAATCATCCAATCTGACGGAGTGAAAACTCTCTCAACGATTCCTCCTATAAGCTTTCTTGAGGGCAACGGAGAAATCACGGTCGGTCGCTATCGCGGCACGACGATGACTTTCACGCTTCATGGACGTGGGCAAATCGAATGCCAACTCCACGAACAAACCAGCGATTCCGAATAATCGTAATTAAACACTACTGATTTTTCGGAGCCAAATAGAAGCCCCGAAAATAGACGCGATGTCCTTCGGGGCTTCTTTCAAGTAAATTTTTTACTCGCCCTTTAATTTTTCTTGTCTTTCAGCTTCATATTCTGCGACAATAATTTTTCCATCTTCAAGGAGTTGGGCTTTATATTGCACTTGTTTTTCAGCTTCAAGTTGTTGATCTCTTTGAGCTTGTTCCAACATCTTTCTTTGTTCTTCAGCTCGTTCAGAAACAACCTGTTGCGCCTTGAGTAGAGTTTCTTCCTCTTCATTTTTCTTAATATATACTGGATGAGAAAGTGTTTTAATACTTACTTCTTCCTGCGAATAATCTTCTCTTCCTCAATTTTGAATATCAATCCTCTCTTTCTCTTCATCGTCCGCTTGAACTTGAGAGATATTTTTGCAGCTAGAATTCTTTCCAATACACAGTACATCAAATACAGAACTACTGATATATAAAAATACTACCCCTACTACAGCTGTTCCTAATACTCCTCAAATCTTATACATAAAATCCGTCTTCTAAAAATTATATCATCCCTATTATACCTATCTTTTTTTATGAGGTCAAAAAATAATCCCTTTCTTTTTTGAAAGGGATTTAATACATAAATTACTCTTATTAATCCTTGAGATATTCTCCAGCAAACTTATTCGTCATAGCCACAAAGTCCGCAATATTTTCAAGTTCTCCTCACTCAAGAAGTATTGCTTGCATATAAGCATACTGGGTCATATCTTTGAGCTTTTTAGATTTTACATCCGCTTTAAACTCTTTTTGCATCGCTTTTACGAGCTTATTATTTGGATTGAGTTCAAGAACTCTTTTTGTTGTTGGTACAGACTGTCCCATCGCCTTCATCATTTTTTCCATCTGAGGATTCATTGCGCCATCTGGTGTTTTAAGAGCCCCAAGAGCTTCTCCAAGATGTGGATTAAGTTCTACCTTTTCAAGTTTTTCTGTTCCTATTGTATTTTTTACCAGTTCAAGCATATCTTTAAACTGCTTTTGTGCTGTCTCTGTTTTTTTCTTTTCTTCTTCCGTCTCTTCTTTAAGTTTCACATCACTTGCAGTAACTGCCTTAAGTTTTGCTTCTTTATATTCATCAAGTACCCCTATCATCCATTCATCTATTGCATCTGTAAGCAGGAGTACATCTACTTTATTTTCTCTAAATTGTGCAATATATGGACTTGCTAAAACCTCACTTCTTGATTTTCCAGTAATATAGTAAATCGTTTTTGTTTCCCCTTCTTGTTTTTCAAGATATTGATCCAGAGAAATTTTATTTTCTGAAAGAAGAGTTGTAAACTCAAGTACCCCCGCAATATCTTGCTTCATATCATGTTCATAGTATACTCCCTCCTTAAGAATAGAACCATAATTTTCAAAGAATTTTTTATACTCATCTGATTTTTCTTCTCTGAGTTTTTTAAGCTCTCAAAGTATTTTTTTGATAAGTGATTTTTTAATCGTTTCAAGTGTATGGTTTGACTGAAGCATTTCTCGACTAATATTGAGTGGAAGATCTGTTGTCTCTACTACTCCTGAGACAAATCGAAGCCACACAGGAAGGAGCTCTTTCGCATGTTCAAGAATAAGAACATTTTGCACATAGAGTTTTGGACCATATTCCTTACTTGGATCTCGCATATCCGAAAACATATTTGTTTCTTGTGGAATAAATAAAAGTGATTTATAGCTCACTTTTCCCTCAACGTTATTATGAATATGACCAAGTGGAGCATTAAAATCCATACTCACTGATTGATAAAAATCTTTATACTCTCCCTCTTTTATTTCTGATTTTGTCTTTCTCCTAATAGCTTTTGTTTCGTTTACTTGTTTCCACTCAAGTTTTTTTTCTTCTTTTCCTTCTTCAGAGATTTCTTCTTGCATCATAATTGGCACAGCAACATAGTTTGAGTATTTTTTTATAAGTTCTCGTATTTTCCAATCCTCCAGAAGCTCATGATTTCCTTCAGAAAAATAGAGTGTTACTCTCGTTCCTCTCCCTTCTTTTGTTGTTTCTTCAAGTTCATATCCATTTTTTCCATCACTTACCCATTTATGAGCCTTGGCATCAAGTCCACTTCTGGTGCTAACCTCCACTTTGTCTGCTACCATAAAAGCAGAATAAAATCCTACTCCAAATTGTCCTATAAGATTATGTTCTCCTCCCTCTTTCGCTTTTTGCATTTTTTCTAAAAATTCTTTGGTCCCTGATTTTGCAATAGTTCCAAGATGCGCATGAATTTCTTCAGCGGTCATCCCAATACCATTATCAATAATAGAGAGTGTTTTTTCTTCTTTATTTATTTCTAGTTTGATTTCAAAATGCGTATCTTCTCCAAGAAACGTTGTATCAGTAAGCGCTTTGAGTCGAGCTTTATCAATAGCATCACTTGCATTTGATATCAGTTCTCGAAGAAATATTTCTTTATTCGAATAAATAGAATGTGTGAGAAGCTCTAGGATTCTTCCTGTCTCTGCTGCAAAATTGTGTTGTGTTGACATAGTTTTTAAAATTAATTTATAAGCACATAAAATATTTAGGTGCTAAAATTGTATTGTTTTTTAAAAATGAGTCAAGAAAAAATCTCCCGAAAAAAGAGAGATTTTTTATATTACACTGGGACAACCTGTCATCATGGAAGCATTCATCACAGAAGTTGTTGTATTCTATCACGTAGTTCATTCATCTTCTTTTCACCTCCATCATTATGGAAAAAATCTTTTGGAAACATTCAAATATTTTAATCTTCTTTTTTATATATATGAAACTTATATTAATACTGAATTAAATTATTTTACTATTTTGTCAATTTAATATTTGACTTTATATTTTATTAAATTATAAATAAAATACTATTTTATTAGTTTATGATTGAAATTATGGAAGAACAGACAATTATGAGTGCTGAGAATATAACTCCACTTCAAGAAGTAGTTGAATCACTACCAAATGATGTAAAAGTCCATTTTGAAGCAATCAAAGATGCAATATTTATTGCTATAAATAAAGAATGAAATGAAATAGAATTTAATAATTTAATTCGCCTTATTGATTTTATCTTTGACACAAGTCCTACAAGGTTTGTAAATAACTGAGTAGATAATGATG
>UPTN01000738.1_pt1 | contig 15918 bp, 15 predicted proteins | sample 2160111 | NCBI WGS metagenome assembly UPTN01 (sample SAMN06265058, study PRJEB28932) | marine metagenome | isolation source: Columbia River Estuary | place: USA:Columbia River Estuary, USA | collected 2014-05-05
ACCATGTTGTCCGACCCGGATTCGTTGATGAAGATGACAAGCGAACAGTTCTGACTCTTAGCCGCGACTGGTAACAGTTTAAGCCTCACTCTCAAGGGGTGCTTTTTGAGTTAATGCGCTATCTTCGCCGGTGTTGGCATCGTGTGACCTGATGAGCGTGGGGCTGTGACCGGGTTTATACTCAACTGGATGTTCGGAATATCGCTGAGGTTATGACTCCATGTTGAAACCGGCTAGATGCTACTGTGCTGTGTTGCTGCTCGGTGCCTTGTTGTTATCTCCAGGCCCGGTTTTGGCCGAAGATGACGGTACTGCTTTGCAAGTGTTGATCCCGGCGGTTGCCTATGGCGCGACTTTTTACATGGATGACCATGATGGCCGTCGCCAATTTTACCAGTCGTTTTTTACCAATATTGCTACAACGTACGCCTTAAAAAAAATCACGCGTAAAACACGCCCCAACGGCAAGGACAAGGAGTCCTTTCCGTCAGGCCACACATCGATGGCTTTTCAGGGGGCGTCCTTTATCCATAAAAGGTATGGCCTAAAGTATGCTGCTGCAGCGTATTTGGGGGCGACGTATGTTGGCTGGAGACGGGTGGCCACCGATAACCACTTCACTGTAGATGTTATTGCCGGTGCTGCCATCGGTATTGCCAGCAGCATGATATTTACCAAGCCATATAAAGGCTTTGTGGTGACGCCCCTTGCGGATAATGGGTTTTACGGAGTCGCTATCAGCAAGCAATGGTAATGCTTGCGCCTGTTTGATACAGGCTGCAAACAGTTTTCCTACTCAATATAAATTACGCAAAAAGCGGGTTTGGATCGATGTGTGCTGGCGGCCAAAAATCAGCTTTCAGCCGGGTCATACTTCCTTGCGATCATGCGTTGGTAGTCAGCGATAAAAGCCCGTTCTGTTTCCCATGTCTTGCCGTCGAGTTCGGCGTACGGCGCACGGTATGCGGTAAATGTGAAAGTATGTTCTTCACAACACAGCATGCCGCGCGAGTAGTGAGAGAACGGATCGTATAGTTCTTTGTGTGCGTTTTGTTTGTGCATAGCATTTCTCCACGAGCAGCCTGAACCACTACCGGGTCGGGAGATTATCGGGTTCTGGTTGGCAGACGTTCGAGAATAACCTGACGATGTAATAACGTTCAGTGAGTACTTATTGAGTATAGGTGCTGAAGTGCAAGTTTGCTGTGTATGGAGAAAACTGCCACTGCTTATTTGGCAGGAAAATATTACCTGGCGAACTGGGCGTCAGCCGCAAGCTGACACCCGAAAAAGTGAATCTAACTATTTGATTTGGCGCGCGGCAGTGCGTGCACCCTGTTGTGCCGAGTCAGCGCTCCAGCACCAAGTAAAACGAAAAACCCGGACAAAACAAACACGCCGGCAGAGCTTAGCGCAGGCACCGGGGCGTACCCTTTTATGACCAGGTGCAGGGTGCTTTCTTTTTGTATGTTGTAATCCCCAAGCGTTCTGCCCTCTTCCAATTCTTGGCCCTCAAAAATCAGGCGCTGAAGATGTGGCGGAATTCCTTCTTTGTCCTCGATTTTTGCCTTCACGTTTTCGATCGTGTCATTAGCCTCGACCTCAAGCGCGATGGTTTTTCCAGTGGGGGTTTTGACGAAAATCTGCATGGCCAGAACATCGGCGGATAACGCGATTAACGCGCAAGCAAGAATCATTTTTTTCATGGGTTTAAATTTCGCTATGTCGTTGGTTTAAAGACATCAGGCACCGTGGGGGCCGGACTTTACTTCATTTAAAACATCTGCAAACCTGCCCAGCAGCAGGTCGGCATTTTCTTTGGAAAACACAATCGGCGGCCGAATTTTCAGAATATTATCATGTCGGCCGGTGGAGCTTATCAGAACACCACGCTCCTTGAGAAGGTTAACGATTCTGTCGGTTTCGGTAGTGGCAGGTTCGCGACTGTCGCGGTCACGGACCAGGTCTACGCCAATAAACAGCCCACTACCGCGTATGTCGCCAATGATGTCGTATTGTGCTGCCAGGTCTTGTAAGCCAGCACGCAGATAGTTGCCGGTTTCCAATGCATTGGACTGCAGCCCCTCTTGCTCCACAACCTCTAATACCGCCAGTGCCGCGGCGCAGGCGACGGGCGTGCCGCCGAAGGTATTGAAGTAGTGAGCGTCCTGCTGAAAAGCCTCCACCACATCGGCCGAAGTCACAACCGCTGATATCGGGTAGCCGTTGCCCATCGGTTTTCCCATGGTCGCGATGTCAGGAATAACCCCATGCTGGGCAAAGCCCCAAAAATCGGTACCCAGCCGTCCGAACCCAGGCTGCACTTCGTCGGCGACGAACAGACCGCCGGCATCGCGGACGATTTCAACCGCTTTTGCCAGATAACCTTTTGGAACGGTCGGTACGCCTTCGTTGGAGAAAATGGTATCGACAATGAAAGCAGCGGGCCGGTGACCATTTTGGGCCAGGGTTTCAATGGCTGTGTGCAAATGGGCCGCGTATTTGTCGGCGGCCTCTTCATCATTCGCGTACAAACCCCTGAAGCTGTCGGGTGTGGGCACAGTAACGATATTGTCGCCGCGTTTTTCCATGGGCATATCGGAGGTCGTGATTTGCGCGATGGCCCATGAGTTGCCGTGATAGGCGTGCTCGGTAACGATCATGCCGGTTGCGCCGGTCTTCTCTCGGGCCAGCCTCAGCGCCAGTTCATTGGCCTCGGTGCCGGTACAGGCAAACATGGCAATATCGAGACCGGCGGGATATTTGGCGGTCAATTTTTCCGCGTATTCCAGTACCGTGTCATGCAGATAGCGGGTATGGGTGTTGAGCGTTGCGGCTTGTCGGCACATGGCCTCAACAACATGCGGGTGGCAATGGCCAACGTGCGGCACGTTGTTGTAAACGTCCAGGTACTTTTTGCCGTTGGAGTCGAACAGCCAAACACCTTCGCCGCGCACGATGTGTATCGGGTTGTCGTAAAACAAACGATAGGCCTTGCCTAAAAGGCGCTCACGGCGGCTTATCATGTCGTCAAATTGTGTGGGGTTTGTGGCGGTGTTTTTGTTCATGGTTCAGCGCGCTCAGACAGAGTTGCAGGCGGCTTGAATCCGCTGCAGAACCTCATCCGCGTCCAGTTGGTTAAAGCTGATGAGGGCGTTTTTGGAAGATTCAAAACTGGTCAATATATACTCCCTGTTTTCAGGGAAAAGTCTGGCCCGATAGGCGCCAATCATCAGGCTTGTGATCAAACGGGTCTGAATCAGGTCTTTGAGCAGTTCCATTTCAATGGGCTGCAGGGGGCAGATGGCGTGGTAGCCCGCGATCATGGGCAAGGCGCCATCCAGTGGGTCGCTGCCTTCGCCGAGCTGATAGGCGGCGGCGACGGCCAGATCGATAATCAGGGGTGACCTGACCAAGTCGCCAAAATCAATGAACCCGCTGACGCGACCGGGCTGTGCCTGGTCCATGAGCACGTTTCCCAGGTTCAGGTCGTTGTGAATGACCTGTGTTCGCAGCATATTGAGCGCCGGTTTCACCCGTGACACAAACCTGTCGAAAGTTTGATCGATTAACTGCTTGAGCTTGGGGTCATCGATATGGTTTGGCAGCTCGCGCAGATTTTCGGCGCGCTTCATATCCCACAACAACGGCGGATTGGAGCCGGGGTGCTCAAAATCCTTTAATGCCAGGTTCAGCCGCGCCAGCAGACGACCCAGTTGATTGGCCAGCGCCGCGTCAGCCGTCGCGTCGTGCATTACCGTGCCTTCCAGCCAGCTGAAGACGCGCACCAAATGCGTTTTCCCCGCGCGTTCCACACTGCAATGCAGCTGACCATCAAGGGTTTTAATGACGCGCGGCACCGGGAAAGAAGCGTCCTTGGCGGCCACGTGGATCAATGCGCGGCTTTGAAAATCAATTACCTGTAACTGCTCGGCATCGTTGGCAATCTTCAGCGTAAAGAACTGGCCGTCCGGTGTTTCAAGGCGGAAGTTCTGGTCCCGTTCACTGACCAGCGGCCGAACCTGCGCTTTGATGCCAAAGTGCGTGGCTGCAATATCAATGGCCTCCCCATCGGAAAAAGCCGGTGGCGTGGTGGTCATCATGTTCATGAGAGCCATTTGATTTGAGTTATTTTGCATTGGCGTAGATTAAATGATTTTCCCCGAACTGTTTACCCTCAATTGGTGGTGTGGGCTCATATATGCCCAACCACCCGCTTGAGTCTTGCCGGTTTGCGCAGAGCAGCTTTGTTAGTGTCGGGAACACAGCAATTTCGCATTACCGTTACAAGAAATAACATGTACCAGCCGCCATCTACCCGCCAGACTCTTATACTGGGTTTAGGAAAGAATGCATTTAAGTAATTTGGCCCGCTTTCCGGTTGTTTGGTGAACTGTTCAACCGAAATCGCGCTCTAATTTGATATGTCACAAGGTGGAGTAGTGCTCTCATGAGTAAGCTTTTGAAGTGGGTTTTGGCAGCAATCGGCATCATCGCCGCGCTGTTTGTGGTTGCCGCGTTTGTTTTGCCCATGGTGATCGACCCCAACAACTACAAGGAAAAGATAAGCGCCGGGGTTCTTGATGAGACCGGGCGTGAATTGGTTATTGGCGGCGAAATTCAATGGACAGTTTTTCCTTCTATTGGTCTTGGACTCGCCGACCTGGAACTGGGTAACCGCGAGGGCTTTGGTGATCTGCCGATGATCAGTGTCGGCGAGGCCAGTGTCTCTGTGAAGCTTTTGCCTTTGTTGCGGGGCAAAATGGAGATTGGCAAAGTTGGTTTGTCGGACTTGCTGGTCAATCTTGAGCGCAAAGCGAATGGCCAAAATAACTGGGATGACCTGAGCTCGGGCGGCACGACAGCAGCCAGTGATGACAAGGGCACCCCGGAGGTAGTAGTTTCCGGTGTCGAGATCAGCAACGCGAATGTCATCTGGCGCGATATCGATCAGGTTACCGAATTAAAAAGCTTTAGCTTAAAAACTTCAGCCATCGTGCCTGGCGAGCCATTCGATGTGGAAGGTGGTTTTTCGGTCAATTTTGCACCGTCGCTATTGGTGGGCAAGGCCGGATTTAGCGGGCGCGTACAGTCTTCAGCGGACGGTAACCGTATTGGAATTGAAGGCCTTGAGTTTTCATTTGCTGGCACGCAGGGTCCTGCCGAAGAGACGATGAATTTGGATCTTGGCATTAACGCCAATGCGGATATTGACCTGAAAAATGACACGGCGACGCTTTCCGGCTTCAGCCTGCGTTTGCACGACCTGTTGGTCAGCGGCAACCTCGATGTCAGTTCGCTGTCTGGCGACACCCGCTTTGAAGGACGCCTCAATGCTGCTCAATTCAGTCCCAAATCGTTGTTCAAAGCACTTGGACTGGAAGCGCCTAACACATCAAGTGATAGCGCTTTGACCAGCCTGCAGGCCGCTATGAATTTCGTGGGCACATTGGACAGCGCGAAAATGCGCGACATGACGATGAAACTGGATGAGTCGAATTTTAACGGCCGACTCGATATTGCCAACTTCGATCGTCCGCGCCTGGCTTTTGACTTTGAGATCGACCGGCTGAACCTCGATGATTATTTGACCGAAAGTGATCCTGCCGTTAATGAGCCGGACCTGACGGTTGGCGATTTCAAAAGCTTCACGGGCGGCGGCGATCTCCGTATCGGGGAGCTGCGTGTGGCTGCACTGACCGCCACGGATGTGAGCATGACGTTGAAGGCGGGTGATGCCGGTATGCGGATTTCTCCAATCAAGGCACAGTTTTATGGAGGCCGGCAAGAGGGCGATATCAATATTGACGCTAGCGGCCAGCGCCCGCTTCTGACAATGAGTCAAAAACTGACGGGCGTTCAAGCCGGCAAACTGCTGGCAGACGTAATGGATACCAGTCGCCTGCAGGGTGTGGCTAATTTTGAAATGAAGATCACCACTGACCTGACCAGCACCCGCTCAACAAGCGAGGCCATGAACGGCAATGTCGCGATGAAAGTGGTTGACGGTGCCATTGTCGGCGTCAATATTACCGAAATCATCAGGGTCGCCAAGCTCGCGTTGAACACGCAGACAGAGTCTGAGGCAGACACCGACGATGCTGCAAAGACGGAGTTTTCTGAACTCACGGTATCAGGGGTTATCGAGCGTGGCATATTGCGCAGCAATGATCTCGATATGCGCTCGCCATTGATGCGGGTGACCGGCAAGGGAACCATCAACCTCGTAGACGAAACCATCAATTATGTTGCGAAACCGGTGTTGCTTAAAGTGGTTGAAACCCAGAGCCTGGCCAATCTCAGTGGTGTGCCTATACCGGTCAAGATAACCGGCAACCTTTATGAGCCTGATATCGCAGTCGATATCGTCGCTGCCATTGCAGGTTCGCAGAAGGCAAAAATTGACAAGAAAAAAGATGAGGTACTGGGTAAGTTGCTCGGCGGAAGCGGTGATTCAAAAGCCGGTGACGAGGCAGCTGAGCCGGAAGGCATAGAGGGCACAGCCAAGTCCTTGCTGAAGGGCCTGTGGGGAGGCAAAAAGGATAAGGATAAAGACAAAGAAGAAGAAGGCGATGGCGGGTTGCGGTAGCTTTTGTAAAGGTTAAAATGTGTTAACTCAACCACTTAGCCAGATGACAATGAGTGGCATTATCGGCTAAAGTATGGCTACCGTGGTGTTTGTTACCCCGGCTGTTGATAGGTTAATTTGAGACTGGGAGAGAAAAATGAGCATGATGTCAGAGTTTAAAGGTTTTGCAATGCGCGGCAACGTAGTGGATATGGCCGTTGGTATTGTGATTGGTGCGGCGTTCGGAAAGATCGTATCTTCATTTGTAAATGACGTACTGATGCCGCCAATTGGCATGATGATGGGCGGTGTTGATTTCAGCGAATTGGCATTGGTTCTGCAAGCAGCGACGGAAGAAGCAGCAGCGGTTACCATCAATTACGGTATGTTCATTCAGACGGTATTGGATTTCGTCATTATTGCGTTTGCTATCTTTATGGTAGTTAGAGCAATGAACAAAATGAAGAAAAAAGAAGAAGCAGCACCTGCAGCGCCACCTAAGCCTTCGGCTGAGGTTGAGTTGTTAACAGAGATTCGTGATTCATTGAAAAATCGCTAATTCCTGGCTTGATAAATAGAAAAAGCCCGCCCGGAGTTGGTTCTCCGGGCGGGCTTTTTTTTACTTAACAGTTCGGTTAAACGGGCTAGGCTGCGCGACGCGTCCTGCGTCCCTGACCACCGCCACGACTTGCCCTGGCATTGTTACTGCGAGGTTTGCCGCTACGGCCACCGCGCGAAGGCTGATTGTTGCGGCCATTTTTAATGGGCTCGGGCTTAATGCTGGCATCAGGTTCAAAACCCGGGATGATGACTTTTTCGATGTCACTCCGGAGCAACCGTTCGATGTCTGCCAACAGTTTCTTCTCGTCCACGCAAACCAGTGAAACGGCTTCGCCTTCCATTCCCGCGCGGCCGGTACGGCCAATACGGTGAACATAGTCTTCCGGTACGTTGGGCAATTCAAAATTGACCACGTGCGGCAACTGGTCAATATCCAGCCCACGGGCAGCGATATCGGTTGCAACCAGAACGCGGATTTTTCCAGCCTTGAAATCTGCCAGCGCCCGGGTGCGGGCACCCTGTGATTTGTTGCCGTGGATTGCGGCGGCTGAGAGTCCGTCCTGCTCAAGCTGTGTACTTAGTCGGTTGGCCAGATGCTTGGTGCGTGTAAACACCAGAACCTGTCGCCAGTTACCGGTGCCAATCATGTGCGACAGCAACTCGCGTTTGCGATTGCGGTCAACCGGGTGAACAACCTGTGAAATTTGCTCGGCTGTTGTGTTTTGGCGCGCGACCTGGATTTCCATCGGTGCGTTTAGCAGTTCATTGGCAAGCTGTTTGATTTCACTTGAGAACGTTGCTGAGAACAGCAGGCTCTGGCGGTTTGACGGCATGACCTTGAGAACTTTGCGAATATCGCGAATGAAGCCCATATCGAGCATACGGTCAGCTTCGTCGAGAACCAGTGTTTCAACACCGTCCAGACGAATGGTGCCGCGCTCCATATGGTCCAGCAAACGACCTGGTGTCGCAATGACAATGTCTACGCCGCGGCGCAGTTTCGATATTTGTGGGTTGATGCTGACGCCGCCAAATATGACGGTAGATTTGAACGGCAGGTAACGGCCGTATTCCTGCACGCTTTCGGCGACCTGCGCCGCAAGTTCGCGTGTGGGAACGAGGATCAACGCTCGTATGCGTTGTTTTTGTCCCTGTGATTGCGCTGTTTGTAGTTTTTGCAGCAGGGGCAAAGTGAATCCCGCGGTCTTTCCGGTACCCGTCTGGGCGCCGGCCAGCAGATCGCGGCCTTCAATAATAAGTGGAATTGCTTTTTGTTGGATGGGGGTTGCTTCTTGATAACCCTGTTTTTCTATCGCACGCAGCAATTCGGCCGAAAGGCCAAGTTCTGAAAATAACATTAATGAGTTTACTCCGAGATCGCCCTGCCCAAACGCTGTGAATGCTTCACTAACATGGGTCGGTCCGGGCTAAATCTTTGTTGGTCTCCGCTGGCCGCGAAAGTGCAGGCCGGGAGTATCTGGCACAGACCGAAGTGTGCCAGGACGGGCGCACTATAACAGAAGCGCAGCCATTAGCAACAAGTCTGCCCATGCGGTCAACCTTGCGTATGGTCAGCGGCGGCGACTTTCCGGACCTTTATAACAGGTCTTTTAAGCGGTAATACAACATGCCAAGCGCGATGATCTGGTTGCCCATCTGCTGGCTGCCGGGAATGCGGTGGTGTTTGATGTTGGCGAACAAATCAAACTTTTCCATGGTGTTGGTAATGGCATCGGCAAGTATTTCGCCCATGATGTGGGTGTTGTTAACGCCATGGCCCGAGTAGCCTTGCGAATACCAAACATTGCCGTTAATACGGCCGACGGCGGGGATACGTTTGATATTGATGCCGATGTTTCCGCCCCATTCGTAGTCGATTCTGACGTCCTTGAGTTGCGGGTAGACTTTCAGCATGCGCGGTTGAATGGAAGCCTTGATGCTTGAGGGCTCACGGCCGGAATAATTGCACCTGCCGCCATACAGTAAGCGGCCGTCCGGCGACAAGCGGAAGTAATCGACAACCTGGTTCAGGTCGCAAACGGCAAGATCGCGGGGGTTGATCTGGTCGGTTATTTTTTTGGATAAAGGCTCCGTGCCGATGATATAGCTGCCGGCTGGAAAAGTAAGACCCGCGAGGTGCTTGCGCTCCAGTTTGTGATAAGCATTGCCGGCAAGCACCACCGTATTGGCCTGAATGCGGCCCCCGGCGGTGACGACCGTGGGTTTTTCGCCATGAACAATTTCTGTCACTGGCGATTGTTCGTAAATTTTCACACCCAGCGCGGTTGCGGCACGGGCTTCGCCGAGACACAGGTTTAACGGGTGAAGATGACCGTTGCGCATATTGATCATGCTGCCTATGTAGGCCTCTGTACCCAGTGTGCTGCGGGTCTCATCACGATCGAGAATGTTGTACTCATACGGAAAGCCTCGCTGCTGCAGTTCTTTTTGGCTTTCTTCAAAATAGCGCAGATGGCGGGGTTTTAAGGCGGTCTCTATGTAGCCTGGCTTTAAGTCGCAGTCGATTTGATACTTATCGACCCAGTCGAAAATGATGTCGTTGCCGCGCCACTTCAAATCCCACATCAGGTCTGAGACTGTTTCGCCGTAGTGCTTTCTAAATTTCTCGGCACCGCTGAAATCGCAAATCACCTGACCGCCATTTCGACCCGATGCACCCCAACCCACACGGTTGGCCTCGACCATGGCCACAGAATATCCGCGCTCGGCCAGATTTAATGCAGTTGCCAGTCCGGTAAAGCCAGCACCCACAACGCACACATCAGCAACCTCACTGCCTTGCAGGCGAGGGTAGTTGCCGGCTTTGTTTGCGGTGGCCGTGTAGTAAGAGGTAGCCCGTTCCTGCATTTGATTTTTATTGGACATGAAGCAAACCCTTTTTCATTTTATGACAGCCCCCTTAATGCCAACTCTGCCATTCATTGAACGCAAATTCTACCGTTGCGACTGTCGCGAACCGGTTTGCCGGTGGCAGCGCACTTGTACGCGGTGGGCAATATGCGTTATAACAAAATCAGCCATCTCTGGTAGAGGGTTTAAGGGACGCACCAAAATCATGGGCGCGCATGCAAGGCAGGGGCATAAAAAATGGAAGGCAAGCTTATATTTTCCATCGTGGAGGAAGCCCAAGAGGGTCCAAACGGCGATGATTGGAAGTACTGGGTTGAGGCGAAGGCATTCAACGAGGGCTTAAAGGGTAAAGGGCGTATTGAGGTAGGTAAGCACACGCTGTCAAGCGGCGCCCGTCAAGCACCACCCGGTCCGCCGGCACCGGTGGAAATGGCCGCCGGCGACTGTAGCCAGCACGTCAGTGTTCACCTTTCACTGCAGGCAACAGAAGTCGACCTGTTCAAGAACGATGTCGGCGAAACCAATATCGATGTCACACTGCACTTTCCGGAACCGGGTGAGCCACCACTGGTGCACGATCATGAAATTACCGTTGGTGTTGTCGAGTCGCCAACCCTGACCGGCGAAACCACTATTTTTTCAGTGGTTGTACGCCTGGTGCTATCGAGGGAATAGGCCGGTAAGCGGTCCGTGCCTCTCGTCAGGGGACCCTGGCGACATGCTTGTGAGCAGACTTGCGATTAGGGCAGGTGCGGCTTTGCCAGGTAGTCATGGCTTTGCATTTCGGTCAGACGGCTGGCGGTGCGTTGAAACTCGAAGGCCAGGCGGTTGCCGCTATAAAGCGTTTCAATGGGCGTGTCCGCAGAGATAATCACTTTTACGTTGCGATCATAGAACTCATCAATCATGTTGATGAACCGGCGCGTGGCGTCGGCATTGCCTTCATTCATCCGGGGTACGCCGGATAACAGCACGGTGTTAAATGCACGCGCTATTTCAATATAGTCGCCGGTGCTTGTCGGTTGATCACATATTTCCCTGAAACTGAACCAGATGATGCCGTCGCTGCGCTGCCGGGCGTTGAGGGTGCGGCCATTGATTTCGAGGTCGGGGTGCACGGCGCAGCCGGCCGACATCCGTTCAAAAGCCTGGTTCAAACCTCTTTCAGCATGGTCGTCCAGTGGCTGCAGGTAAATTTCGGAACGTTGCAGGATGCGCAAGCGGAAGTCCTGATCACCGTCGACGTGCAGGCTTAGGCAGTGTTTTTTCAAGGCCTCGATCGCCGGTAAAAATTTGGCGCGTTGCAGGCCGTCGCGGTACAGGTTATCCGGTGCTACATTTGAGGTGGCGATCAGGGTGACGCCTTCGGCAAATAACGCTTGCAGCAGGCCGCCGAGCAGCATGGCATCGGCGATGTCGGCAACGAAAAACTCATCGAAACAAAGCACTCGGCATTGAGCGGCCCATTCGCGGGCGATTTCTTGCAAAGGGTTGCGGGTGGCCGGCTTGTCTTTCAGGGCGTTGTGCACACGCGCCATGAAACGGTGAAAATGGATGCGTTGCTTGTCTTTGATCGGCAGGCTGTCGAAAAAGATATCCATCAGCCATGTTTTGCCGCGCCCTACACCACCCCACAGATAAAGGCCCGCGACCGGTTGGCGTTGTTTGCGCCGTATTTGGGCCCACCACCCGGAAACGCGGTGTGTGGTCAGTTCTTCCCAGATATGGTCCAACTCACGCACTGCCTTTTCTTGTGCGGGGTCAGCGGTATAGCCGCCTTCGGCGAGCAGGGTTTTGTAAATGGCAAGGGGTCTGCGGTGCAAGTGTTACCGGGCCCGTTTGTCAGGGAGTGGTCTTTTCAGGCAGGCTTGGGCGTACGCCGTTCTTCAGCAACCCACGCAGGTCCATCAACCGCCGGTGAAAGAAATGTCCAGCCTGTTCCATCACCACATAATCGGGCCGGGGTTCTACGGTTTCTACCCAGTTTGTAACGTTCTCCAGGCTGACCACATCATCCTCGTCACCCTGAACGATCAACCACGGGCAAGCGGGCGGCTGCAGTTGGTCAAACTCGAACCGGTCGACCGGCGGGGCAATGGCAATCAGTTGACCAAGTTTCAAGTTTTGGGCCGCGCGCATGACAATGAACGAACCAAACGAAAACCCAGCCAGCCATAATTCATCATTCGGGCGTGTGTTACGCACCCACTCGGTCACGGCAAACAGGTCATCGGTCTCGCCGTAGCCCTCATCGTGCTCGCCTTCACTCTCGCCTGCACCACGAAAATTGAACCTGATGGTGCGCAGCCCGAGTTCCCGCATGGAACGTTCTATAATGGTAACGACCTTGTTATGCATGGTGCCGCCATGCAGTGGATGCGGATGGCAGATTACAATGGTTGCCTGACGTTCTTCCTCGGGTTCGGGTACGTCTGAGACACATTCCAGCTTTCCCGCGGGACCACGCAGAAAAAACTCGTGGCGGGAGCTTGGAAATTTATCAGGTTGTATGCTATCTGAAAAATGCACGATGGCCTGTTTCTCTATCTGTAGGCAGTAGTCCATCATACCGCAGTCTGCTGAACGACTCTATGGTAGGGTTAATGAATGAATTTTCTTGCTCACTTATGTCTGGCCAATGGTGATTCCGGTTTGATGCTGGGTGGTTTGTTTGGCGATTTCGTGCGTGGTCGCCGGGCTTTGCGTGTTTATCCTGAGTCAGTCAGTCAAGGTATTTTGCTGCATCGTTACATCGACCGTTGTACAGATCAATCGTCAGTGGTTAAAAAGCTGCGCCCACAATTTCCACGTGAGTTTCGCCGCTATTCAGGAATCATCATTGACCTGGCGTTCGATCACGAGTTGGCGCGTAACTGGTGGCGTTATATGCCCGGCAGTCTGGAACGGTTTGATGTTGAAACACGTGATTTGTTGCGCGACCATGCCGAGATGGTGCCCGAAAAGTTGGGCAGTTTTATGCGTTACGCAGACCGCTACGGCCTGTTTACGTCTTATCGTCAGGAAGATGTCATTCTATACGCGCTGGCCGGCATAGGAACGCGTCTGTCACGCCCCAATCCTTTGCACCGCGTCGAAGAGATATGGCCAGAGTTTGCGCCGAAATTCAAAGTGGCATTCCGGCAGTTTTTTCCGGAAATTCAATCCGAAGTATTTGACTGGCGTAAACGAATGTCTACCACCACTGGGTCGTGATCTGAAAACCCCAGCCAGGGTTGCGGCAGTTCCATATTGGCAGGTAGGGCAGCGTTAACATTCCAGATGAAGGCTTCCGGGTTCTGATCGAGTAGCGCTTGGGACGAAAAAGCATAATCCAGCGTGCCGTGCTGGCCGTAATAAACAAAGCTGTAAGGCTGTTCCTGCCTGCCATCCATTAACTCTGTGAACCCGGCGTTGCGTATGGCGGCAATCGGGTCTTCGTTTCGATAGGCGTTCATGTCACCAAGCATCAGAATATTGTCAGTGCCTTCCGAGGCGGCAACGCTTTTTGTCCAGAATGACATTTTCATAGCAGACGCCAGGCGCATGGGGTTCCAGCAGCCCTGGCCATCCTTTTGATCGGCATCTTTACCGGAGTCGGGGCATGAGCCTTTTGACTTAAGGTGGTTAACCACTACCAGCAACTTTTCGTGGCCTGGTAGTTGTTCAAATAATTGTGCCAACGGTTGGCGGCTACGGGTAAATTCGGGTGCTGTCAGCGTGTGTGCCGGCCCCGTGGCTTTGAGCACGTCGGTGCGGTAAAAAATGCCCACGGTAATTTTGTCATCACCGGTGTTGTCCGTTGTCGGCCGCGCCACGGCCCAGTTTTGGCCGGTATTCGTGTTGGCAAGGCGGATGAAATCCTGCGCAGCGCTGTCTGCTCCAAAACCATCATTTTCCAGTTCCATCACAGTAATAACATGCGGATTCAAAGCCTTGATGGCGGCACCAATGCGGTCCCGTTGCTTTTGAAATTGATCGACAGTTTCCGCGCCCCTCGGGGTTGGAAAGCCCTGGCCTTTGCCGTCGCCATTAAAGTAATTGTGTAAATTCATACCAACCACACGCAGGGCATCGGGTGCAGCGGGCTGGGGCGGTGCAAACTCGGCGGGTGGGGTGAATACGATCGACTGCAATGCAACCCGCTGGCCGCGCTCATCATGGGCGACTACGCCGGTGATGCTCTCAACCGGCGTGCCGCTAACCAGTAAAGAAATGGGTTTCGCGCCTTCGGCCAGCATGGCGGGCAGGGCGAAGGATCTGTTTCGCGCGATAACCTCTGTCGCATCCGGGCCCGGTGCGGCTATTTCGGTGGGAACAAACTGAAGCCCGTTTCCGCTAAGTGTGAAATTGCCACGGCCAAATTGATACACATCCGAAACTGTCAATGCCGTTTGCATGTGAATACGCATACCTTCCAGCGCTTCGCGGCCATAGCCGTTAAGCGGCAGAGAGGCGGTGGTTAACGGCAATGCCTGCGCGCGCGCGCACTGGGTCAGGTCTTCAATCGCGGTGATTGCTGTGGTCGGGTAGCGTCCGGTTTCGAGCTCTGCGACAGTACCCCTGACGACAACCCGGTCACCCTCGTTGATGTCAGCCGCAAAATTAGAACGCTGTACAAAAACAGCATTAGATGTGCGTTCGTTATCGTCCGATTCGGGCTCTTCAATATATAAACCCCGACCGCTTTGCAGCAGGGTCACTATCCCCTGAACCGTAACTTGCTGACCCTGCATGGGTGATTCGGTGGCATCACCCTGCACGCTGGCAATGGGCGTGGTCGGTCCGGAACAGACAGGGCCGCCAGCATCAAGGTTAAGCGGTTGTTTTGAACAGCCGACCATTATGACGGCACAAAAAAACGCCGCATTAAGCGGCGCTCTGAGATTTCTTTTAAACATGACTGCCCCTACTGCGACATGAACTCGACTGCTACCCGAACCTGCTCATCCGACAGGTCAGACCGTCCACCGCGTGCTGGCATGGCATTCAAACCATTCGTTGCATTTTGCACCACGGTATCCATGCCTTTTTCAAACCGCTGGGCCATTGCAGCTGAACCCGGCTTCGGTGCACCCGCCACGCCATTCGCGTGACAAGCAGCACACACGCTGCCGTAAATCATTTCACCATCAAGGCTGCCGTCAAACGCAGCTTTTTTTGCTGTGGTGGAAGTGCTTGCCGCTGCCGTAATAGCCGCCGCGCCTGCTTCACCCGTGTAAACATCTGCAACCGGCCTGATACGTTCCTGGGTGGTCGTTTCACGACTGGGGTTGCTGGCACTGTCATCTTTAAAGCCAATATCGCGCGCCATAAAGATAATGACAAAAGTTACCACCGCCAGTAAAACCATAACGATGCTGATGTTTTTAATTAAAGATTTATCAGTCTGCTGTTCCACACCGTACCCCTGAAAAAAGTGATTTTCCGGCCCGCTATCCACTGGAAACGACCCAATTAAGGGCAAATAGTATAGACGTAACACCGTGTAACCGGAAGCAAAGTTACGTTTCTTTATGTCACCAAAGAAGCTAAACTACGCAACTGCATTTTATATGCGCCCGTAGCTCAGCTGGATAGAGTACTGCCCTCCGAAGGCAGGGGTCACAGGTTCGAATCCTGTCGGGCGCGCCAAACAACAAAGGTCACCTTTAGGTGGCCTTTTTTGTTTTATGTGTTCCGGCTTTGGACTGGGTTCTCGCGCGGAACGCGCCAGGTTCGAAAAATTCGTCAGGAACGAATTTTCATGAGCGAAGCGAACCCGAAGGGAGAGGCCCAGGGAAGGGCCGAATAATCCTGTCGGGCGCGCCAAACAACAAAGGTCACCTTTTAGGTGGCCTTTTTTGTTTTGTGTGTTCCGGCTTTGGATTGGGTTCTCGCGCGGAACGCGCCAGGTTCGAAAAATTCGTCAGGAACGAATT
>UPTN01000741.1_pt1 | contig 15883 bp, 14 predicted proteins | sample 2160111 | NCBI WGS metagenome assembly UPTN01 (sample SAMN06265058, study PRJEB28932) | marine metagenome | isolation source: Columbia River Estuary | place: USA:Columbia River Estuary, USA | collected 2014-05-05
TTAAATTTGTGAAATCGGCTACTTTAAATTTACCTTCCACAAAAACACCAATATCGTTTAAACTGGCATCTTGCCAAATTTTATCAACAAAAGTTTTATGAGTTGGAAGCTTCATTCCATTCATTATTTTTACAACACGCGTTCTGTCTCCTTTTCTATCGATTAAGTTGGCATCAAAACCTGTGTAAATTCTTGCGTTTTCTGAAGCCTTAATCACCAATTCAGCTTTACCACCTGAAGTCCATGATGCTACTGGCGAGCTCGATGCAGTCATCATATAATTTGGACGACCTTCATTGGTCATTAAATGGTCTACGTACGAATAAAATACTTTTATTGAAAAGCTTTCAATTTTATTTGAAATTTGCTGAATTTTATAATCGATTCCACCTAAAAGACTATTATCGTAAGGGGAATCCATTGGTAAACCTGCGTGCATAATATCTCTTGCAAAAGATTGTCTCCAAGTAAATTTTAAACGTTGATTCTCAGTTGGATTTACACCAATATTTACAGAATAATCTGCCGATTTAAATGAAGAAGGAACAACCGTACCGCTTCCATCTTCATAATCACCAAAATCGCGATATGAACCATTCACATTTATATCTACTTTTTTTGTGACATAGGTAAACGAGATGCCATTTACTGAATTTCCACCATTGGATTCGTAGCCTGTTTCAATACTCCCATGAAAGCCTTCATGCAAATTGGTGTTAGATTTGGTTACAATATTGATAATACCTCCAAAATTTTCACCAAAACGCACAGTAAAAGGTCCTTTTACAATTTCAATTTTTTCAACTTCTTCTGGAATCATATGCGTTGTTATTGGATCCATTCTGCTTGGACAGGCATTTAAAATTTTCATACCTCCATCATATTGCACATTTAATTCTTCATATTTAAATGAACGAAAAACGGGCTCAGAAGCATATGCTCCTCTTTTTGAAATCCCAAAACCTTTGATATCTTTAAATAAATCGCCAACGCTCCTTGGCTGGCTTATCATTTTAATTTGGTCGACAATTATTTCGGATTGTGCAATATCCTCCAATGGATTTGCTGAAACGATGATTTCATTCAGTTCTATTTGAGCTGATTGCAATTTTATTGTTTGATTGTTCGTTATTTTTAAATTGATTGTTTTATAACTTACATGTGTGATTTCAATTTCATCCCCCTCATTGGCTTCAATTACAAATTCACCAACCGTGTTTGAAACTGAAAACTTATTCGTTTTTAATACTTTAATATTTGCAAACTCAATTGGACTACCAAGCTTTTCATCCAGTAATTTTCCAGAAATTATTCCCGATTGTGCATAAGAAAAAGCCGCAAATAAACAGGCTAAAATGCTTAGCAAAGTTGTTTTTTTCATTATAAATAATAATTATTTCGATTAAATTTTTAATTACACCTCTTGTTTTAGCTTTTCCTAATAACCTCAATTGACTTAAATGACAACCAAGACTACTAACCTCTTTTCAAAGGAAAGTTGGAACGAATAAGAAAAATAAAAATACAGGCATTTTACATATTACCTTAAAACAATATGCTTACAAATTATCAATTGCCAATGATATAAAAGCGCCCTAAAAGAGCAATTGGAAAACTAATTTGCAATAAAATTTAAGAAATAAATTGTGGTGGCTTTAATAATGAAGTATTAAAATCTTGAGTCGTATGCTTGATATCGAAATAATTGTGCGAAACCAATTCGCCAATTTCTTTTATAGGACAGGAAAAATAATCTAAAGGTGAAACTGGATATTTTTCAAAATCAATTTGTGGAATAGTAGATTTATGATCGTGATCGTTGTGGTTCACTTTAGCCAGCTGATCATCTAAATAACATTTACCATTACACTCTAAATAAGGTTTGTCACGATTTTCACAAAGTACATTTGCGATATAATCATAATTGGCATAATACTCAATTATAGGCATCACTGGACGTACCATTGCCAATAAATAAAGCAAGTAAAAAAATATACCGAAAAATTGATTTTTCATTAATTTTAAAAAATAAAAGACAAATATATCTTTTGTATTTTAATTTTATATCATAAATGTTACATTTCTAATTATAAAATTAAGCCAATTCCGAATAGTACTGAAAATAAAAATGTACTCAATGCTAATTTTTTTAATTCAGGATCCAATAATTTTGGTGTTTTATTATTATAAACAACCACAAAGTGCTGTATTATAGGAAGATAAGCTATTGTGAATAAAAATTGATGGTACGATTTATAATGGAGCACTGTGTACCCCAATGCAAATAAAAATGAAGCAATAAGTAAATAATAATGGTAATATTTTCCAAATTCTTCACCAATTTTAACAACCAACGTGTTTTTTCCTGATTGCATATCTGATACTCTATCACGCAAATTATTCAAATTTAAAACCCCAACACTCAAAAAACCAACTGAAAAGGCAGGTAAAAAGATGGTTAAGTTCAATTGTTTTGCATACAAATAATAACTACCACAAACACTCAAAATTCCGAAGAATAGAAATACAAAAATATCTCCAAAACCACTATAACCATAGGCTTTTTTACCAACAGTATATTTTATGGCAGCCACAATACTCAAAATACCAAGTATAAAAAACACCAGTAAATTTAAAAAATCATCTTTTCCGAATGAAATATAGATAAGTGTAATCGCAAATATTAGGGTTATGGCTATAGCCATATAAATAGCCTGAAGCATTTGTTTTGGCGAAATAACACCACTTTGAATGGCTCTTTTTGGGCCAACCCTTTCATTATTATCAGTCCCTTTAACCCCATCACCATAATCGTTTGCGAAATTTGAAATAATTTGAAATCCCACAGTAGTTGATAAAGCCAATACGCAAATTTTCCAATTAAATAAATCTTGTGAAGCAGCTATAAAACTGCCAACAATAATTCCTGAAACTGAAAGTGGTAAGGTTCTTAATCGTGCAGCTTTAATATAATGTTTAATCATTGAATTCTAATGCCGTTTTAGATTACAAGTCATCAGCATTGGCAATTAACTCTGCAATGTCCAATACTTGAATTGAATCTTCTTTATTGGTTGCTTTTACACCATCGGTCATCATTGTATTACAAAAAGGACAACCAGTTGCAATGATATTTGGCTTCACTTCTATAGCATCTTCAGTTCGTTCAACATTTATATCTTTAGTCCCTTTCTCAGGTTCTTTAAACATTTGAGCACCGCCTGCACCACAACACAATCCGTTGGTTTTACAACGTTTCATTTCAACCAGTTCAACATCTAATTTTTCAATTAAAGCTCTTGGAGCTTCATAAACATCATTGGCTCTGCCCAAATAACAAGGATCATGAAAGGTGATTCGCTGCCCCTTGTATTTACCACCTTCAATGGTTATTTTACCTTCATCTAACAAAGATTTTAACAACTCTGTATGGTGCACAACCTCATAATTCCCTCCCAATTGTGGATATTCATTTTTAAGTGTATTGAAGCAATGCGGACAAGCAGTCACTATTTTTTTAACTTCATAAGCATTTAAAACCTCAATATTGGTCATCGCCTGCATTTGAAACAAAAATTCGTTTCCTGCCCTTTTTGCAGGGTCACCCGAGCAACTTTCTTCAGTACCTAAAACAGCAAAATTAACATTTGCTTTGTTTAAAATTTTGACAAATGCTTTGGTGATTTTTTTAGCTCTATCATCAAAACTACCAGCACAACCAACCCAGAAAAGTACATCGGGTTGTTTACCTTGTGCCGTTAATTCGGCCATTGTTGGTACGTTCATTATAAATATGTTTAAATTTTATTCGTGTTGTCCGTCATCAAAAACTTCAATTGTAACCTCTTTTTCAACTAAATCCGTGAATTTCCCACGGTATCTTGTGGCCCTAACTAAATGATTGTCAATCCAATGATAATTACCTCCACGCGGTTTCCCCATCAATAAACTGTGATAATTAAATCCGTGACGTTTTAACCATTCTTCGGTTACTGTACGGTGCTCTTCAGTTCTTGAAGTAAAAAAACAAATGATATGACCTTCATCAAACCAATTATTTAATGTTTTTAACGCATCTGGAAAAGGCTTGCAAGTTCCCATTCTTTCAGGCTCTTCATTTGGCACATCTTCAGTAATGGTACCATCAATATCAATTAGGTAATTTTTAATTCCTTCAGGCAAAATAGGACTGATATGCAATCCCGCTTCAACTTTTTCATGCAATAGCTTTTCTACATCTTCTTTTTTCATTGTTTTGTGCTTTGTTTAATTTTTAACGTTAGTAGTTATTCATCTTTCCAATTCAACCTATCCATTTGGTTGTATTGCCATGGCGCTCCGTTGTTTTCAATATTCGTCATCATTGCGTTTAATTCTTGAGAAGCTGCAGATTGTTCCATTACTAAAAAACGACGCAGGTCTATGATGATAGATAGCGGATCTATATTTACAGGACATTCTTCTACGCAGGCATTACAAGTTGTACAAGCCCATAATTCTTCTGGCGAAATATAATCGTTTAATAGTTGTTTTCCGTCATCAACAAATTTCCCGTTTTTATCAATATTTGCACCAACTTCTTCAAGTCTATCACGTGTTTTCATCATGATAGCCCTTGGCGATAACTCTTTTCCTGTTTGGTTTGCAGGGCACGATGATGTACATCTTCCACATTCAGTACAAGTATATGCATTCATTAATTGCACCCAGTTTAAATCGGTCACATCACTGGCGCCAAATTTTTCAGGAATTGCATTTTCCGCACCATCAGGAACAGCTGCAAAAGGATCAATGTTTGGATCCATCATTAATTTCACTTCATTTGTAACTGACTCAAGATTGTTAAGCTGGCCTTTAGGATTTAAGTTGGCAAAATAAGTGTTTGGGAATGCCAACAAAATATGAAGGTGTTTTGAATAATATAAATAGTTTAAGAAAATGAAAATTCCTATAATATGCAACCACCAAGCAGTACGTTCAATACTATTTACAGCTGTAAAACTTAAATTATGAAATATTGGGGCTATCAATTGACTTATTGGATTTCCACCATTTAATTCTTGAAAATGATTATCACTCGCATTCATTATTAAAAATAACGACATCAATACCATTTCAAAATATAAAATATACAAGGCGTCGTTTTTTGGAAAACCTTTCATTTCTTTATTCCAGAAACGAGGAATTTTTAGTATCATTCTTCTAATCCAAAAAACAGAAACTGAAACTAAAACCAAAAATGCTAATATTTCGAAAGACCCAATGAGTATATTATAAAAACCACCTAGAAAAGAAAAAACTCTGTGTGTACCAAAAAGGCCATCAATAATTATTTCAATAACTTCAATATTGATAATTATAAAGCCAACATAAACGATAATATGCAGTAAACCTGAAATTGGACGTTTTATCATTTTTGATTGCCCTAAAGCAATCATAAGCATGTTTTTTAAACGTGCATCTGGATTGTTAGTTCTATCTACGCTTTTACCAAGCTTGATATTTCTAATTATTTTTTTAATGTTTTTTATAAAAAAGCCGACTCCAGCTACTAATAGAATTGCAAATATCAAGTTATCAAGATAATTCATATTTTAAATCAATTATGATTTTAATAAAATTTGTTATTTCTCTTTAATAATTTCCGGATTCATTTCTTGTCCCTCTTCTGGCTTATATCCTTTATCTTTTTTTCCAAAAACTGAAATATGAACAAAACGTTTTGGATGCAATTTCATTTCACGAAGTAATTCTTCCAATTCTTTTGAAGCGTTTGTTAAGTTAAGGTACATTTCTTCATCTGTCAATAATTTCCCCATAGTCCCTTGACCTGATTCTAAACCTGCTAAAATTGAATTTAAGCTCATCAACGTCGCATCTAAACTTTTAACAGTTTCACCTAAATTGGCATTTACCAAGGTGTCAGATAATTTCGCCAAATTTTTGGTCATTAACTCGGCATTGGATAACGTATTGCTCAATTTTTTTTCATTCATTTGAACAATGGTATCTAACGAACCTGAAAAATTTTGTAAATTTAACAAGGTTGCATTTAAACGTGCAATACTTTGCTTGATGTTTTCTCTACTTTTAATATCTAGAACATCGGTTAATCCCACCATTAATGAATCGGCACTAACAATTACGTTTTCAACTTTTGCCTGAAGCGGATTTAATTTATCAGCTACAGAAGAAAATATATCTGATTCTATTTCGCCTTTTAAAACATCGCCTGGTGCTGCAATATCTCCCTCATAAGATGGAATTACAGCTAAAGACTTGCCCCCCATTAAACTTGCGCTATAAATTTTAGCAACGCTATTTTTAGAAAACTCAAAATCATTTTCAACACTAAACTCAACAATTAACTGTCCTTTTTTATCCGGATTCTTATTAAAATTAATTGAAATAACTTTCCCAACATCAACCCCATTTATGGTTACAACGCTGGCCGTATTTAACCCTTGAACATTTGGGTATTCTGTGTAATAGGTTTTAAGAGGCCCATCAAATACATTAAGCCCTTTCAAAAAGTTATAGCCCCAAATAAATAACGCAATAACTAAAACAGCTACAACTCCAGTTTTTAATTCTCTTGTAATTTTCAAAATAGTAAATTTATTGAAGCAATATTACTAATTATTTTTGTGAGTAGTAAACAAACGGACTACGATTTTTTAAAAACCTGTTCCAATGGTACTTTATTTCCATTTTCAAAAGCAACAATAAATGCTGATTTATAACCTTTAGATTTTGCTACTTGTTGTAGTTTTTCAATTTCATCATAATTGGAGGTGTTTCCAATATAATATTTATATCCACTACCAACTTTAACACGTTCAACATTATTCAGCCCCTTAAAATTGTATGATTTTGTTTCAATTTTACTTCTACCCGAAGCAATTTGAACCTTAAATGCTACATTTTCATTGGTTTTATTTGAAGTAATTTCTGTAGCTCTTTCATTTGGTTTTACAGATGAATTGTTCGTGACTAAACGTTCGTTGGAAACTGTATTTAATTCTAATTGTTTATGATAATTTAAAATTCCATCATAAATAGAAATTGCAAATTTTTGTTGACCAGCAGCAGAATTTAAAAAAGCACCTTCATTTGTATTTGTAATAAAACCTGTTTCGATTAACACACTTGGCATATAAGTTTGGTGCAAAACTACAAACCCAGCTTGCTTAACACCTCTATTTGTACGATTTAAATTTTCCGCAAACCCATTTTGAATAATACTTGCCAAAAGAATACTTTGATCTAAATATTCTTCTTGCATTAAAGTAAGTCCAATCACAGATTCAGGTGAATTTGGATCAAAACCTTTATAATTTACTTTATAATTGTCTTCTAATAAAATTACCGCGTTTTCTGCTTTAGCCACTTCAAAATTTTGTTTGTTTGCATGGGTTCCCAATACCCATGTTTCTGCACCTTCAGCTTGTGTATTGTGTGCATTACAATGTACCGAAACAAATAAATTGGCATCTGCTTTATTTGCTATTCTTCCACGTTCTTTTAATTCAACAAACACATCTGTTTTTCTTGTATAAACAACTTTTATTCCTTTCGTTTTTTCTAATAAATCTCCTACTTCCAAAACAATTTTTAAGGCAATGTCCTTTTCAAACATGTTTTTACCTGCTATTTTACCAGGATCCTTTCCTCCATGCCCAGCATCTAAAACAACCACAAAGTCTTTGTTTTGACCCATAACCTGTCCATTGCTAAAAAGAAAAGCAAAAATAAATACGAAAATTAAATTATATTTCGAGGTAAGTATAATTTTAGAAAAGTGTAGTGAGTTCATCAATTATTTTAATTAATTTTGGCGTCTGAAATTTATTGATACAATTATTGAGCCATACATTTACAAGCAGCAATATTGTTGTTAATTTTTAGTAAGCTAAATTAAAAAAAATTGATGAAATCAACTCAGTTTTAAAGCTATTTTTATAAAAAAATCATTATTAAAACACATTATAAAAACATCGTCTCTTTTTTATTATTGATAATGGCTTTTAGCTTTATCAATACAAGGATGTATTCACAAGAAATTGAACAAATTTCATCAAAAAGAATTCCTATTGAATCAAAGGATTCCATTCAGAATTCTGTAAAAGACACCGTTCAAAATCCCATAAATGATTCTTTAACAGTTCAACCAAAAGATAGCATTGTAAAACCAAGGGAATTACTTGAAAGTATCATTGAGCATACAGCTGATAGCTTGATTCGGCAAGATATAAAAAACAATAAAATTATTTTGTACAACAATGCCCACGTACATTATAAAAAAACAGATTTAAAAGCTGGTTATATTGTAATTAACAACAATACCAATATTGTGACAGCTAAAGGCATCAAAGATAGTATTGGTGTTTATTCTCAACATCCTGTTTTCAAAGAAGGAGAAGAAACAACCACACAAGACTCTCTTAGTTTTAATTTTAAAACTGAAAAGGCCAAAATATGGGGTTTAAAAACGGAACAAGAAGGCATTATTATTAAAGGTGCAGTTACAAAAAAGGAAAATGATTCAACCATTTATGTAAGAGACATTATTTTTACAACTTCTGAAAAAGACAAACCCGATTATTATATAAAAACAAAAAACGCCAAAATTGTTCCTGATAAAAAAATAGTAGCGGGTTTTAGTAATTTAGTAATTCAAGACGTGCCAACGCCTTTATTTTTGCCTTTTGCTTATATTCCATTAACAAAAGGAAGTTCTTCGGGTTTTTTAATGCCAACTTGGGGTGAGAACAACCAACAAGGCTTTTTTTTACAAAATGGTGGCTATTATTTAGCCTTGAGTGATTATGCTGATTTGGCAATTTTAGCAGATTTATATACCAATGGTAGTTGGGGTATTAGAACAGAATCCAGTTATGCTCTTAGATATAAATTTAGCGGTAATTTTAGTTTCAGATATGAAAATTTAATTAGTGGTGAAAGGGGCTTTGACAATTATTCAAAATCGAGCAATTACAACATTCGATGGAGTCACAGTCAGGATGCAAAATCAAGTCCAAATGCACGTTTTTCAGCTTCTGTGAATATGGGAAGCAGCAAGTATTATAAAGAATCTCTGAATGAATATAACAACAATTCATTTTTGAACAACACCTTAAGTTCATCTGTTTCCTATTATAAAAAATTAGTGGGTACCCCTTTTAATTTTTCTGTTTCAGCCACACATTCACAAAACACCAACACAGAAGTAGTTAATATGTCTTTACCATCATTGTTGTTAAATATGGATCGAATTTACCCATTTCAATCCAAATCCGGCGCTAAAAAAAATGCATTGCAAAGAACTGGATTTACCTATGCATTAAAATCAGATGTGCGGTTTACAACTAATGATGAGAATTTTTTTAAACCAAAAATGTTTGAAGATGCAAAATCAGGAGTGCAACAAAATGCTTCTTTAAACACCAATTTAAAGGTATTTAAATTCTTTACAATCTCTCCAAATATTAGTTTTAAAGAGGTTTGGAATTTTGACCGAATCGAAAAAACCTATGATGAAGTTGAAGATAAAGTTGTTATTGATACCATCAAAGGCTTTAATCCTTTTAGAGAATTTTCAACAGGCGCTTCATTATCAACAAAAGTTTACGGAATGCTAAATTTCAAAAAAGGAAATTTAAAAGCGATTAGACATGTTATGACGCCTTCTGTAGCTTATAATTACCGTCCAGATTTTGGCGATTATTATGAGGAAGTACAACAAAGTGCAGATCCTGAAGATATCATTGAGTATTCGCCCTACGCAAATGGAATCTACGGAAATCCAGGCCGAGGATTGTCTAACAGTTTTAGTTTAGGGGTTAATAACACCTTAGAAGCGAAGGCTGCATCCAAAGACTCGTTGGCTGCTGGTGAAGATGCTAAAGACCGAATAATTACAATTCTAAACAACTTAAATTTTAGTACTGCCTATGATTTAGCAGCCGACTCCTTAAAATGGAGTCCAGTTGCTATGAATGCAGGTACATTTCTTTTTGATAAAAAAATGCAGATCAATTTAAATGCAACTTTAGATCCATATGCCCTGAGTTTAGATGGCAAAAGAATAAATACTCCCAACATCAAAAATGGTGGAAGTTTATTAAGACTTACAAATGCCGGATTTACTGCAAACTATTCCCTCTCCAGTAAAAAAGATGATAAAAAAACGAACAAACAGGAGCAAAATAACATAGACAATAATTCTGACGGTATATGGGGAGAAGATATTGCTACAAGTAATCGTATGGAAAATGACCGAGATAGAGGTGATCAAACTGAAAAACTTTATAGCGCTCGATTTCCTTGGACTTTAAAACTGGCTTATGCTGTTAACTATTCAAACAGCAATAGACAAGATGAAATTTCATCTAATTCATTGATGTTTTCTGGTGATGTTGAATTAACACCTAAATGGGATTTAGGTATCTCATCAGGTTACGATTTTAAAGGGAAAGGATTTACCTATACACAATTGCGATTTTCAAGAGATTTAGACAGTTGGAAACTGAATTTTAACTGGATACCATTTGGAGACCGACAAACATATTACTTTTTTATTGGAATTAAATCCTCTATGTTAAGTGATTTAAAATACGATCAAAGACGACTTCCTGACCAACGCTTATTCTAAACTTTATTTTATGAAAAAAATAATTAACACCAGTAAAGCACCAGCACCAATTGGACCTTACAATCAAGCTGTTTTAGTAGGAAATACCTTGTACACATCTGGTCAAATTGCAATTGATCCCGCTACAGGAGATTTGGTAAACGGTGCTATTGAAATTGAAACCAAACAAGTAATGGAAAACATGAAAGCTGTTTTAAATGAAGCTGGCATGACTTTTGAAAACGCAGTAAAATCATCGATATTTATTGCAGACATGAATGACTTTGCTAAAATAAATGCCGTTTATGGCAGTTATTTCAATGCAGAAACTGCTCCAGCTCGTGAAACAGTTGAAGTATCAAACTTACCCAAGTTTGTAAATGTTGAAATTTCTATGATTGCAATAAAAGAATAGCTTAAATTGCTTTTATAAGCAACTCAGCAGTTGCAGGGTTTGTTGCTAATGGCACATCATGAACATCACATAAACGCATTAACATTGCAATATCTGGCTCATGTGGGTGCATTCCTAAAGGATCTCTAAAGAACAATACCATGTCCGTTTTTCCTTCGGCAACACGACCGGCAATTTGAGCATCACCACCATAAGGCCCAGACAAGAATTTTTGAACAGATAAACCGGCTTTTTCAATGTGTTTTCCGGTAGTTCCTGTAGCTATTAAATGAATTTTTTTAGCACTAATAATGGCTTTAAAATCCATTAAAAACTGTACCATTTCACTTTTTTTACCGTCGTGTGCTATAATTGCTATTTCCATTCTTCAAAAGTATAAAAAATTGCTTTCATTTTGACTAAAGCGAAGCTGAATATTCAATTAAATCAACAATTTTAGTTGCATAACCAAACTCATTGTCGTACCATGAAATGAGTTTGTAAAAATGTTCATTTAATGCCAAACCTGCTCCGGCATCAAAAACTGAAGTTCTTGGTTCAGAAACAAAATCTTGAGAAACAACTTCCTCTTCAGTATAGCCTAAAATTCCTTTCAATTCATTTTCAGCAGCACTTTTCATGGCTTCCTTTATTTTAACATATGAAGTTGAATTTTTCAATCTAACTGTTAAATCTACCAATGAAACATCGGCAACCGGAACTCTAACGGCCATTGCTAAAAGCTTGCCTTCCATTTCAGGAATAATTTCGGTTAAAGCTTCTGAAGCACTTGTTGACGTTGGTATCATATTGTTTAATGCGGCCCTTCCCCTACGCCATTTATCCGAAGGTCCATCAACTGTATTTTGACTTGAAGTTGTAGCGTGAACAGTTGTCACCAGGCCTTCAACAATACCAAAATTATCATGCAATACTTTCACAATAGGCGCCAAACAATTGGTAGTGCAAGAAGCATTTGAAAATACCAAATCATTTTTCAATAATTTATGGTGATTTACCCCCATTACAAACATAGGAGCATCTATTGAAGGTGCCGAAATCACTACTTTTTTCGCTCCTCCTTTAAGATGTAAGGCTGCTTGTTTTCTTTGTGTAAAGTATCCCGTAGATTCTAATACAAAATCCACATCCACTGCATCCCATTTGATGTTTTCCGGATTTTTCTCTGAGGTAATACGAATTGATTTTCCGTTCACTATTAAAGAGCCATCTTTAACTTCAATGACACCTTTAAATTTTCCGTGAACAGAATCATATTTCAGTAAATATGCCAAATGTTCAATTGTCAATAAATCATTAATAGCTACAACTTCAACATTGTTTCTATCTATTATTGACCTAAAAGCAATACGGCCTATTCTTCCAAATCCGTTTATACCAACTTTAATCATTCAATTTAAATAGACATGATATCGCTAACCCTTAACAATTCCATATTAATTTTATGGTGTTCTTTTATGGCTTTTTCCAAATCTGTAGTTTCAATTTTATTGTTTATAATACCAACCATTACATTGGTTTGACCATCTAATAATAATTCAACAGCTTTCACACCCAAACGGCTTGCCAAAACACGATCAAAACAACTTGGTGAACCTCCGCGTTGCATGTGTCCCAGAACTGATACACGCACCTCGTATTGCGGTAAATTTTCCTCAACATAATTAGCCAATTCAAACACATTTTTACCGATTTTATCACCTTCAGAAACAACGACAATACTTGAAGATTTTCCAGATCTTTTACTTCTTTTTAAAGATTCAAGTAAACGTTCCAAACCTAAATCTTCCTCAGGAATTAAAATTTCTTCCGCTCCAGCACCTACTCCGGCATTTAACGCAATAAAACCTGCATCACGCCCCATCACCTCAACAAAAAACAATCGGTTATGAGAGCTTGCTGTATCCCTAATTTTATCAATTACTTCAACAACCGTATTTAAGGCTGTATCGTAACCAATGGTAAAGTTTGTACCAAAAATATCATTGTCAATAGTACCAGGAATTCCTATACATGGAAATTTAAACTCCCCATTAAAAACCATTCCACCAGTAAAAGTACCATCTCCTCCAATTAATATTAAGGCATCAATATTGGCATTTTTTAAATTTTTATACGCTTTGGCTCTCCCTTCTTCAGTTCTAAATTCAGTTGAACGAGCAGATTTTAAAATGGTACCTCCCCGATTGATAATATTGCTTACATGGCGCGGAGAAAGCACTTCAAAATCGCCATCAATAAGTCCCTCATAACCTCTGTAAATACCAACACATTCAACATTGTAATAAGAACAGGCTCTAGCTACTGCTCTAATTGCCGCATTCATTCCTGGTGCATCTCCACCAGAAGTTAATACCCCTATTTTTTCTATTTTCTTACCCATAGTTAGTAGCTAAAATATAATTAAATTTTAGAAAATTAATTGCCTTTTAATTTTATAAATTCTGCAAGTGCAATGTTATTCATTTTTTCGAAATTTTCACTCATCGCATCAACCAATTTAAATTGATTTTTTGCGCGGTCTAAATTATGAAAATTATATTTGGTTTTGTAGTAAATATCATTGTTTAAAAAATCGGTTAACATTCTCAGCCCCATAATAAATGTAATGGTTTTTGCAGCCAAGGCCAAATGTTGAACATCCAGCAATGTTAACTGTATATGTATTTTTTCTAAAAACCCTTTTGTGAAATGTTTGTAAAATTCAAGATTGAAATTTACCAAACTCAAATCGATTTCATCTTCATTTGCAGTGTTGCAAATGGTTCTAACGGCATCTCCAAAATCGTAATGAACAATTCCAACCATCACCGTGTCTGTATCAATCACACACAAACCTTTGTTGCTTTTATCAAATAAAGCATTCGATATTTTAGTGTCATTATGTGTAATTCGCAACGGGATTTTTCCTTCATTTTTTAAATTTTGAAGTATGTGCATTTCTGTTTTTAAATCATTTACCTGCTGAATACATTTTTCAGCCAATAACAAACGTTCAGCAGATGCATTTTCTAAAGCCTCATAGAATTGATGATACCTAAAAGACATTTCGTGAAAATTTGGAAGAATGTCAACTATTTCATTGGTGTCTATTCCTTCCGTTAAATTTAAAAAATCACCAAATAACTTTCCACCTTCATAAGCTATATCTGCATTCTCAACCTTTTCAAAAGTTTTACTGCCTTCAATAAAAAGTGATAAATTCCAATAATTACCCTCTGAATCTTCAAAATAAGGCAATCCTTTTTTAGTATTGATAAACTTTAAAACACGCTTATTTTGTTCTTCTTCACTTAAATTTTGAAGTTGAGATTGAATATATTCACTAACTTTTGCCTTATTTAAAATAAGTTGTTTTGCATTTTTAAAAACATAACTATTTATGCGCTGCAAAACATAATGATGCACACCGTTTGTTTTGATAAAAAAAGTATCATTTATATGACCAGAAGTTAATTCCGAAAAGGAATCAACTTCTGATAATTGATTGAAATGATTGAAAACTGCAATAATATTTTGCGAATTTATGACCATAAGTATTTTGGATAAATTCCAGCATCTTTTAACTTTTGAATTTCAGAAGTTACATATGGTTTGTCTTCTTTATAAGTTACTCCAAACCACCGTGCATTGGACTTTAATACTTCCATCGTTGCAGTTTTATCAACAATTACACTATTTACTACTAAAGGAATAAAAAATTCAGCTTTAGGTTCTTTGTAATTATTTTCTAAAAATGCTTCAAACATAGATCCTGAAATGTCAAAATATTTTGGTGTAAATCCAAAAAAGTTCATAGCAACTATTGTTTCTTCTGAAATTGGTTTTAAACTACCATCATTATCTTTAAACTTTAATTCTCCATCTGCTTTTTCAATATGTGTACGCTCAACAATTCCGGTTAAAAAATTATTCTCATCAACACTGCATTCACCTCTTGAAACAAATCCATAATCGGAAATCGTGTTTTTCAACACATATCCCATCATATTAAAAGCTGTTGAAGTTTTATCGGTATTTCTTAGTGCTTCTGCAACCCCTTCGAAAGCGGCTCTTCCGTAAAAATCATCGGCATTGATTACTGCAAAATTTTCAGTCACAGCATCTTTTGCCATTAATAATGCATGACCAGTTCCCCAAGGTTTTTCACGGTTGTTATCTTTAAATCTATCAGGAATGCTGTCTATTTCCTGAAAAACATAGGCTACTTCAATTTTCCCTTCTAATTTAGGATTGAAAAATGCTTTAAAATCTTCTTCAATACTTTTTCTAATTATGAATACTACTTTTCCAAATCCTGCTTGAATTGCATCATAAATTGAGAAGTCTAAAATCGTATCTCCTTGTTCTGAGAAGGTGTCTAATTGTTTTAATCCTCCATAACGGCTTCCTACCCCTGCGGCTAAAATTACTAATGTTGGTTTACTCATTTTTTAATTCTTTTTTGTTTTTAAAATATATTAATTTTTGATTCATTACAGAATCAACAACTTGTTGATTGCTAATTGAATCGGTTACTTTTTTCTTTTTCAATGATAATTTTTCTAACAATTCCCTTGCGTTTTCAAAATCTATCTGATAGGCCAAACCTACCCCTTGCGTATATCCTTGTTCTTCTTCTGAATATTGAATGTCATTTTGCCGATTAAAAACGGATGACCTAAATGTACCTGTCTCATTCATTAAAAACTCAACTGTTACTTCTCCAATAACACCTGCTTTTTCTTCAGGACCTAGTGGAACTCCAACTTTCCCATTGATAATTATTCGGTCATTTACTTGATAATCCATATTAAAAGTCAATTGATCGCTAATATCTAAATTATCAACTTTAT
>UPTN01000749.1_pt1 | contig 15778 bp, 3 predicted proteins | sample 2160111 | NCBI WGS metagenome assembly UPTN01 (sample SAMN06265058, study PRJEB28932) | marine metagenome | isolation source: Columbia River Estuary | place: USA:Columbia River Estuary, USA | collected 2014-05-05
ATCTAGAGACAACAAACTTAAGTTGTCTCAATTATGCTTTACATAATCCGCAAACCCACTGTTTTTTACCCAAGTCATTGGTATGTATGTGTGGAAAGAATTCATGTTATTGTTAAATCCAGACACAAAAAACGACATATTAACTAATTTTATTGCAAATTTTCTTGTTTTTGGGTCTATATACAAATCTTCCCATTCTTGAACAGCTAAGTTTTTTATTTCAGAAGGCACACCTTTTAAGCCTCTAGACTTTACATAACTAGGCAATTCATTTTGTCCAAAAGAATTTATTTTACTAGTTAATAATTTGTTTAGTAATATGTTGTCAGGATTGCTTTTTTGCATTCTTCTAAACTCTACTACAAAAGAATTTGCTTCAGACTTAGAAAATAATAAATTTTGCATTCCAAATTCTTCTGTACTTGCTATTTGAAACCCTGAATACAAATATGTATACATAGTGTCTACAAGTTTTTGTCTATTTAGTATGTTATCTGACATAAGAGTTACATCTAATAATTTATGCAGCCCTTCTACCATAAACTCAGACTCAGATAAAAATGTATCTTCAAAAGTGTCTAAGATGTAGTCTACATACTGATGCGCTACTCCCATTAAAGTTAGTCCGTCTGCAGTATTGTTTTGGTATTTACTTCCAAAGTTTATAAATCTAGGATCTTTTTCTAAAGATTCTTTTTTCTCTTTTCTCATTCTAACTTCTGTTAGATTTCTACCTAAACCTGTAGATATAAGTCTAGACCCTAACATTTGCTCTAACACTGAGTTTCCGTGCTCGTTTAATCTTAAGAATTCATCAAGAATAAACTTTTGCATTTCAAAGTAATTTTCATTAGTGTCTCCAAATCTTAACAAATCTTCTAATACTGGTACAGTAAGTTCTTGCGCAATATTGTCTTCTTCTACAACTACTTCTTCCTCTTCCGCTTCTAATACTTCTTCATCTAAAGCTGCTATTTCATCAATCTCTATTTCAGACTCTTCTACTACCTCTTCTACTTTACGTGTTTTAGGAAAGAAATCTTTTTTAGTTTTATTAATTGCTTTCTTTTGTATTGCACTTGTAGTTAGCTGTACATCTGAAAGAGCTTCGCTATCTAAAGAAAATAAATTATCTACATACTCTCTAATTACAGGTTGTGCTAGGAATCTATTTACCCATTTGTAGTTTACACCTGAACGTAATAACAAAAATGCTACGTTTACAGTGTGAGTGTTAAAGTTTACATAAGATATGTATGGGTCTTTTTCAATATCCACGTTTGCATTCATATACGCAGATATAATTTGAGTTATAAGCATATCACTACCTATAACGTCGTTTCTAGACAAGTCAGTGTAAACTGCAGCATCTTCTCCCATACCTTTATGGCCATATCCTATATACTCTGTTAACTGTAATCCTGCTAACGAAGAAGGTATATGATCTACAATGTTGTTTGCTACAGAGCCTACCATTTTTTTACCCATTAAAAATCTAGTTTTTAACGAATCTTGGTATACAGGTCCAAAGAACTTAAGATTAGTCATAACCTTTTCATCACTTCCTTCAAACGCCATGTTATATACAGCATTAGCGTCATCTTTTAAAAACCCTGTATCTGTAGGAAACAATAATTCATTACTTTTTTCTGCGTTTTGCAGTATAGATTCCCATATTCTTATTCTTTCATTCTCAAATGCTTCCATAGAGTCAGAAGAATCTAACTCAACTCTTCTTAGTTTACCATCTGTAAACTCTAAATGAGGTATTAGTAAAAATATTTTATCAATATCAAAGTCACTACCTGTTAGTGTAGTCATACCATCAAATACTACTATAGAATCTCCTGATCCTTTTGGTAACACACCTGCTATTTCCATAGAAAAGATAGAAGCTATAGATTGGTTTGGTATACGATACCCTAAAAGGCGTAGTGCGTCTTTATCTACTAATTGTTTTAATTCTGTATCACTAAGCTGTTCTACTGATCTACCGTCTTTTGGTTTTATTTTTTCTATAAACTCATACGGTAACAGTATTTGACCAGGTATTATCTTTTTATTTTCTAAATCTAATTGGGGAGCTTTTAGATTTTTTGCATCTATCATCCACCTGATTCTGTTTTTCTCACTCTTTTTTAACTCAGAGTACCTAGCAGAGTCTTGCCCTAATCCAAATCCAGCTATCTGAACAAACTGTCCCCCTAATGCTTTATATAATATAGATTTTCTACTAAGGCCATTTGTTAATGCGCTTTGTAATCCTCTTCTGTCTTGGAACATAGCATCTAAAGGTATAGTACCGTCTTCCAATCCTTTTATCATATTATCATCTTCTGTATCTAAGTAGCGCTCCATTAATTTTGCATGCAACTTAGCAGGGTCATTTACTCCAGGATTTAAAAAGCTAGGATTAATTCCGTGAGCTTGTGCAAATTTTTCTTTTCCTTTGTTTGCTATTATAGACTCATTAGTATAATAATCTTTTAGTAATTCTGCACCGTTAGTGTATCCAGGGTAAGCCGCATCTAAATCTATATTAGATAATATAATTTGTTTAGGCTGAGAACCTACAATTGTAGAAGTAAATCCTTTTGAAGGAAGCTCTTGCGCTAACCCCATCATTTCGTGATTTTCTAAAGAGAAATCTAATTCAAAATTATCGTTTATTATACCATTTGTATCTATTTTAGTGATACTCTTAGCTCCAGCTTTAACTGCACTTATTACAGCTACTTGCACACCAATAATACCTTTATCTGTAGAGTTTTCTTTTTCAAACGCCACCATTTTATCATATAGATTTTTTAGTGGTGTTGTCTCTACTAAATCAGGCCAAAGCACTACATATGCAGTTTTTTCTATTCTAGGCACATTATATTGCCCTGAAACTTGTGTTCCTCTAACTGTAAATTTTTGTGGTGTAAAATTAACTTTTTTGTAATCATCTTTTTTAGCTTTTCCACGCATAATACGTTCAAAAGCTTTTTCTTTACTATCAGGCCATCTACCTAAACCACGTTCTCTTTGTTTAAATAATTCTGGAGTTATCCAAGTAGTACCATCAGTAAGATCTACCTCTTCAAACATATCGGATATACTCTTTCCCAACGCTTTTTTCCACTTAGGATCTGTAAAAAACTCTCCAGGACTCATTATATCATCTACAGTTGCATGATAGTATTTAGGATTTATAGCCCATTTACCTTTATGCTCATATATTCTAAATCTTTGTGTAGGTGTAGTAAAGTGTCCTGAACGTTTAGGTACATCTTCTATAGATTTATACATTGCAGGGTGCCCTACAAACATTCCCATAGACTCTCTTGCAGATATTATACTATTAAATACGTAATCCCCAAAAGCTCTTGCAGATATTTGAGACTTAAGAGTGTTGTTGTCTTTACCTCTTCTAGTTTTAAAAGAATTTATTAGAGTAGCATCAATTGCTTTACTGTACAATACACCTTCTTTATTTTCAAAGTATACATCATATTTCTTAGCTAGCTCTAAACTTTTCTTAAACTCTGATATAAAAGCTGTTTTTATCATGCTTTTTATTTCTTCAGAATTAAGAATCTCATCTGTTAAATGCATAGGTAAGTTTCGAGTATACTCTGTATCTGATGCAGTTGTATGGTAAAGTTTTAATTTTTTTGCTATAGGTTTACCATACGCTAAGTCAGGAAACATCATAGTATCTCCTTTAAATACATTACCTGTAGGTAATTTAGTTTTAGGGTCAATAAATTGTTTTACCCCTTCTTTATCTAATTTATAATGGTAATTTAAAAGCAATTGATCTTCAGGTAATTTATTTTTACCAAACACATGATCCCAAGCTTGTCTTTGGGATTCTATATCTGCTTTTATATAATTTTGAAATGTAAACACAACTTTATTATTACTAAAAGTAATATCTCCATTTAAATATTCTACACCAGAATCTAAGTTTTCAGGCCCTTGTAAATAATGTTGCGTACTAGATGTACCTGTAGAAACAGTTGTGTACTGCCCATTTAGTATTCTAGTCATATTATTAATTAATGCATCAGCTCCTGTAAGATACGTATTCTTTTTACCTTCAGATTTTGTAGAAGTATTCACCATATGAAGAAACTGCTTTATTGCAAAAGCGTTGTCTTCATTTTCTAATAACCAATTTACCCATACAGATGTTTCTGTGTAGGGTAATTTTTTTAGTTGCTCTACGTAAGATTTATCTCCTTTTTGGATCCGTAGTACTGCTGTATGTAAATAAGAATACATACCGTATTTCCAATACAATGTAGCTCCTGGCCCAAGTACAGTAGTTTCTAATAAATCTGCATCATAAATTCCTTGTGCTGTAGAAAAAGGTTTAATAGCTTTTTCATCAAACATTACAGAATTTATATTACCCTCTACATCTTCTAGTAAAGGAAAAGATCTACCTTCTTTTGTTTTATTGTGATTATCAATAAGATTTTGTAATCCTAATGACCCTTTTTTTGTGCTACCTAAAAATATATATTTAAGGTCAGACATCAAGCTATTAGCTTCTATTGCAGGGTTTTTCCCCTGCTTAAATAGATATTCTAACGCTGTAGAGTCTGCTTGCACGCCTATAGTGTTTAACATCTGCGCAAACACTTTTGCTATAAGACTCAAGTCTACATCTGCTTCTGTAAGATCTTGTAAAGATTGTTTCTTTGCTGAAACTAAAGCTCTTTTGTAAACTTGTTTTAATTTTGCATTAAACTCTTTATAAGCGTTCACTGCTTTCTGTGCGTTTCTTACATCTAATACTCTTTTACCTGTTTGATTAGGTTTAGTCATTAGTTGCTCGTACGATATTTGCCAATTATCTCTAATGTTTTTTTCGCTAGACTGCACATCAGGGCTACCTATCCTTGTACCTAATTTAGATGTACCGTCTACAAACGTACTTGTATAATCTAGCTCAGGCCTCATAAATGCTTGCACAAATTGAGTCTTTTTATACTGAGGAGATCTTTCTAGCATTGCTACCAATTCGTTAAACTCAGGATGGAATCCTTGTACATCTTTTAATTTATCTATCATTAAAGTGTACACATCTATTGTAGGGTCTGAAGAGTATATGTTACTTAAATACTGCATTATAGTAGCATACGTTTTAGTAAGATCTACTAGCGTAGGCTTACCAAGTATTTTACTTGTTACAGGTACAATTTTACCTTCTTTAAACGTAACTTTAAATAAACTCCTAATCATAAGCTTAACATTTGCAGTTAGCTTTTCTTTAGGGTTGCTAAAATGTGCTTCTTTTACGTTTAGTGCTGAAGTTTTCTCATCTTCTTTTAACTCTATCCTAGTTTCTCTTTGCATTCTAGAGAATACCATTTCTAGTAGTTGTGACGAGTTTACAGGATCTTTAGGATTATACCTAGGTACAGGCATATCGTTTTCATCTAATAAAGGTAAACGATTTCCATCTTTATCTTGCACATCTTTTCTTAAATATACTATATCTTCAAAGATCTGCTGATACAGTCTATATGTTTTAGTTCCTTTTAGTTTTGGATTTTTTCTTAACCCTACCATATGCACTGCAGCCCATTCACCAAAAAATCTGTAGTCTAGATTTTTTACATCATCAAAATCTTGTACTTGGTATCTTTTATTTTTTACAAAAGCCGCAGACAAAACATCAACTGCTTCTTTTATTTCTGCAGGCGTCATCCCTGGTATACGTGTTAATCCTACAGGGTACATAGCAGTGGCAGATTCTATATTAGAATCAAATATATACCATCTTTTTGATTGCTTTGTTTCTGGATCTATGCTTACGTAAAAGTTTTTAAATATTTTAGGTTCACCATTCTCATCTACATTATTACCAGTTTCACTTGCTGCAAACCATTTGTTAAAATTTTCTTGCTGTGTAATAAGGTATATATTGTATGCTTTTTGTCCGTCTTCATTGTATATATCATACAATTGCCCAAATAACAAAGAAGTTTGCCCATTTGCAGCTAATACTGAATTTTTACCGTTTTTAAACGATTCATCTAATAAATTACATTTCATTATTTACAAGGGGTTTGGTCATCATCTTCTAAGTTACTCGTATCTATTCCGCCGTCAATGTCATCTAAATCATCTAAAGCTTCCATATCTAACATCCACGCAGGCTCACTGTTGTTTTGAGGAGGTAAAGTTTCTCTTTTTATCTTTTCTTCTACAGCTTTCTCTTCTACCTCTGGTGTTACTTTTTCTTCTACAAGAGATGCTAGCATAGCTGCATTTAGTTGTGCTTCAGTTTCTTCTACAGACATAGTGCTGTTTAAATCTGTAACTACTTTATCAGCTGCTGCACTTTCTTCTGATTTTGCAATTTCATTTTTTATAAGCTCATCTTTTACAGACTCCATTATAATATCGCCAACATCACCTTCTTCAATACTTTCTAAAACAAGTAAGGGAGGTTTTTCTTCTTTAATTTCTTTTGCATATTCATTAGGACTATTTATTACAGACATTCTAACGCTAGGCTGTATAAAAGGTGTTCCTGTTTGTCTATGCGTAAAAGCATTTGTGTGCACAACTGTATTTTCAACAAACAAACTTACGTAATTAGGATCAGAAGTTCTAGACCGTTGCACATTAAATCTTTTGTTTTCTACAAACCAGTCAATAATTTTTTCTTTATTGTTTTCTATATCCTGCATACTATATGAGTCTGTGGTTATTACACCATCAATTTCATTACCTAATTTTAGTAAGTTATTTTTTACATCAAATCTAAATGCATGCATTTTTGTAACTTGTTCATGCTCATACACTAGCATATTTAATACTTCAGAAAACGTAGGAGTTAATTTACTATTACTTACGTAATCAAATAATTTTTTCATAAAAAATATTTGATCTCCAAAATCATGTGTTTTTATATAATCACTTATCCAAGCTTCAGACATAACATCATTTAACAGTATTTTTTTAGACATTCTATCTGTATAAATAGTGTATAATAACTCTGCTACTGGTCTATTTAAATTTTCTATAGAAACACGAAGCGGGAATATATCGCCATTATTCATTTGTATAGGCATATATACTGCCCCTTTAGTGTTAGGGTTTGTAGTGTTTAAACTTAATTCAGGATAAGTTCTTCCAAACGAATCTACATACTCACTACCATCATTAAATACAAACACAACTCTTTTATCTCTAACTCTAGGGTCTCCATTATTAAGAACTGTAGCTAAATTATTTTTTTGTCCTCTACGAGTGTCTAAATGTCCTCCACTCATAGAAACTACTTTAGCTGTAGCAATCTTGTCTTTTTGATATAAATTATAAAAGTCTCGTCTAAAAGTACTTAACTCTTCCACTGCTTGTTTCCATTTTTTAGGATCCATATTAGTAAATATATACGGCTCCTCGTGCATGTAAAATGTTAATGTAGTACCTTCTTTAGTTAATAGCGTACCTTTAATTGGAACTACTTTTAACTCTTCATCTGTTAAATCTGTTTTATTTTTAAGTTTATTAACTGTTCCTCTAGGGTATTGCCCTCCTTCACGAAGCTCTATATAATTAAAATCTATTTCCCATACAATATCTTTGTTTTGTTGGGTTATATTTCCTGTGTCAGGGTTTTCTAAATAATTAGATGTAGTAGGATCTATACCAGGCGTGTTATTAAAAAAGTTTCTTACAGATTTCCATGCTGCTGTAAGTATGCTTCCTAGTTTTACAGGTTCGTCTTTTTCAATACCTGCTTGTAAACTATCATCTTCTTTAGATATTTTTACTTGAGATTCTTCATTTTCATTTATAGAAGTTTCATTAGAAGGTACTTCAGGATCTCTTTCTGTAGCTTCATTAGTAGTTTGCGAAGATTCTGCAGGATTAGGCTGATTTGGCGTAGGAGATTCTTTTTTAAGTGAAGCCTCTAACTCAGCTTCAAGGTCAGCTTCTGAAAGTGATTTATCTACATTTACTACACCTGCTTTAACTTTTGTAGAATTTACTCTGTATGTAGCTGTCCCATCATCATACAATTCTATTTGTATCTGAAAAGTTTTTCCGTTTATTTTTACGCTTTTAGTTCTAGTTTTGCTAGCTGCAGCCTTAACTCTATTTCTTTTTACAGGTACTAGTTCACCAGTCTCTTCATCTTCAACAAATACTTCTTCTTCATATGTTTTATTATCTCTAAATTCTCCAAACTTAGGAGTAACTCCATCTATTTCAAGATCTTTTTCTAAATCTTCTCTCGATATATAATCATCCTTTAAATTTCTTTGTACTTTTTGCGGTTTAGGCTGCTCTTTGCTTTGCTTTTCAGTTGCAGGAGTTTCATTGCTCTCTTTGTTATTTTCATCTTGAGTTGCGTTTTCAGATGCTTGCCCACTCTCTACTATAGATGCTATCTTTTCTTCAGCTTGATTCTTAGCTTCTTCTCTTTTATCTAAATCTTCTTTTGCTTTTTGGAATTCTTTTGCAGGATTATTATATATACCTTCAATCATTTCTTGAAACGACTGTAATTCTCTAGCCATAACTAGTCCATCAGCAAATAAATCAAATAATTGTTGCATTTCTAAATCATTTAGATTTATTTCTGCTTCACTCATTTGTTCTAACTGCTCTACAAACTTACTAAACACTTCTTGCAGTACTTTAGAGTCATTTAAGTCTTTTTTAGTAAGCTCAATGCCTTTAAATCCTTCCATGTTTATAATACCCGCAGTAAGATCTAAAAGTGCTGTGTTTATTTCGTCTGTACGTCTATCAAAATCTTTAGACATGTAAGAATAGTACGCTAGCTTTTGTTGTATAAGCGCTAAAGTCTGTGCGTCTACATTAGGGTCATTAGATAGTTTACGTGCTATCTGTGGCATCATTGCAGCTATACCTTCTTTTATTGGTGCAAGGTTGTCTTGGTAATCTTTTATTCTTTGTCTTAAAAAATCAACCTCTTTATTTACATCTACTTTAGTTACAGGTAAGCCTAAAGGATCGTTAGGATTTGTTTGATCTCTTTCAAATGTTTCTGCATACTCTTCGTTAGACATTTTAGCTACATCGTCTAATAAATCTAGCAATATATCTATTTGTCCTGTTTCTTCAAAAAGTTCAATAGTTTTAAATATTTTAAATGCTTCGTCTGTTTTTAATTTAAACGTGTCATTTTTTTCTAAGGCTTGTCTTTGTCTTTCTTCTGACTTAGTTAAATTTGCAAGATGCAGTATGTGTTTGTATACATCTCCATTTTCTTGAACAGCATTTAACTCATCAGCAACTGCTTTTGTTCTTTCGTATTTTTCTTGGTAGCTTTTCCATTCTGTAGGTGCTCCCCTAAAATACGAACCTCCAGCTTCACCTAATTTACCTAGCAATGCTCCTAAAAACATAGCTTGTTGTCCATGAAGTTCTTGCGGTGTTTGCCACCATCCTTTAGCCATAGATACTCCCATACCTACACCACTATCTATGTAATCTCTTACATTTTCTAAATCAGGTGTATATTCGTGAGTAAAATAATCTTTAGCTCCTCTTTCTAGAGCATATTGTATCCACTCTTCATTCATTTCTGCTAAAGGACGTTTCCACCAATTCTTAGCCCACTCTCTTACCCATCCTGCTTTACCTAACTCTTTAAATGTAGTTTTACCTCCTTGAGTAACAAGTCTAGACTTAAGATATTTACTAAATAAATTAGTAGAACCTCCTCCAAATAAATTTTTAAACATTACAAGATTAGACGCTCCTACAGTAACTACATTTAATCCCCACGCTATATTAGCGTATGCTTCTGCAGTATCTCTTATATCTTTTTCTGACATTCCCTGATACCTAGGATCACCTTCAGCTTGCATTTTACTAATAAGATCTATAGAATTTTTTAATATCATGTTTGCCTCAATAGAAGCTTCACCAGCTGCAGATATTAAACCTGCGCCTATAAAATTAGCTTTTGCTAATCGAGCAGATGTTGTACCTGAGCCTTGAACAACTCTTCTAGCTAGTTGGAACCCACCAGATACAGTAGATTTTCTAAACATAGCAGATGCAGCCCTAGCATAATTTTTAGGATTAGCTATTCCCATCATTTTTGATAGTTTTGTAGCTACTTTAAGTTCTGCAGCCACACCACCTGTTACAGCAGCTCCTAATAAAAACCCTACACCATCCATACCTTGGTCTGCCCAAAAGTTTGCTGTTCCAATACTTTGCAACAAAGACATTTCTTCTTCAGATTTAGATGCGTGTATAGGGTACTCTTGCTTATACCAATTTTTAAAATTACTTAGTATTTCATTACCAGGATTGTTAAACACACCACTAAATCTACCTTGTGCCCATGCTGACGGAGCTCCTAACAAAATTGTATTAACTGTACTTGCACTTACCTCTAAGAAAGAGCTTGACATGTTACCAAAAGATCTAATAAATTTATTAGCGTTTGTTTGTTTAAGTGCTGTCTCCTCTTTTATGTTAGTTCCTGGGTGTATATCTATACCATAATCACCAAACAAACTAAGACCTGATCTTGCCTCTCTACGTATACTAGCTTCAGATCTGTTTTTAAACAAAGGATAGTATCCTTCAACAGTATCTCTATTAGCTCCTAACAAATTACCTCGTAGTACAAAAGGTACTCGCTCATTACTATAATGTTGATAAGGATTGTCTATGTATCTACCAAAATCCTTACCCTCTACAGTTTCAAAATTAGAAAAAGTATTTAAAGGTTTATTGTCAGGTTGTTCTGCAGTAGGCTGCTCTACAATAGGGGACTCACTTATAGCTTCTTCGTATGTAGTTCCATAGTTTAAAAAGAATTGGCTTTGTGGGCCTATTTCCATCATACCATCTTCATCTACAAGATCTTCGTAGGCTTTAGAATATCCTTCCGTAGAATTGTAATCATTATTTTTATATGAGTCCTGTACTCCATATATAGGAAAACCTTTTTCACTAGTTACTGCTCCTTTTTCATAAAAAGGTTGATCATCTTTAGGACCATAAATAGTTTTTGCTGTTTCTGGATTATTAAACTCTAAATGAAAATGAGCTTGCTCATCCCTAGATCTTTCATCTATTAACTCTGCATTATGTTTTCTAAGAAAATCTGCACCTCTTTGGCTTAGATTTGTACCTTCTTCATTGTCAAAGAAATAGCTGATTAGGTCTCTCCCATCTCCATTACCATACTGAACACCAAAATCTATAGCATTACCTGTACCGTGATGCGAATCTTTATTTCCGTGTCTTGTTGCACTAGTAATTGTAAAATCTGTTCCTGCAGAAGATGTTAAATCCATTAATCCTAGTCCTGCATACTTACCTATCTTTGGCCCTGATACACCTCTTAACTTTAAAGAAGACATCGGAGTTCGAATGTCTTCTTTAGGTAAACTAGTTGCAGGGTCTAACGTCTGTGTAGGCTGTATAGGCTCTGCAACATTTAGATTTAAATCACTTATTTTAACCATAATTTATCTTCTTTGTATTCCAGATAATATATTTTCTACTTGCGCATCTCCTTCAAAAACTCTGTATATTAAAGACTCTAAACTAGGAGCTTCTGTTTCACCGTTACCAAATTGTATTGGCGTCATGTTGTTTGAAATTCTTAAGTTTGAATCTTCGTCACCTGTAGGTCTATAGAAATACATAGAGAATGTTTCAGACATTGGCTGTGCAGTAACACCTTCTTGTGCATCTACATCCCTAGGAGCCATAAGTCTTTTACGTTCTACACGCAATTGATCTGTGTTAGGGTCAAATATTAATTCACCTGTTTCTTTATTTTTTATAGGCCCTTGACTTAACATTTTAGGATCTAACACTCTAAACTCAAACTCGTCATTGTTAGCAGTAATTATACTAGATGTTGCAGTTTCTATACCTGACGCTTGAAGCGTTGGTAAGTACTGCGCATTTAATTGCATTCCTACACCTTGTGTAACTCTTTGAGCTCCCATTTCTCTAGCTGCTTCAACTGTCATACCTTGTTTAGCAGCTTCGTCTGGATTAGTGTACAATTGTCGTCCTTCAAATATATATTGGTCTGATAAAGAATTATAAGCACTCATAGACTTTTCATCGTCCATAGTTATAATCATTTTATCTAATTGATCCATGTAATCACCTACATTTTGCCCCATAAAAGATGCTTTATTGTTAAGCATAGAAAAAGGTATAGGTTGCGGTTGTTGGTTTCCTACTTTATAAAACTTAGGATCTAACACAAAGTAAGGCTTACCTTCAAACAATCCTTCACCTACATACAGCTGTGGTGCCCAACTAGAAGTTTTTGTTACACCATCAGCATCTACAATTTCTCCAGATATTCCGCTTCTAATAGTTTCAAAAGCATCTGCATAAAGTTCTTGTACAGAACCTGCATCAGGTTGTAGCACATCCATGTAAGGCCCTCCTTGATTAGTTAAGAAATCACTACTTCTTCTTTGTGTTCTAACAAACTCATTATTGTCTGTGTCTGCAGAAGGTTGATGATACGTAAACTGTCTATCTACGTCTGTTATATTTTCAAAACGTTCAAATTTATTTGCATAATCTTTATACAACCTTAACACATCTCCAGGTATTGTTTGTCCTAATAATTGCTCAGAACCTCCTTCACTGTAATTTTCTATTAATCTATCTAAATCTACATCACTGTATTGATCTAAATAATTTTTAATTGTGTTAAAGTGTGTGTGTAAAGCTGCGTGTCCTGCAATGTCATCTTGAGAAAACTGTGCTCTTTCATTAAATGAATTATAAAACTCTCTAGTTTCAGGAGATAATCTTTGCATTGCATTTTGTCCTATTACACTTCCAAATTTACTATAATCTTTTATATTTTCTTCAATAGTTTTATCTTTTAAATTTCCTGTCTGTAACGGGAATTCTAGTTTAGAAAGATTATCTAAATCTGTTTGTATTGCAGTCATTTCATCAGTAAACGCTTGCGTTTCTTCAGGGCTTACATTTCCTTGCTCTAACTTATTTTGTAAATCTGCATACCTAGCTTGTTTGTTTCCTACTTCAGCTTGATAGTCTTCTAAATTAGTTACTCTACCTGTAGCATCTCCTAGCGGTATTTGTTGTGTAGTATAAGAATTACCTACGCCAATATTATATCCTACTGTACTATCATTTGTATCAGTTCCTGCGCTTGTTAATGAAATTCTATCTACCTCACTTATTCCAGAACCTGCTGCAATATCATCTAACATTGCTTCTCTTTGCATTGTTCTAAATTGACTAGCTCCAGCTTGCTCTTCTCCTACTTCTGCAATTTGTTGACGGACCATGTTTTGTTTTAGCCCCATAACTTCATTGTACTCTTCAGGAGTTTCTACGCCTGCCATTTGCATTTGCATATTTGCCATTCCAGGATCTTCAGACAAAGGCATTACTGTAGGATCTTTTTGTGCGTACAAATCAAATGCACTTCCGTGCACATCTCTGTTATAATTTTCTACTAATCCTAAATCATAAGCTTCATTTGCCCACTCTGAATACTCAGGCATTGCGTTTAAGAATCTATTTGTAAGCTCTCTAGCTCCTTCTCCTGTTGTATACTCTCTTTTTGTAATTACATCTTTGTATCCTACAATAGATTGTCCGTCAGGCCCAAATATAGGTTCCATATTTACACTAGAGATTTGATTTTTATTTATCATCTCTTGTATCTTAAACATGTCATCTGTTATATCAGGAGTAGCTACAGGTGACCCTGTAAATTCAGTTCCTTGAGGCATCATATCTATTTCCCCAGATTTAAATGCTTCTAAATTTTGATTAAAGTTTTGAGTTTGTTTTGCAAGTGTAGCACCTGCTCTTTCTTGTGTATAAGTACCTTCTTCTACACCTTTTTGAAGAGATGCTTGTTGCGCTTTATACGCTGCTCCAGCTCCTTTTAATCTTTTACCTGCATCAGACATACCTGTATAATATTCGTATGTTAGTTGTTGCATTGGAGCTGCCATCTGTGACAAGTCTCCTCCTGATGCATCATACAACTCATTCATACGGTCTAAGTATGGCTTTGTAAGCATGTCAGCTTCATCTTTTGTGCCAGGTATAGTAGAGTATGAATCCATTTCATCCATAAATGCAATGTTAGACTGCGCGGTTGCGTCATACAATTGCTCTTTAGCTTGATTTCTTTGTAACACTTCTTGGTATGGGTACGGAGAAAACTCTGTTTGCTCCATAGGCCCTGCCATCATTAATCCTGTTAGTCCTCTTACTGCCATAATTATCTTAATTTTTCACCTGTTATAGGATCATATTTAAACTGGCCTGGTTTAGTATTTCCAAACCCATAGTTAAAGTTAAAGTTTCCTTCGTCAAATCTTGCTGTTTGAGATAAATCTCTAAGCATATTGTTCCTATCCATTGCTATTGACGTGTTAGCTGCTTGCCCTAACCCTTGCTGTATCATTTGATAAGGCATAGCTTCTAAGCCCATATTAAATTTATCAACTTGGCCTTGTAATCCTTTATTGTATTTATCTATAACTACATTATATCTTTGAGCTTCATTTTCTAACTGATTATTTAAATAACTAGTTCTAGAAAATTGTTGCGCTACATTAGGTGCCATACTAGACGCCATTGCTTGTCTCCTTACTGGATCTCTTTCTGAACCTATAGCAGTTGCAGCTATTTGTAAAGAAGGAGATATTTGAGAGTAAGGATCTATTTTGTTAGCTCTCATTCTACCGTCTAATTGATAGTCTGAAGCGTTCATTCCTTCTGCAGGATTTATTAGTCCTGCTATACCTGCACCTACATTATACATAGAAGATGCATAAGGCATCATACTTTTAAAATCAAACCCATCTCTTGGAGGTGTAGGGTAAGTTCTTGGAGGCGGTGAACCTTCTCGTCTTCTTAATTGTAAATTTTGCTCAGGAATAGGGATACTTTGTAATCCTATACTGTTTAATGTAATAGGATACTCAGCACCTCTTTGATTAAGATTTACTTCATTGTCTCCGTTTGGATTGTATCTGCTTGTAGACATACCATCTCCTACTCCAAAATCTCGCATTGGAACTGGATTGCTATACGGTCTAAAAGACTGAGGTGTATTTGGAACAGCAATGTTAGGCATTCCTGCTTGAGATAAATTAATAGGATTTTGTTTTAGTCTAGACATTCCGTACATAGCTCCTCTTTTATTTTGATACTCAGGATACATATTTTGAACTCCTTGGTCATTCATAAAACCTACTTGTCTATCGAAAGATACTCCTTCTCCTAAATCTTGATTACCGCTATACATTTGCCCCATAGGATTAGAGTATGGTCCTGTCGCAGGCATGTTGTAGTTAACTACACCTTCTTGAGCTCTTGGCGGCATAGTTCTTCTGCCTTCGTATTCTCCTTGCACATTTCTCATAGGCAAAGACGTACTTCTATCCATATTAGAGTAAGCACCAGGCTCCATACCAGGCATTGATTGAGGGTTAAACCCTAGCCCATACATAGAGGATGATATTCCTTCAGGTCTATTTATACCAGGAATTGTAACTGTTCTAGATTCATGAGGTATATACATATTACTCTCATTAAAAGCATTATTTAAAAAAGTTACTCCTCTATAGTTAGCACCTAGCTGCTCTCCTGGTTTAATTGATCTTGCACCATTCTCAGCTTTCATGTATTGCATACCGTACATAGCTTGAGAGTCTTTTAAAGCTTTTGCTGTAGGCGCTCCTTTACTTCCAGGTTTACGCATTCTTTCTTTACTACCTCTTTTTATTCTTTCTCTTTTATC
>UPTN01000751.1_pt1 | contig 15753 bp, 12 predicted proteins | sample 2160111 | NCBI WGS metagenome assembly UPTN01 (sample SAMN06265058, study PRJEB28932) | marine metagenome | isolation source: Columbia River Estuary | place: USA:Columbia River Estuary, USA | collected 2014-05-05
TAAGAAAAGGATAATACAGAAATACCCCCCGAGAGACTAGAAGGAGAGAGGGAGAAGTTCTGATGGGACTGTGGTTTAGCCCTTAAGCCATAATAGGGACTTTAACCCTCCCTACCGGTTTACAAGACCGGTTGCTCTGCAGAGAGCTTTTAAGGCTTAAAATTTTAGTATGGAAAAGCTCCTATTGAGATTTTAACTCAAACTTAGAGCGTGAAAAGCTCTTGTTGTGGTTCAACTATAGGGGCAATTTTCCAGGCGCATCTTCCGATACGCCTACTATGTTACGACTTTTCTCATCTTGCCGTTGGGGCTAGATGAGAGTGACGGGCGATGTGTACGCATTTCAGAGCTCTTTTCAGTCTCATTGTCTTCTGATCCTTACTGCTGAATCCAATTTCCAAAGGGAGTTTCATCCCTATATTCACTGGTCTGGTTTGAACATTGTAGCTCACCTATCCCCAGCCCATGAGCTGCACCTTGATCTGACGTCTGGAAGATACTTCTTTGTGTCAACTTCCTTGGAGAGTAGACTTACGGCGATGGTATACAAGCTGTTAATTCTAAAGCTGGTGAGGTATAACGTGGATTATCGGTTAGATGGCAAGCTCCTCCAGGGAGATTTGAAAAACCGCCAAGTCCTTTGAGTTTTAAACTTCGTTGTTTGTAGTTCTCGGGTGATAAGGTTGTTCACGTCTGAGTATAGCAGGGTATCTAATCCTGGTTTAGGGCTCAGTTTTCATGGCATCAAGTTATTAGGTTAGGCAAAAAATTTCTTCTAAGGTAAGTTTTCTACCACTATCTTAGGGCTATGCCTAATTAGTTGTACTTTAACCATCCTTTGAACCGGTTTATAGTTAGCTTCAGGAAAGTACGTATAACCGCGGTGGCTGGCACGTATTTTACCTCCTTTGTTATTTCTTTACTAGATCCGGGATAGTTCCGATTGTCTAATACTTAGCACTGCAGTTGTGGCGTCTTGCTTGGTGTCTTGGGCGTACATCTTGTGTTCCTGATACCGGGATTCTGGCTCTTTGGCTCTTTTAGTGAAAAAAGGGCCAGAATTAACTTCACTGGGTGGCTAGATAGCTTGCATGTGGCAACTTTAAAATAGCTAACAAGGGGACTAGGACCAAATCGGCTGCTAAGGGAGGGACTTTAACCCTCTTTGTAGCATTTTCAGTGCTATGCTTTAATCTAGTTAAGCTACCTTTGCTATGAGAACATTATCTTTTTTTCTATTGTAGAGACTAGAGGAAATAAGAAAATAAATATGCCAAAATATGTTACCGAAGCGATTTGTCCCAATAGAACAAAGGGGTACTCTACTGGTTGTCTTCCAATTCAAGTTAATATCAGGAAAGTGGCTACTAACACTCAGAAAGTAGCCTGGGAAAGAGGACGAAAGGAGTTTGATTCTTTCTTGGATACGTTTAGTAATGGCATTAAAAATAAAACAAGGATTGCGGCTACTAGAGCTATTACTCCCCCTAGCTTGTTAGGGATAGATCGAAGAATCGCATAAGCAAATAAAAAGTATCATTCTGGCTGGATATGTGGTGGGGTTACTAGGGGATTTGCTGGAATAAAGTTTTCGGGGTCTCTTAGAGCGCCTGGGAAAAGTAGTGCTAGACTAAAAAGGGCGGCTATTAAAGCGATAAATCCAACTGTGTCCTTTGTTGTATAATACACGTGAAATGGCATCTTGTCATAGTTTCTTTTTAAGCCAACAGGGTTATTTGCTCCTCTTCCATGAAGAAACAGTAAATGAATTAAAGAGAGAGCAGCAATTATAAAAGGAAAAAGAAAGTGAAACGCAAAAAAGCGTGTTAAAGTTGCTTTGTCTACTGAAAACCCGCCTCATAGTCATTGGACTATTGTTACTCCTACATAGGGAATAGCAGATACTAAGTTTGTAATTACTGTAGCAGCTCAGAATGACATTTGTCCTCATACAAGCACATATCCCATAAAAGCAGTTAAGATAGTAAGCAAGAATAGAATTACACCTATTTTTCATGTCTCTATCTTTTTGTAGGATCCGTAATAAAGTCCACGTCCAATATGGCAGTACATGCAGATAAAGAACATTGAAGCGCAATTTGCGTGGATTTTTCGAAGAAGTCAACCGTAGTTAACATCTCGGCATATGTGGCTTACAGAAGAGAAAGCTAGTGTAATATCTGCTGTGTAGTGCATAGCTAGGAAAATTCCTGTTAGTAGTTGTATGATTAAACATAAACCTAAAAGAGAACCGAAATTTCATCAAATTGATAAATTAGACGGTAGCGGAAGATCAACAAAAGAGCCATTGATTATTCGGAAGATTGGGTGTTTCTTTCGAAGAGGACCTGCCATATTTTATATATAAGTAATGATTATATATTTGTCTCTTGTATCTATGTTAATTGGAAGAACGTTGGTATTTTATAGCCTTTCTCCTTATTACTCAGCTCTTGGTCTTGTAATAGTGTCCGTGTCTGGTTGTGTTGTTCTTAGTCTATTAGGGGGAGCATTTATAGCGATGGTGTTATTGTTGGTATATATGGGTGGGATGCTCGTAGTTTTTGCCTATTCTAGTGCTATATCGGCCGATCGTTTCCCAGTTGTTAGAAACCTCGGAGAGGTAATAGGTCTTTCATTTTTATTTGGGTCTTGGGTGATTTTATCCTTTGATAAATTTCAGGATTTTTCTAAAGATTCCTATTCTATAATAAGAGGAGAAAGTCTTTTAGGAAGAGGTAGATTTTATAAAGAAGGGGGAGTTTTGGTTGTACTGGGTGTGTTTGTTCTGTTAGTTGCGCTTGTTGGAGCTTTAATAATTTCTCGTGGAATAGAAAAAAATATAATTCGAGCTATATAAGTTATGATGTGATTATAAATCCTATAATTATAATGATGAGGGCTAATATAGAAGAAGAGACATATTGCTTAATTAGGCCGCTCTGGCTATTCTGGTTGATCTTTGACATAGAAGAAGAGACATTTCCTATGCCTTGGGGGCCTACTTTCTCTTGTCATCCGCGATCTAAGGTTCGATTAGAAAAGAACAATGAAAAAATAAAAGAAGAAAAAGTAATCAAAGTATGGGCTAAGTCGACAAAAAATCACTGTAGTGTTAGTGATTTGTGTTGAGTGCTTGGTGTCTTTGTTTTTACAAGGAAGGTTAGTAGGGAGATAGCTAAGAAAGTTCCTAAGACTGTAACTATAAGGGGAAGTCTCTTTATTTTTTCTGGTACAGAAAAAGAAGGAGATTTAAATACGAAAGTAGAAAAAAACCAACCTGCTATTATTGTCCCTAAAGCTAGTCGAAGAAGGGCTTTTGTTAGGTTTGGTTTCTCTTCTCCTATTGGGGAGAAAGAGGATATGGAAGGGTTACTTAAAAAGCAAAATAAAACTATTCGGAAACTGTAGGCAGCGGTTAAAAGGGTCGCAGCCATGCTGAGGACTATCCCCAACATGTTAATAATTCCGGCTCCTGTTGCTTCCAGTATTAAATCCTTTGAATAAAATCCGGCCAGAAAAGGGGTACCCATGAGTGCCAGTCTTCCTAAGGCTAAGCAGGCAGAGGTAACTGGTAAGAGGTTTCTCAGTCCTCCCATCTTTCGAAGGTCTTGTTCGTCTTTTAGACTATGTATTACTCTTCCCGAACAAAGAAATAGCATTGCCTTAAAAAAAGCATGGGTACAAATGTGGAAAAAGGCTAGTATGGGGCTTCCTATTCCTATGGATGTAACCATTAGTCCTAGCTGTCTTGTAGTTGAGTAGGCGATTATCTTCTTGATATCATTTTGGGCTATTGCTGTGGAAGCAGCAAATATCGCTGTGGTTCCTCCAAGAAGTAAAATTGCAGTCTGTCACATAGGAGATGAAGCTATAAGGTCGTTAGTTCGTACTAATAAAAATACTCCTGCTACTACCATAGTAGAGCTGTGAAGTAATGCAGATACGGGGGTGGGACCTTCCATTGCTGCAGGAAGTCAAGGGTGAAGCCCAAACTGAGCTGACTTTCCAGCAGCCGCTAACACTAACCCAAAAATAAGAAAAGGGGCAAATTGGGGTTCCGAGTTAAAAAATAATATCTCTTTTAATTTTCAGGAGTTAAAAATAAGAACAGAAAGGGCCATAAATAAAATTAGTCCTATGTCGCCTATTCGATTGTAGATTACTGCTTCTAGGGCCGATCTTCTTGCATCTCTACGTGTAGATCATCATCTTATTAGTAGAAAAGAGAGAAATCCAACTCCTTCTCAGCCTAAAAAAATAAGAAAGAGGCTGTTTGAACAAGTGAGTATAAGCATTTTTAGTAAAAAAATTGTTAGGAGCCGAAAGAAAGCAGTGTTTTTAGGGTCTTCTGACATGTAATAGTAAGAAAATTCCATTATTGATCAAGTCACTATTAAGGCAACGGTTAAAAAAACTAAAAAATATTGATCGTAGAGGAAATTTAAGGATATTTTTCTACTAGTTTTTTTTATTCAAAACGAAAAGATTATTTTAAACTGTTGAAATTCTAGGTTAGTAGAGACTATAAGGGAGGGTATTGATAAAAAGGATAAAAACTTAAGGACTTTCATTACGAATGGTCCAGCATTGAATAAAGAGATTCGTTGGTGTCCGTCTTTTTGTGTTGATACTCCTATGAATCTAGTCTGTCTGGTAAAGTTATATGCTGTTTTAGTTAGGTAGGACTTTGAAAAAAAGAAAATACTTAACAGTAGTATGGCAATTATTCTAAGTTTAAGTGAAGGAAGTATAAGGGAAGGGTTAATAACCATCGAAACTTTAACGGAATTGAACCGCAAACCTTTGGGCTTAGCAGGACCAAGGTAAACCTATAAGTTTCGGACTTAAGGCCAGATTTTAACTGGCGTCTTCAGTGCCACAGGCTGATATTTTTGTAAACTACTTTAGTCATGAGATCAAGGAAGAAGTTGGGTTAATAATTATTAGTATTAGGGGAGCGAGGTGAAGCGCAGTTAGGAGGTGTTCTCGAGAGAAAGAAGATGAGATATTTACCAGAAATGAGGAAGGGTTTCCCTGCTGTGACAGTTGAAAAATCATAAGAGAGTAGACAGCGCCAAAAACAGTTGATAGACCAACTATAGGGAAAAGTCATAGGGATCATTTTATTAGTGAGGTTAATATCATAATCTCTCCAATCAAGTTAGGTGAAGGAGGAAGGCCTAAGTTGGCGGCGCACATAAGAAGCCATCATATTGTACTCAGGGGTAGTAAAAGCTTTAAGCCTCGGGTAATTGTCAGTGTCCGAGTTCTTTTGCGTTCGTAGACAGTTTTCGCTAAAGAAAATAAGGAAGAAGAAACTAGGCCATGGGCAATCATTAGTATAATTGCACCTTTAAAGCCCCATCAAGTTTGAGTAAAAATACCAGCAGCTACTATTCTCATATGTCCTACTGATGAGTAAGCAATAAGTGCCTTTAGGTCTGTTTGTCGAACGCAAATTATTCTTGTAACTAGTGCTCCTCATGAGCAAAATATTATTAAAGGCAAAGATATGGAAAATAAGGAAGTAGATGAAAATATGGTTATTAGACGGAGTAGACCATAGCCTCCTAGCTTCAATAGAATGGCTGCAAGTATCATTGAGCCAGCAACTGGGGCTTCTACATGAGCCTTCGGGAGCCATAAGTGGAAGCCGTACACGGGCATCTTTATCAGAAAAGCGATAACGGAGAGTGATCATCATATTGTTAGGGAGTCTGTTGTATTGTTAGATTTTCAGACGAGCTCTAGTTTGGGCATTGATAAGGAAAATCTGGAAAAGTACAGAAAGATTAGTCTAATTAATAATGGTAGGGAACCAAAAAGAGTATAAAATATAAAATATAAACCCGCTTGGAACCGTTCCATTTGTGCTCCTCATCGAGTTATAAGGATTAGAGTGGGTATTAAGGTGGATTCAAATGCAATATAAAATAGGATTAACTCTAGTGAGGTAAATGTAACTATTAAGGAGGCTGTTATTAAGATAATCAGTATAATAAATACTCGCTGGTTCATTCTAGAGGCGTTATTAAGGTGTCCCTTTCTAGCTAGAAGTGTTAATGGTGCTAGTCAACAACTTAAGACTATTAAAGGGGTAGATATTGAGTCTGATGCTAAAATCAATGAAAGTTTGTGTCAAGAGGAAGACCAGTGATTAGTTAATAAAAAAAGTGAAAAGAGGGTTAATACGGCTCTTTGTGATATTACTGTGGCTCATAGCTTATTTTTAGGTGTTATTAGGGTGGTTATAGTGGCTCCGATCGCGATAAAAACTAGGGTTATCATTATTATAAAAGATATTAAAAATCTATTCGGCTCATTCTAGTCCTCCTTTTATTCATTCAAATACTAGTCCTAGAGCAAGTATAAGCATGAATACAGTGGAAATAGGTATTAACTGGGTTGGGAAAGAGTAAATGGTTGCGGCAGGGAGTGGGAATAAAAGGGCTATTTCTAAATCAAAAAGCAAGAATAAGATTGCTACAAGGAAAAATCGGAAAGAAAAGGGTAATCGGGCAGATTTTAACGGGTCGAAACCGCACTCGTACGGAGAACTCTTCTCTCTATCAGATTTTCGTTTAGGTAAAATGTGTGCAGCAGCAGCAAATACGGCGGCAATTATAAGAGTTAACAAAACCAGGAAAAACATAGGGGTCATTATTTGTATATAATAAGGAGAAGTGGCAGATAGGAATGCATTCGGCTTGAAACCGTTGGATAGAGGTTTGATTCCTCTCTTCTCTCTAGGAACCCCATCAGTAAATACAAACATATAAAAATAGTCAGACTACATCTACAAAATGTCAGTATCAAGCGGCTGCTTCAAAACCAAAGTGGTGATGCGCTGAAAAGTGGAAGTTTACTAATCGGAGGAAACACACAGCAAGGAAGGTTGTTCCTATGATAACATGGAGACCATGGAATCCTGTAGCAACAAAAAATGTTGAGCCGTAGACTCTGTCAGCAATGGTAAATGGTGCGTCTATGTATTCTCATGCTTGTAATGCTGTAAAGTAAACACCGAGAGAGATTGTAAGAAAAAGAGCTTGGATTGCTTCCGTGCGGTTACCAGCTAGAATGCTGTGGTGAGCTCAAGTAATTGTTACTCCTGAGGACAATAGAACAGCTGTATTAAGAAGGGGGACTAAGAAAGGGTTAAGGGGAGTGATTCCTGCTGGAGGTCATCTTACTCCTATTTCTATAGAAGGGGCGAGTCTGCTGTGAAAAAAAGCCCAGAAGAAGGCAAAGAAGAAACAAACTTCAGAAGTAATGAATAATAGCATTCCATACCGAAGTCCTTTTTCTACAATGGCAGTGTGGAATCCTTGGAAGGTAGCTTCTCGGACAATATCTCGTCACCAATTTATCATGGTTAATATTAATAAAACTAGGCCTACTAGTAAAAGGGTGAGGGATCTGGTGTGGAATCAAAGGACTAGTCCTGAGGTCATCATTAGTCCTCTTATTGCCCCTGTAAGGGGTCATGGACTTTGATCTACAAGGTGGTATGGGTGTTGATGAGCCATAATCTAAACATTTTGTAGGAGGTAGAAATGTACCAGAGCAGTAAAAACGTAAGCTTGAATACAAGCTACACCTATTTCCAAAATAAAAAGTAGCACAAAAATAATGAATATAGGAATGCTAACAAAAGGGTTAGAAGCAAGTAATCAGATTGCAGTTGATAGAAGAAAAATAAGGAGGTGGCCTGCTGTTAAGTTGGCAGCAAGACGTAGTCCTAGAGCTATTGGTTGGGCAAAAAGTCTTAAGGTTTCTATTCAGACCATAGCTGGTATCAGGGCGGCGGGGGTACCTTGTGGGACCAAGTGTCTTAATCGGGCTTTGAATGCTAAGTAAAATCCTAGGATTTTTACTGCCATCCACAGTGGAAATCCTAGTCTATAGGTTAGTGAGATATGTCTTGTTGATGTAAAAGCGTATGGTAGTAAGCCTAGAACATTTATAGAAAATATGAGAACAAATAAGCTAGTAATGAGGCCGGTTCAAGGGGCTGAGTTAGGGCTTGTATTTTGAAAGATCATTTCTAATACTTTGTATCGAAAAGATAATCATATAGATTGTAGTCGTGAGGGGGCCCAATTTGTTGGGAAGATAAATAATAGTCAAGACAAGGCAAAAAATGTTGAAAATATATTCATAGGGATCAAAAACAATGTACTAGGGAAAAATTGACCAAAAATTCTGGAAATTAAAGTCATTGTCATTCTGAGGTTTCCTTTCTTATCTTTGGGGAAGAAGAAAGCTGGTCAACTTTAGAAGATGTTTCTTTTGAAACTATAATGGTAAGAACGGCTAAGATAGCAGCTCATACAAGAAAAAAATTTACTATTCATCAAACAAAGTCTAACTGTGGCACTCCTTAATGGCAGTAGTTATCTGCCTTCACTTAAATTAAGAGTTTAAGGCTTTTAAATAAGCTAATCAAGGTGTAGGGTTATTCTTCTAGATATTCTGTAACTCAGTTTTCGAATGTTTTAAATGGGATTGCTTCAATAACGATTGGCATAAAACTATGGTTTGCTCCGCAGATTTCGGAACACTGACCATAAAATAAGCCAGTTCGGGAAGCAAAAAAGGTAGTCTGGTTTAATCGTCCTGGAACGGCATCCATCTTTACTCCTAAGGATGGAACTGCTCATGAGTGTAGGACATCTGCTGAGGATACAAGTACTCGTATGGGGTTTTGCATGGGAAGAATCAGGCGGTTGTCAACTTCTAGTAGTCGTGGGTTACCTAGAGAAATGTCAGATGTTGGAAGCATGTAGGAATCAAATTCAAGATCTTTGTAGTCTGTATACTCGTATCTTCAATATCATTGGTGTCCTATGGCCTTAATGGTTAAAAACGGATCTTTAATTTCATCCATTAGATAAAGAAGTTGTATTGAAGGGAGGGCAATAAAGATTAGGATTATTGCTGGTACTACAGTTCAGATTGTTTCTAGCTCTTGTCCTTCTAGAAAAAAGCGGTCAGTGCTAGAAGACATTAAAAGTGAAACCAAACCATAAAAAACTAATATGGTTATTAGGGTAAGAACGATCAATGCGTAATCGTGAAAATAAGTTAGCTCTTCCATTAAAGGAGAAGATGCATCTTGTAGGCCAAGTTGTGCTCAAGTTGCCATTTTTAGTTATTAATATTGAAGGAGGTTTAAGTTAGCTACTAAATCTGAGGAATGTGTTCGTGATAGGGCTATCATTAGTGAAAGGCCTAATCTCGCTTCGCAGGCTGATAAAGTTAGTAGTAAAAGGTTGAATGTTGTATTTTGAAAAACTATTTTTTTAACTTTCCATGCTGCTATCCCTATAAAAAGAGAAACTAGCAAAAGTTCCAAGCAAAGTAATATTGAAAGAAAATGAAGACGATTAAGAAGGACACCTATTAATCCTAGATAAAATATGGAGAGGATAATTATTAGTAGGGCAATTTTGAGGGTTTTGGGGTTAAACCAAAGTTTTCCGAGCCGAAATCGGAGGTTTTTATTAAACTAACTCTCGAGACTATTACTTAATAATAATTACTGTTGAGGGCGTTTCATCAAATGTGTGGTGTGCTGGAGGAAAGGAAGAATATTGTCATTCTAGGGATGCTCTGGAAAATTCAGGAGCGATTCTTTCTCGCTGGGAAGCAAAGGCTTCTCAGATAAGAAATAGGAAAAACAACATGGCTACTAATGAAATAGTCGACCCTATAGAGGAGACAGTATTTCATAGAGTATAGGCGTCTGGGTAGTCTGAATATCGTCGTGGCATTCCTGCAAGACCAAGAAAATGTTGAGGGAAAAAGGTCAGGTTAACTCCTATAAACATTAAGAAAAAGTGTGCCTTTCCTCAAAGGGGGTGTAAGCTATAGCCTGAAAATAAAGGAAATCAGTGAGTAAAGCCTGCAAATATTGCAAAGACTGCTCCCATTGATAAGACATAGTGGAAATGTGCAACTACATAATAGGTATCGTGGAGAACTACGTCTATAGAGGAATTAGCTAATACTATACCTGTAAGTCCTCCTAGAGTAAATAAGAAAACAAATCCAAGTGCTCATAAAAGAGGGGTTTCTCATTGTAAATTTGAGCCTTGTAAAGTAGCCATTCAGCTAAATACCTTGATTCCGGTTGGTACAGCTATTATCATGGTGGCAGCTGTAAAATATGCTCGTGTATCGACATCCATCCCAACAGTAAACATATGGTGAGCTCAAACTAAAAATCCTAGAATTCCTATTGCTATCATAGCGTAAACCATTCCTAGGTAACCAAATGGTTCTCGCTTTCCGGAGTAGTGGGCAATTACGTGAGAGATCATTCCAAATCCTGGGAGTATTAAGATATAAACTTCTGGGTGCCCAAAAAACCAGAAAAGATGCTGAAAGAGAATAGGATCACCTCCTCCTGCTGGGTCAAAGAATGTGGTATTTATGTTTCGGTCTGTTAAAAGCATTGTAATTGCCCCTGCTAAAACTGGGAGAGACAGGAGTAAAAGGAAGGCGGTCACAAAAACTGATCACACAAATAAAGGAAGTCGGTCAAAGGAGATTCCAGGGGTTCGCATATTAATAATAGTAGTAATGAAGTTTATAGATGCCAGAATTGAAGAGGCACCGGCTAAGTGTAAAGAAAAAATAGCAAGGTCTACTGATCCTCCTGCGTGTGCTATGTTTCTAGAGAGAGGGGGGTAAATAGTTCATCCTGTTCCAGCTCCTCTTTCTACTCCCGCTGATGCTAGAAGTAAGATAAATGATGGAGGGATTAGTCAGAATCTCATTTTATTCATTCGGGGGAAAGCCATATCTGGAGCCCCAATCATTAAGGGGATTAATCAGTTTCCAAATCCTCCTATCATTATAGGCATTACCATGAAAAAGATCATTACTAAGGCGTGTGCAGTTACTATTACATTATAAATTTGATCATCTTGGAGTAAAGATCCAGGCTGTGCGAGCTCTGCTCGTATGATTACGCTCATAGCAGTTCCAACCATTCCTGCTCAGGCTCCAAAAATTAAATATAGTGTTCCGATATCCTTATGATTAGTAGAGAATAGTCATCGTGTTAGTTGCATGTTCTTAATTTTAAGGTGCTTACGTTGTTGCATAGGCGCCTTCTTTCTGGTCCTTTCGTACTAAGAAAGAAAAATTCGTAGATAGAAACTGACCTGGCTCTCGCCGGTCTGAACTCAGATCACGTAGGACTTTAATGGTCGAACAGACCAACCCTTAAAAGCTTCTGCACCCTTAGGATGTCCCGATCCAACATCGAGGTCGCAAACCTTTTCGTCAATATGAACTCTCAGAAAAGATAACGCTGTTATCCCTGCGGTAACTTTTTTCTTTGATCACCTTAGTGGATCAATTAACTTGTTAGTACAATATTAGACTTGTAGGGTCTTAATTTTATCTATTGTAAGCGGAGGATTCTCTTTCTCCGCGGTTGCCCCAACCAAAGCTTGTACTAATTATTTCTCTTTGGTTAAGTTTAGCTAAATGGATTAGAACGTAACAAAAAAGAACTAAAAATTAGTGGTTTGCTTAAGCTCGACAGGGTCTTCTCGTCTAGCGAATACATCCCCGCCTCTTCACGGGAAAGTGAAATTAAGATATAAGAAAAGGAGACAGTTAAGCTCCGTCTTGCCATTCATACCAGTCTCTATTTAGGAGACAAGTGATTATGCTACCTTCGCACGGTCAAGATACCGCGGCCGTTTAACTTTTTGTCACTGGGCAGGCAGGACCCTCTATGTTAAATGTAAATCAGAGGGCGATGTTTTTGGTAAACAGGCGAAACTTGTTTTGCCGAGTTCCTTCTTTTCTTTTGTTTTTTATTGTTTTCTCCTGAGTTGGAAGACGAAATAAGAAATAGTATTTTTTGTATCAATATTTCTTTTTCCGAGGTTAAATTCGTTTAATAGAACCAGGTGAAATAGTCTTACTTATATTAACATTTTCTTTTCTCATATGAGAATGCCCAAATAGAGAGCTATAGTTTAAGCATTAGTTTCAAAAATTTTCTAATTATTTTAATAATAAATGAGCTTTAACGTTTTCTTCTAAGCTGGCTGCTTCTAAGCCTACTTCTTCTATAATAATTATTAGTTGTTTTTATTGGCTTTTACTAAGAATTAAGGGTTTTTCCTTATGGGGCAGCAAGCTTATCCTTGCTGCCCTAACTACTCTTTTCTTAAGAATCTCTTTTTTGGTTTTTGATAATCAAAATCGTTTAGTCTTAGTTTAGAGAGCTTAGCTTATACTAATTTCTTTGGGAACCAGCTATCTCTAGGCGCGATAAGCATATCACAACTAACCTTTCCTTTTGTTTTACTATTGCAACAGTAAATAATATTTCCTGGAGAAAAGACAAGGTTAGCTCGCCAAGTTTCGGGGTAAGATAATTAAATCTTTTGTTCTTGTTAATCCATTATACACGAGGTAAAAGTTTTTATCTTCCTTATAACTAATTTAGTTGTTAGTATTATTTCATTTTTCCCTTACGGTACTTCGTTCTTTTGGTTTTATTGTTTTTTTCAAGTAACTTTACTAAAAGTTTATGGTGTTTCTTTTTAATAATAAAGAGAGGCTTTTTTCTATAAGTTAAACCTAATTGCAAGATTTTTATATAGTTATATATAGAAACAGGGTAAGAGGAATTGTAATAGTACCTAAGACAGAAAAAGTAGAAACTAATCAGGTCTTTCCTGTTGGAACTAAGTGGGACATTTTTCGTCAAGATGTTAAGCTAATCATGTGTTGGGGGAATAAAATAAGGCTGGTGTTGAAAGAGATTCGTAGATAGAAAAACAGGCTTAGTAGTCTGCCCATAATAAGTAGAGAGGAAAGAAGAATGAATCCTTTTCTTATTAAGAAGAAAAGGGAAAAGAACTTTATCATAAAGCCTGTTAAGGGTGGTAGGCCTCCTAAAGATAAAACTGACAAGGTGATAAGTAAAACTCTGATAGGAGACAGCTGAGCTAATATTTTTAGGTGCCCTAGAGTAGGAGCTTTAAAAAAGTCTAAGACCAAGAATATTGCAGTATTTATTATAAGATAAATTGCTAACATTGATAAAGCGGCATTGTATGAATATACGGAAGTTATGGTTATTCATCCCATTTTTCCTATAGATGAGAAAGCTAGTATCTTTCGTGTCTGAGTTTGGTTTAATCCTCCTCATCCTCCGATTAAAACGGACAAGACACCCAAAATTATAATTAGTGGAACTAAGATCAATTGTCTAAAAGAGAATAGAATAATAAGAGGTGCTATCTTTTGTCAAGTAGCAATTATTAAGCCTTGAAGAAAAGGAAGGCCTTGGAGAACATCAGGAAATCAGAAATGGCAGGGGGATAAGCCTAACTTAAATGCTATTGCAATTATGAGTAATATTGAGGATATGTTATTTAATGGTTCAAGAACAGATCACGTGCCGACTAATCAAGCTTGGATTAGAGCACCTTTTAATAGTATAGCAGCTCTTAAAGCTTGTATGAGAAAATACTTTATTGAGGCTTCAACTTTCCGAGGAGAAAATTTAGAGCACAGCAGAGGTACTAAGGCCAATGTTCTAGTTTCTAGGCCCACCCAAATTATAAATCATTTTTCAGATGATACTACAATTAGTGTACCAGCAACTACAGTTAAACCCAAAAAAACAGAAATTACACGATGCATAGAGCTTGAAGGGAATTTAACCCTTAATAATCTAATTATCAGCTAGACACCTTTTCTTTTAGGAGCAAGCTCAGGTCTAAAATAGGGGCAGAGAAATGCCAAATAATACAACGAAAGATATAACCAAACATAGTCTTCCTATGGCAAATGGAAGATAGCTCTTTCAGGTCAAAAACATTAATTGGTCATAACGAAAACGAGGGTATGCAGCGCGTACTCATAAGAAAGTAAAGATAAGGAGAGTTGTCTTAATGCCTATGATAATGGTTTTTAAAGGAAAAATTTCTTTAAAAGGAGAAGGTCCCCCTAAAAATAAGACAACAGAGAAAAGGTTCATAAGAATTATTTTAGCGTATTCAGCTATAAAGAAAAGTGCAAATGGCCCGCCAGCGTATTCCACATTATAGCCAGATACTATTTCTGATTCTCCTTCTGTTAGGTCAAAAGGAGCACGGTTTGTTTCAGCTAGAGTTGAAACAAATCATATGTAAAATAGTGGAAGACAAGAGAAAGAGAACCAAGAAAATTGTTGTGCATTAACTATATATGTTAGATTAAAAGTTCTAGTTAGTAATATTAAAGAAAGAAGTATCAGAGCTAAACTTATCTCGTAAGAAATGGTCTGGGCCACTGCTCGTATTGCACCCAAAAGAGAGTACTTTGAGTTAGAGGCTCATCCAGAGCCCAAGATTGCGTAAACAGACAAGCTTGAGAGCCCCAGTACTAGTAGAAGGGATAACTGTAAATTAATTGTAGGAGTGTTAACCGGCATAAATTTCCATAAGAGCAAAGCTAATGCCAGAAACAAAAGAGGGGCAAAAAAGAATAAATAAGGAGAAGCTGTTGAGGGCTTAAGCGTTTCCTTTATAAATAGCTTTAGTCCATCTGCGAAGGGTTGCAAAAGGCCATAGGGCCCAACAACTTTAGGGCCCTTACGAAATTGCATATAGCCTAAGACCTTCCGCTCAACAAGGGTTAGAAAAGCAACAGCCAGGAGAACAGGGACAAGAAATGACACTAGTTCTAAAACATAAAAAATGTAAGTCATTAAAGCTAAAGAAAGGATTTGAGCCTTTGATAGGAAGGTCTTAGGCCTTCTGCATTAACCTCTTTGCTACTTTAGCTTGCTCTATCTTAGGTTTTCACTAAGACGGTCTGATTGGAAGTCAAAAATACTGCTGTATTCATAGAGCTAGTAAGAAAAGGAATTTAGCCTTTGTCTATGAATTTACAATTCACCGCTTAGTTTCTCAGCCACCCTACTTAAAAAGAGGCCTAGTTAAAACATAACTTTGGGTTGTCAGGCCAAAATTGCTGGTTAGATTCCAGCGGCTTCTGAAAGTAGAGGGAGGCTTTTATCCTTCCATTTTTGGGGTATGAGCCCAAAAGCTTTAACATTTAGCTTACTCTACTTGTTATATATATATAATCAAGACATAGCTAGTTAGTAAGCCTCTCTTTTACGCAGAGCATACGTTTGTGCAAATCAAACTGTTTTGAAAGTCTTGGCAGTTTTATCTGCAACTAAGGATTTGCAATCCTTAATGTTAATTACACTACAAGACCCAAGGACTAAGAAGTTCTCATTCTTATTAAAAGCTTTGAAGGCTAACAGTTTAATTAACTTAAGTCCTTGTGGCTTTAGTTTAATTTTAAAACACCTGCTTTGCAAGCAGATAATCTAAGTTAAATTCTTAGAAGCTACAGCTAAAAGAAGGTCTTGAACCTTCGATAAAAGATCCTAAATCTTTTGCATTAACCGCTTTGCTATTTTAGCCTGGGAAGATAGGTTTTTATCCTATTATCTCTTGGTTAACGGCCAAGCGCCTATTCATTTAGCTGCAACCCAAAATAAAGAGTAGTTTAGTGGAAAAACGAAGAACTTTGACTTCTTTGTCGCAGGTTCGAAGCCTGTCTCTTTAAGACTGGAGTAGTGTCAAAATCAGGTGAGTAAGGTTTTCACTTACACTTGCAACTCCCAAAGCTGCTGTTCTGGGCTAAACTATCTCCTGATGGCATTTATTCATACATTTATTATATATAATAAAGGGAATTCCCCCTCCCCCC
>UPTN01000753.1_pt1 | contig 15724 bp, 13 predicted proteins | sample 2160111 | NCBI WGS metagenome assembly UPTN01 (sample SAMN06265058, study PRJEB28932) | marine metagenome | isolation source: Columbia River Estuary | place: USA:Columbia River Estuary, USA | collected 2014-05-05
TGAACAAAACTCAAGTGCAAATCGGCGATTTCAGGATCGGGCCGTTATTGAAGCTGGAAGCATGACCAAGCCGCCTGGATTGCACGTCCATTCAGGCCTTAAGGAAATCTTATCGTATTTTCGCTTAAATACATAAGGTTATCAAAATTCATCACGTCAATTCGCGCATGAAAACTTCCAGCTTTGTGACGGAAATCGGGCAAAAGTGGCCCCGAAAAAGTTTGAAATGCCACGCGCCCGTCACGTTTTGGTCCGCTTTGCTGCGTATCAATAAGACCATAGAGAAGAGGGAAATTTACCATGTCGATGTTAACAAGTATCAGCTTTTTTGACGTATCAATGGCGCTTCTTTTTGTCGGCATTGCCGAACGGTTGCTTCTTGCTTACGCCCCGATCGAGATGGTTGGTCGCAACGGTTGGCTCATCCGTGGCAATATCGAAGAATAATCGAAACGCCGACCCCGACCCCTTGCCCTTCACCCAGTGTCCGCCTACCTGTTGTCCGACGGGTTCTGCACTTCTCGTAAACCATAGGTACAAATCCAGTGGCCTTACGCAAATCCTAGGGGGCTGGCTCTGTTCTGGCTCTGGTCAGTTTATCTGGCGCCCACCTGTACATACAGGTCCTCGGGATTAGTTACCTCTACGGTCGCCGTGGTTCCCGTCACCCAAGACTTCCATACAATTAGACGAGGCCGATGAACGGCTAGATTTGGATTATGTAACACCAAATCGCCTTTTCGTTCCGCGAGCGATTGAACAAGTTTAAAGTGATTGGCGCTTTGAATTTGCCGGCAAACGTACTAGCATCATCAATCCCCGACGCGGACCGTCATCCTTGTCACGGTCTTCCATCAACATGACCGAGACTGCGAACTGAACGCTTCCAAAGACCGTGCCGTTAAAAAACCACAGCAGGAAGACTGCCAGAAGTCCAATGTCTGATCCCATCACAAGATGGCCCAGACCAGCGACGTCGTACCAAAGTATCAGACCAACAAATACCGCAGACAAAGCGAACCCGATTGCACAATGGCGCAGGTAAAGTCGCATCAGATTGGGTTCTTGATTAGGTCGCATAATGATCCCCTTTCCATCCAAAGATAGAACCGCGACGATCAAAAACAATGGGAATCTGGCCTAAAGTTAGCCGCCAAAAGCCTCTGGCTGGGCTTCGCGCGCCATGTGATCCAGAACTGCATTGACGAATTTTGGTTCTTTGTTGTCGGCAGAAAACGCCTCTGCGACACTGACGAATTCACTGATCACAACTTTTGGCGGAGTTTGTTTCAACACAAGTTCCGCCCCTGCGGCACGAAACAGCGCCCGCCAAGTGGGATCAATTCGTGCAATCGGCCATTTTACCACCAAAGCGCGGTCGGTCATCTGGTCGATCAGCGCCTGATCATCAACTGCTTTTTCCATCAAGACACGGAATGTATCCAGATCACCTTCGGTCATCTCGATTTCATCATAAGTCGCGCCAAAGCGGTGATCTTCAAACTCGCGTTTGACCTGATCGACAGTCTGCCCAGAGGCTTCCATCTGGAAAAGCGCCTGCACAGCATAAAGCCGCGCCGCTGATTTCATTTTCCGCTTTTGGTTATTCGAAATGGTCATGTTGACGTCTTGTTATCCGTATCACCGGCCATCAGAATCTCGCGGGTGAACCCCACGCCCTTGTCGGCCTTGCTCCACTTACGGGCCAGCGCAATCAGGTGCAAGGCCGCAGCAGCGGCACCCCCACCTTTGTTCATCGCGGCCGGATCAGCGCGCACTTCAGCCTGTGCCCGGTTCTCGACAGTCAGGATGCCATTTCCAATGCAGAGCCCTTGCAAGCCAAGCATTTGAACTGCGCGGCTGCTGTCGTTGCAAACGGTGTCATAATGGGTTGTCTCGCCACGGATCACGCACCCGAGGGCGACATAACCGTCAAAATTGCTCATACGTTCTGCAATCCCAATCGCTGTCGGTATCTCTAGAGCGCCAGGCACTTCGACCAAATCCCAAGTCGCACCGGCCTTTTCAATCTCGGCTTTCGCACCAGCAATCTGGTTGTCCGAGATATCTTTGTAATAAGGCGAAGCAACAATCAGGATTTTGACTGGCTTGTCGAATTCAGGCAACGGCATGATGTAATGTGACGGTCCGGCCATTATCCGATCTCCGAAATCTTACGTGTACCGACAATTTCCAACCCGTATGCATCAAGGCCGACGACCTTGGGCCTTGGCGAATTTGTCAGAAGCTCGATCTTGTGCAGACCCAGCGAAGACAGGATTTGCGCGCCCAAGCCGTATTGGCGCAGCGTTTGTGGCGATGCCTCTTCGGCCGAATCCAGTTTCATATGCACGTCGCGCAGCAACACGAGCGCACCGCGCCCTTCGTCGGCGATCAATTGCATCGCGTCACCAAATTCATTGCGGCGACCGCGTGGGCCTGTGCCAACGACATCCAGCATCGGATCCATTGCATGCATACGGACCAAGACCGGATCAGGTGTCGTAATGTCCCCTTTGATCAAGGCGATATGTTCGGCCCCTTGGGTTTCGTCCGTGTAAATACGGATTTCCCATTCGCCGCCAAACTCTGATGTAATAGTGCTTGTGTCACGAACCCGCACAAGATTGTCGTGACGACGGCGATAAGCGATCAAATCACTGATTGTACCGATCTTGAGGTTATGAAGCTGCGCAAAAGCCACCAGATCCGGCAACCGCGCCATTTCGCCGTCTTCTTTCATGATCTCGCAAATCACACCTGACGGGTTCAATCCGGCGAGCCGTGAAATATCTACCGCAGCCTCTGTATGGCCCGCACGGACCAACACGCCACCATCGCGCGCGCGCAACGGGAACACGTGGCCCGGCGTTGCGATATCAGCAGCACCTTTGCCGGCATCAATCGCAGTCGCGACTGTGCGTGCGCGGTCATGCGCGGAAATACCGGTACTGACACCTTCGCGGGCTTCAATGCTGACGGTAAAGGCAGTTTCGTGGCGGGAAGAATTATGCGACGCCATCAAAGGCAGGCCCAGCGCGTCGATCCGTTCACCCGGCAAGGTCAGGCAAATCAGGCCGCGGCCGTATTTGGCCATGAAGTTGATCGCATCAGGGGTCGCCATTTGTGCAGGAATAACCAGATCGCCTTCGTTTTCGCGATCCTCGTGATCGACGAGAACGAACATGCGTCCGTTACGGGCATCTTCGATGATCTCTTCGATCTTGCTGATCGCGTCGGACCAATCCCGTTCCACTTGGCCCGGCTCTTCAAAATTCTGGTTCATGCTCTTCCCCGAAATGTCTTGATTGGCAGATAGCCCAGCGTCGCCGCTTTGGAAAGCAGGTTCACGGAACGCAGATCATTCATACTCGCGCAATCGCGCCACATAGCGGGCCATCGTATCGATCTCTAGGTTGATCTGGTCGCCCAAGGCCACATCGCCCCACGTCGTCGCGGTTTTCGTATGGGGAATGAAGTTGATGCCGAAATCAGTTCCGTCCACTTCGTTTACTGTCAGCGATGTACCGTTCAAAGCGACCGATCCTTTGGGCGCGATGAAACGCGCCAAAGCAACAGGGGCGCGGAATGTGACCCGCGTGCTGTCACCTTCGTTGCGCATGCCCACAACCTTGGCCACGCCGTCCACGTGACCCGACACGATATGTCCGCCCAATTCGTCGCCAACTTTCAAGGCACGTTCAAGGTTCAGCCTGCTACCCACTTGCCAGCCGCCCACATTGGTCGCACCGACAGTTTCGGCAGAAATTTCCACGTCAAACCAGTTCTGTGGATCACGCCCCAAGGCAATCACCGTCAGACAGACGCCGTTGCAAGCAATAGAGGCCCCGATGTCGATGCCACCTATGTCGTAGCCGGTCCCGATCCGTGCGCGCAGATCGCCGCGCTGTTCAAGCACAAGGATCTTGCCAATATCGGTGACTATTCCTGTAAACATCGCGGCATCCTTTGGCTGTTTGTCCTGATCTAGCCCGTCTGCGCACGCCGGACAAGCCGCAGCCCTTGCCAGCGGGCCATAATCACGTCAGGAAGTCACGTTAACGACTTTCCAAGCTTCTGACGTTAGACTGATTTAATGACGACATCACGCGCGTTCCTTTTCCTGCAAGGGCCACATGGCCCGTTCTTTCGCCAACTGTCAGGTATGGTCCGTATAACAGTTGCGCTGTTCTGGCGCGTTGGGTTTAACGCTGTCGATGCTGCCTTTTGTGGGCGCGCACCCGGATATATCCCGTATGAAGGTTCGATTGATGATTGGCCGGATACGCTTGCCAGCCTTCTAGGCGCCCGTCGCATCACGGATATTGTTCTATATGGCGATACTCGTCCCCTGCATGCAGAGGCCGTCAAACAGGCAAAAGCTGCAGGCCTGCGCGTGCATGTCTTCGAAGAAGGGTACCTGCGCCCCTATTGGGTTACCTATGAACGCGACGGCAGCAATGGGCATTCTCAATTGATGCAACTGAGCGTGACTGACATGAAAAACCGTCTTGCTGCGTCGGTGATCGATATGCCGACACCGCCAGCACAATGGGGCGACATGCGCCAACACATCTTTTATGGCGCACTTTATCATTGGTTCGTGATGTTCTGGAACAGGCGTTACCCTTCGTTTCGCACCCACCGCGCCATACCCGTACGCCGCGAAGCGTTGCTTTATACCAAACGCTTGTTGCTGATGCCTCTGCAAGCGCTTGAACGAAAATGGCGAACGCGGGCGATCAAAGCAGGCGGGTATCCGTACCATATTGCGCTGCTGCAACTTGAACATGACGCCAGCTTTCAGGCACATTCGCCTTTCAAAGATATCGATGCGTTCATTGCAGTGATAGTCGACGGATTTGCCAAAGGCGCACCGCAGCACCACCACTTGATTTTCAAAGCGCATCCACTTGAGAACGGCAAATCGCCACTGCGGACGATGATCCGCGACAAAGCTCGCGCTCTGGGTATCGAGGAAAGAGTACATTACCTGCGGGGGGGTAAACTGGCGCAGGTCTTGGACGAAGCGCGTTCTGCGGTAACCGTCAATTCAACAGCTGGACAGCAAGCACTTTGGCGGGGCATTCCGCTGAAATCCTTTGGAACAGCGGTCTATGACAAACCTGAATTCGTCTCCAATCAGGCACTGCCGGCGTTCTTCGCTGCACCCACGCGACCAGACGCGCAAGCCTACCGCGACTACCGACAGTTTTTGCTGGAAACCAGTCAGGTGCCGGGTGGGTTTTATTCGTCTTCTGGCCGCAGACAGCTATTGCGCCAAGTCGTCGACATGATGCTGCATGCAGATACGCCATATGATGCGATTTTGGACAAACCAACAGTCGAGCAACCAACGATGCGCGTTGTGAACTAAACGCCGCTAGCATAGCTTGCGTTAAATGACCCAGCCCACGCGAAAAAACCTTTATGTCTACAACGGCGGCTTTCTGACCGAAGGCCGCGTGCGCCGTATTCTGGACCTGTCAGGCTATGACATTCGGCTTGGCACCCCGCGCGAGGATGATCTGGTTGGCGTTTGGGGCCAAAGTCCGACGGCCCCCCGCGGCGAAGCCGTAGCTGCGCATAAGAACGCTGATATCGTCAGGGTTGAAGACAGCTTTCTACGCTCGGTCGGGCTCGGACGCGATGGCGATCCGGCGCTAGGCCTGAACATCGACCGTCGCGGCGTGCATTTTGATCCCAGCACCCTCTCTGATCTGGAAACGATCCTGACAGAAGACCCGCTGGACAACACAGCACTCTTGAACCGTGCCAAATCAGGTATGGCTTTGATACAGAAGCATCATATCTCCAAGTATAATTGCTTTGATCCGGAAATCCCCGCGCCTGAACCCGGCTATGTTCTGGTTATCGACCAAACGCGCAAGGATGCATCGATCAAAGCCAGCGGTGCGGATAGCAATACTTTCCGCGAGATGCTGTTTTATGCCCAAACCGAACATCCAGGTGCGCGTATCATCATAAAGTCCCATCCAGAGACCCGCGCAGGCCATCGCAAAGGATACTTCACCGCCGCGGACACCGATGACCGGATCACCCTATGCGATGCGCCCATGTCGCCATGGTCGCTGCTCGAAGGCGCGATTGCAGTCTACACCGTTAGTTCGCAGTTGGGATTTGAAGCGATCATCGCTGGTCACAAACCCGTGGTTTTCGGCCAACCATTCTACATGGGCTGGGGACTGACCGATGACCGCACACCGCTGCAACGCCGACAACGTAAACTAACGGCAGCCCAGCTTTTTGCTGCGGCCATGATTTTGTATCCCACGTGGTATGACCCTTATCATGATCGGCTTTGCAGTTTTGAAGAGGCCCTGGCGACCCTGACCAGCCTTGCCCGTGCGTGGCGCGACGACCACCGCGGCTGGATTGCTGCCGATATGCGCTTTTGGAAACGCAAACCCCTGCAACAGGTGTTCGGTGGTCCAATGCCAGTGCGATTTGCAAGCGGGCAACCTACAATCACCAACAACCGCCGCTTGATGCGGTGGGCAAACACCGGGGCGACGGACGCGGTTCTGGTCGAAGACGGGTTTTTGCGGTCTCGCGGGCTTGGGGCGGATTTGATTGCGCCGCTTAGCCTCGTTCTGGATGACTTGGGCATCTACTATGATTGCACCCGTCCCAGTCGACTGGAGGTTTTGATCGAAGCATCAGAGAGCCTGACCCCTAGCGAACGCGCACGTGCAGCAGCCCTTATCACGCGGATCACCGATGCAGGATTGTCCAAGTATAACCTTGCAGGCGATCCAGTGCCGGATTTGCCAAAGGGGCGGCGCATATTGGTTCCGGGGCAAGTTGCAGACGACGCCTCGATCAAGCTGGGCACCACGACTGTCGCTGACAACGCGACGCTGTTGAAAACAGTCCGGGAGGCCAATCCGGCAGCGGTCATCCTCTACAAACCGCACCCAGATGTTGAGGCAGGTTTGCGCGACGGCGCGGTGCCGAACGCAGATCAATTCGCCGATGTGGTCCTATCCGGTACTGACCCGACAGCGGCGATAAATGCAGTTGACGAGGTTTGGACAATGACTTCGCTGCTCGGGTTTGAGGCTTTGCTCAGGGGCAAAGAGGTTACCTGCCTTGGCATGCCGTTCTACGCGGGGTGGGGGTTGACCGATGACCGGGACATGCCAATTCCGCGACGTGCCGCATTGGTTGACCTGACCGCCCTGGTCTACGCGACCTTGATTGCCTACCCGCGCTATTTCGATCCCATCACCCGCCTTGCCTGCCCGCCCGAAGTGATCGTGGATCGCATTGAAAACAATGACTTACCAAAGCGAGGTCCTGCAAACCGCGCGCTCGCAAAGCTACAAGGGCTATTTGCCAGCTACGCCTACATCTGGCGTAGGTAGGCGCCGCCAAGTGTGGCAGATGTCTGCCCCTATTTGGCGGACGTTTTCCAACACAAACTTTGGCGCGTCGTGCAGTTTTGACACACCCATAGCGGCCAGCATTGGCGTACCTTCTGCACCGATTGCGCAGCCAGCGGAAAAAACGACAAGGCGGTCAACCAGACCTGCGTTCAACAGAGATGCGGCAAGCATCCCGCCGCCTTCGCAAAAGACGCGCGTGATCCCCTGATCGGCCAAAACCCGCATCGCATCCGTTGGGTCAACCGTGCCTGCAGTCGTTGCACAGGGAAGACTTATCGCCCCTTGGTCCGTCCAACCTGCCACATCGACCCCTGCCCCGTGACACAGCCAAACCGGCACTTGATCAGCCGTGCGGGCCAGTTGCGATTGCGATGATACTTTCATTGCCCGGGACACAACTATGCGGACCGGCTGACGGGAAATCCCGATCCCTCTGACCGTGAGCGACGGATCATCGGCACGCACTGTCCCTGCCCCAACCATCACCGCATCATGACGCGCGCGCATCATATGAACCGAACGCCGCGCGTCGGGACCTGTGAGCCACTGACTTTCACCCGTAGCCGTCGCGATCCGACCGTCCAAAGTTCCAGCAAGCTTTAATGTGAGGAACGGCCGCTTTTGATTTATTCGCGTGAAAAACCCGGCGTGGTCGTCGTCGGCGTCAGTTTGCATCACGCCTGTTGTGATTTCTACGCCCGCGTCCCGCAGCATTGCGATACCGCGCCCCGCGACACGGGGGTCCGGATCGCCTGTCGCGATCACGACCCGTGCAACCTTGGCGTTGATAAGCGCCTGCGCGCATGGCGGGGTCCGTCCGTGATGGGCGCAGGGTTCAAGGGTGACATAAGCTGTCGCGCCCTCTGCTGCTTTACCTGCTTGCGCCAAGGCGCGTGTCTCTGCATGTGGGCGTCCGCCGTCTGCAGTCCAACCGCGCCCGATGATCTGGCCGTTTTTGACTATGACACAGCCCACAGAGGGATTTGGCCAAACACGGCCCATGCCGCGCCGCCCCAATGACAGGGCAAGCGCCATGAAACGTGCATCAGCGGCTTGGGTCACTCTTTGTCTTCAGAGCCACTTGCAGGGCGTAATTCACTGACAAATTTGTCAAAATCATCGGCTGCCTGAAAATTCTTGTAAACACTGGCAAAGCGTACGTAGGCCACCGTGTCGATCCGCGCGAGGCTTTCCATCACAATTTCACCAATGGTGCCCGAGGGAATATCCGTCTCGCCCAAGCTTTCAAGGCGCCGCACAATACCGCTGATCATCTGGTCCATACGTTCCGGTTCTACGGGCCGTTTTTGGAGTGCAATCCGGATCGAACGTTCCAGCTTGGGACGGTCAAAGTCTTCACGGCGGCCATTGGATTTGATCACCACGAGATCGCGCAGTTGCACACGTTCGTAGGTTGTAAAGCGGCCCCCGCATGCAGGGCAAAACCGACGACGCCGGATCGCTACATGATCTTCAGCAGGACGGCTGTCCTTGACCTGTGTGTCAACATTTCCGCAAAATGGGCAACGCATGATGATCCCTCTTAGTTCGCAATCGGGGTCATTGCTTGCTCTGGCACCCCACTTATCCACAGCCACTATATGTAGGCACGTTGGGTTTGGGTAGTGGCCAATTGCAGGCCCGCCACTGCGGGCCTGCAAAGCGTTGCGTGAAAGACTCGGTTATTGGTCCAAGAATGACCGCAGTTTGCGACTGCGGCTTGGATGCTTGAGCTTGCGCAGGGCTTTCGCCTCGATCTGACGAATACGTTCGCGTGTCACGCTGAACTGCTGACCCACCTCTTCCAACGTGTGGTCTGTGTTCATGCCAATTCCAAAACGCATCCGCAAAACACGTTCCTCACGCGGGGTGAGTGACGCCAGAACCCGTGTCGTGGTTTCTTTCAGGTTCTCTTGGATCGCTGAATCGAGCGGCAAAATCGCGTTCTTGTCTTCGATGAAGTCACCCAACTGGCTGTCTTCTTCGTCACCGATCGGTGTCTCGAGGCTGATCGGTTCTTTGGCGATCTTCATGACCTTGCGAACTTTTTCCAAAGGCATTTGCAGCTTTTCTGCCAATTCCTCGGGTGTTGGCTCGCGGCCGATTTCGTGCAGCATTTGACGACCGGTACGGACCAGCTTGTTGATCGTCTCGATCATGTGGACCGGGATACGGATCGTGCGCGCCTGATCCGCGATAGACCGTGTGATCGCCTGACGGATCCACCAGGTGGCATAAGTCGAGAACTTGTAGCCACGGCGATATTCGAATTTATCCACAGCCTTCATCAGGCCGATGTTGCCTTCCTGAATAAGGTCAAGGAACTGCAAACCACGGTTGGTGTATTTTTTCGCGATAGAAATCACGAGACGCAAGTTCGCCTCGACCATTTCTTTCTTGGCCTGACGTGCTTCTTTTTCGCCCTTTTGGACTTGCTGCACGATGCGGCGGAATTCGGTGATATCAACGCCGACATACTGGCCGACTTGGGCCATGTCGCTGCGCAATTCTTCGATCTTTCCGGTCGATTTCTCGACCATCATCTGCCAACCGCGTCCAGCCTTTGTAGCCATGTCTTCGAGCCAATTTGGATCGAGTTCACGGCCACGGTACGCGTCGATAAATTCGCGGCGGTTGATCCGTGCTTGGTCGGCCAGTTTCACCATTGAGCTGTCGATCGACATAATCCGGCGGTTAATGCCGTAAAGCTGGTCGATCAGCGCTTCGATCCGGTTGTTGTGCAGGTGAAGCGAATTCACCAGTTCAACAATTTCGGACCGCAGTTTCTGGTACTTCTTTTCCTGCTTGTCAGAAAAAGACGAATCTTCATTCAGCGTGGCTGACATCCGCGCGTCTTGCATGTCGGACAGGTCCGCAAAGTCGCGCGCAATGATTTCGAGCGTTTCAAGAACACGTGGCTTGAGTGCGGCTTCCATTGCTGCAAGGGACATGTTGGCCTGATCGTCTTCGTCTTCATCGTCATCTTTGGCGATTGGATTGCCGTCAGCGTCCAGTTCCTGCTTTGCTTCTTTCTTGTCGTCGTCACCTGCGCCAGCAGACACAACAGATTCGGCACCGAGATCTTCATCAAGCTGATCGCCGAAAGTGGTTTCAAGATCGATAACATCGCGCAGCAAAATGTCTTCGGTCAGAAGTTCGTCACGCCAAATTGTAATCGCTTGGAATGTCAGCGGGCTTTCACAAAGCCCAAGGATCATTGTGTTGCGACCCGCCTCGATCCGCTTTGCAATCGCGATTTCGCCTTCACGCGACAAAAGCTCGACCGAGCCCATCTCGCGCAGGTACATCCGAACAGGATCATCGGTGCGATCAAGCTTTTCAGCCTCCGCGCCGCCGATCGTCACATCACGCGATCCCGATACAGTCGCAACAGCCGTGTTGCCCTGATCTTCGTCGGTTTCTTCGCTCTCTTCTTCTTCGGTGACCTGAATGCCCATTTCAGAGAGCATCGACATCACGTCTTCGATCTGATCCGACGACACCTGTTCAGGCGGCAAGACGGCGTTCAATTGATCGTATGTAATGTAGCCCCGCTCGCGTGCGTCAGCGATCATCTTTTTGATAGCAGCCTGGCTCATATCAAGGCTGATATCACCATCCTGGTCCGCATCTTTACGGTCGTCGTTATCTTTCGCGGCCATGCAAAATGCCCTTTCAAAGCGGTCGTTTCATGCCAAAGTGATTCGGCTGATTCGGTTCATATCGAATCAACCCCGCATTGAGGCGATTCGCAAGGCGGTACGGCCCTGTTTTTATTGTGTGTTGCGCAGTCGGTCAGTTAGGTCGGTCACGGCCTTTGGCAAAGTTGATCTTTTCAAGAAGTTGGTCAAAGGCACTCTGCTCTTCTTTCTTCATGCGGGCACCGTTGTCCCCAAAGGCATATTCTGCCTTGTCTTCATTGTCACCGCGCCCCGCTTTGTCCACCGCTGCGGTGGCCTGCGCGATGCGCCATGTCAGCCCTTCATCAGCAACCCCACTCAGGTCTTCGACGGCGTCTTCTATTTCGCGTTTGTGACCACGTCTAGCGGTCAGTTTTGCAAATTCTTCTGCCAGACAAAGCCGTGCAATATCGGGATCACCGCCGCGTCGCATGACGGGGCTAATAGCGACATGGTTCTGGCCCATCAGCTTTTCAAGGGGCGTGGTTCCAAGATCTTCAATCACGCAGGCCCGCAAGTCTGCTGCGCCAAGATGCCGCAACAAACATGTCTGAATATCGCGGTGCATAGGATCGCGACTTTCCATCTGTTCTAACGATGTCTCAAAGTCGACGGCGACCGCAGGAACCGCGATCATTGCGGCCAAAATAACGGCTTCGCGCACATGGTCCTGATCCGCAGCGGCCCCTGCTAGGGCGGAATTGCGTGCCGTCGCAACAGGGCTCACGTCGCGTTTCCACGGGTCCTGTTTGCTGTTCCATGTCCGATTTCCAGCAGTTCGCGGCGCGGATGATTTTCGCGGCGAAAACAATGCCCAGCGCATTTCTTTGATCGCCTGTCCATAGTGGTTCCGGATCGACGGATCCTGGATCAGCTTGATCTTTTCGCGCAGCGTCTTGTCCAGTGCGGCCTTGCGTTCAGGGCTATCAAAAATCTTTCCTTCGGTTTCACGTTGCCACAGCAATTGCACCATCGGGATTGCCTGATCCAGCAACTGCTGCATCGCGCCTGCACCTTGCGCTTTGATCAAATCGTCAGGGTCCAGCCCTTCAGGCATCAAAGCAAAGCGCAACGACTGCCCCGCCTCTAACAGCGGCAAGGCAATCTCGATCAAACGCATCGCGGCACGCAAACCAGCGGTATCACCATCAAGTGCAATGATGGGCTCAGGTGCGATCCGCCACAAGAGACGCAGCTGGTCTTCTGTAATTGCGGTGCCAAGCGGGGCAACGGTGGCGGTAAAACCAGCCTCTGACAGCGCGATCACATCCATGTAGCCTTCAGCAACGATCAGCGGCTTGCCTTTGCCGGCAGCTTCGCGGGCAGGACCGTGATTATAAAGGCTGCGGCCTTTGTCGAACAATGCAGTTTCGGGCGAATTATAGTATTTTGCGGGGGCATTGGGGTCCATTGCGCGGCCCCCGAACCCGATTGCGCGCCCGCGAGCATCACGAATAGGGAACATGATCCGGTCGCGAAAACGGTTATAAAGCCCGCCACCACGGTCGCTTTCGGCTGCAAGCCCTGCATCAACGACTAACTTGGGATCAGTGCCTTTACCCTGAAGATGTTCCAAGACGCCGCCATTTGCAGGGGCGAACCCGATATCCCAGCGCGCTTGGGCCTCGACGCTTAACCCGCGGCGTTCAAGATAGTCGCGTGCATCTGCGGCACCTGCTGTCTGCAATTGTAGCCGATGAAACTGAACAGCCTGTTCCATCACATCAACCAGAACAGTACGGGCATCCGCCTTTTCCTGCGCACGCGGATCGCGGTCTGGCACGGGCATCCCTGCTTCGGCGGCCAGTATCTTGACGGCTTCCATAAACTCTACATTTTCAGTTTCGCGCACAAAAGAAATCGCATCACCTTTGGCGTGGCAACCAAAGCAATAGTAAAACCCTTTGCGATCATCGACGTGAAAGCTGGCGCTTTTTTCTTGATGAAACGGGCAAGACGCCCAAAGATCGCCCTTGCCCTGATTGGACTTGCGGGTGTCCCACATGACTTTACGTCCCACGACCTGTCCGAGGGACAGCCGATTGCGCAATTCATCAAGGAAACCGGGTGGAAGACTCATGCTTCATAATATCGGTCTAAAGCGGCGGATTGCGAGTCCTACTTTTGGACAGAAGATCCCGACTGAAGGTGACAGAGTTACGCGCTTTTAACCTAGCGCGACGCGACCCCACGCATCGCAACCTCAAGATCATGCACCAGTGTCGCGGCCATCGACCGCATCACCATGACTTCGAAACTTTGTGATCCGACCCGCGTGAGCGTGATCGACATATGCCCCAGCATCGTCTTTGCGACATGGTTTTTCTTGAAGACATGGCTGCGAAGGTCAACAGGAACCAGCCGCGCCAAAACATCTTCGACGCTCGGTCCTTCGATGTGGACTACGGCCCAAGCATCGCTTTGTTCCGTCACCGCAGCTAACCCGTCCAACGCAGCAGATCCCGCAACCAGCCAGACACCGTGTCCGAACCACGTCACCGCACCAGAGCGGCGATTGGCGGCAGGCAAAGTCGCACCAACTTGGGCCTTTAGACTGTCCGAAACTGCTTTGTTCTTGCCCTTGAAGGGGGCCACCGATGTCAGTCGGTCAACGCTGACCTCGGATACGACAACGTCACCAATCTCCAACGGTAACAGATCATTGCAAGGCGATAGTGCAATCAATTTAGCCACGTGCGCGCCCTCCGGTTGGGTCAAAAAAGACGGGGTCACAGACTGTGACCTCTTGGGTGATGTCACGCAAATGATCGCGCAGTTTGATCACTTCACCATGGCGGGCGCTGCCATTCGCCAAAAAGCCAAGCGCCAAATAGGTATCAAGTGTCGGCGAATAGCAAACCGATGTTACATAGCCCTGACTGTTTACACGGGTCGCCGCTGCACCCGCTTCGAACAAATGCGCGCCAGCACTAAGCGCGTGATCTGGGCCTTTGGCCCGTAGCCCAACCAACTGCTGGCGGGTTTCGCCATTCAGACCGGGACGAGCTGCCGCCGCTTTGCCGATGCAATCCTTCTTGATGCTGACCATTCGGCCCATTCCAATGTCGAACGCAGTCGTGCGCCCGTGGATTTCGGCGTGTGTGATAAAGCCCTTTTCGATGCGCAGAACGTTCAGCGCCTCCATGCCGTATGGCCCACCGCCCATTACTTCTGCTTGGGCTGTCAGCATGCGGAACAGGCTTTCGCCATAGCGTGACGGGACAGACACTTCATAAGCATGTTCGCCCGAGAACGAGATGCGGAACAAACGCCCCTGCACGCCGCCCACACCCACAGATCCGCAGGCCATAAATGGCCAAGCCTCGTCGGTAAGCTCTTGATCCAGAACGGTATTAAGCAACGCGCGCGCTTGGGGACCTGCCACAGCAAACTGCGCCCATTGTTCTGTGACTGATATCACCGACGCATCCAGATCAGGCCGCAAAGCTTGCAACACGAACTCTAGATGTCGCATGACCAAACCAGCCGCAGCGGTTGTCGTTGTCATCACGAAGTGATCGTCGCCCAACCGTGCAGTCGTGCCGTCGTCCAGCACATGCCCGTCTTCGCGCAGCATCAGACCATAGCGGACACGCCCGACTTTGAGCGTCGAAAACATATTCGTATAAACAAAGTCTAACAGAGCAGCGGCATCAGGCCCTTGCACATCAATTTTACCAAGGGTCGACACATCGCAAACGCCAACCGTGTTGCGAACGTAGCCCACTTCGCGGTCACACGACTGCCGCCAATGGGACTCGTCGGTTAACGGGAAATAACTCGGGCGATACCATAGCCCTGCCTCGATCATCGGCGCATTACGTGCAACCGTGGCTTTGTGCGAGGTCGTGAATCGTTGGGGCGCAAAGCCCTTTCCTTGGCTGCCTGCCCCCATCGCTGCGATAGACACTGGGACATAAGGCGGGCGGAATGTTGTCGTGCCGGTCTCTGGTATGCCGCGCCCAGTGGCGTCCGCCAAAATAGCGAGCGCCACCACATTTGACGATTTACCCTGATCGGGCGCCATGCCTTGCGTGGTGTAGCGTTTCATATGCTCGACCGAGCGAAAGTTCTCTTGAGCGGCCAGTTTGATATCCTTGATATGGACGTCGTTCTGGAAATCGATCCACTTGCGCCCTTTGCCTTCGACCGACCAAAGTGGCGTGATGGCATAGGCCGTGCTGTCTGCGGACGGCACTGTCACCTTGGGTTGCAACCCAAGGCCCGACGCTACATCAGCGGCAACAGCGGCACCCTCGGCCAAGCAGTCTGCAGTGCTGAATGCGCCATTGCATGCACCAGCAGTCACAAGACCCGGAATACTTTCAGGTGTCGGAACGAATGACGCGATCTGCGCGTTCCATGTTGGCCGACCGTTCATGTGGCAGGTCAAATGCACCGTTGGGTTCCATCCACCCGACATCGCAAGGCAATCCGTGCGGATGACGCGCGTGCCGCCCCCGTGCGTGATCGTGATGCTCTCCAGCGCATGACGGCCCTTGGTCGCTGTGACTTGCGCACCTGCGTAGACCGGAAAGTCACCCGACACTTTCACATCTTCGCGGCTGTCGATCACCGCAGCGACGTTAATTCCTGCAGCAACCAAATCGCGCGCAGTTCGGTGCGCATCATCAT
>UPTN01000755.1_pt1 | contig 15701 bp, 17 predicted proteins | sample 2160111 | NCBI WGS metagenome assembly UPTN01 (sample SAMN06265058, study PRJEB28932) | marine metagenome | isolation source: Columbia River Estuary | place: USA:Columbia River Estuary, USA | collected 2014-05-05
CTGCTAATAAAAAAGCTACGTCAAGTTCAAATCCATTACTTTGACCCTTTTGAACTGTTGGGAATGTTGTAAAAATATTTGTTAACATTTGTTTCCTTTTAGTTTGATTTTACTAATATATCCACACATAATATACTATCATAATTTGTAAAAGCTCCGCTTACATATAAGCTTCCATCTTTTTAAATAGATATATAATTATCGTTAAAATTACCATTTATATTGTAACATCTGTTCCTGTAGTTATAGAGTTAACTTGGATTCCAGAATTACCATGACCATCTTCAAAGTCTATTAAAAATTGAATAACTCCAGCAGAATCACCAGATTGTATTGTATAGTCTGCTCTCCAATTATTTCCAGATGTATTTATTACAATATCTGCAGAATTATTAGCCATATCTACTAGTACGTTTTGTATAGGTTCATCAGACGTAAAGTATATTGAAACTATATCTCCAACTTCTGCAACTTGTGTATTAGTATTGTTTGAACTAATTGATACTGAAGTAAGTGTTGGTAAAACTGAGTCAAATATAACTTCCGTGTCTTGGCTAGTAGTATTTGTAGTAGTTACCTGCGTTTGTGGATTTCCTAATTGATCTTCATAATCTATAGTAAATTCAATGTTTCCTTGTGGTTCAGAACCTGTCATTACGTAATTAGCAGTATAAGAATTATTTATAATATTTACAACGCTTGCTGGTTGTCCTGCTATAGTTGATATTATATTTTGTATAATGTCAGATGAAGTAAATGATACTAATATATTAGATCCTGCGACCGCTTTATTAGTAGGGCTATTATTAGATGCAATTATGGTAACAGTATCTAATGTAACTTCATTATACTCAATTGTGCAACTGGATTGGTTTGTAGTACTAGTTACTGTAGTTCCCTGTTCATTTTGAGTATCTTGAAAATCTATTGCAAAATTTACCAATCCTTCCAATTCTACTCCAGTTAGCATATAAGAAGCTGACCAACTTGTTCCAGATCCTGAGATAGATGCTGTTTGTCCAGAAATTATTGCAGATACATTTTGTAATACTTCATTAGAGTTAAAGTTAATAGTAATTACATCCCCTACATTAGCTATGGCAGGATTAACATTGTCTGAAGAAATTCCTACAAATGTAAGTACAGGTATCCCAACTATAGGCGGAGGTAAAAGTACATTTATATCTAAACTTGCGAAATCTATATCCTCTCTTTCTAGACGTATATAGCCGCTATCAAAATCTTCTATAATTAATGCCTTAACTTGGTAACTTAGTCTACTGTACTCTGTTACTTCAAAAGTTCCAGTGCTTGATCCTTCAGATACTAAGAATTCTACCATTTCCCTTTGGTTAGAATTTGGAGCTTCGTATACTAAGAAAACTGTTTTCCAGTTATTTTGGTTATTAAAATATTGGTCAGGACTTATCTTTGGATGTGACAATAATTCAGCAGTATCCAATTGATAAACATTCTCATATTCTTGGTAAATGTTTGTTGGTTTTGTTATTAAAGCCATCTATCCTCTTTATAAAGTTTTAACTAATATTCTACATTTCCTAAGACTACCAAAGTGAGTACCAGATTGTACAGAATGTCTTAATGTATATGTTACAGATCCTACCGGAGGGTTCAATACGTAAAATTTTACGCAGTTAACACCTTGTTGCCAAGTAGTGTTACTATATCCTTGTAGTTGTATCATTTCTACTTCAGTAACTCCTTCATATAAATGTAAATTAAATACAGTTTGTGCTGGTGACCCTTTACTAACTCCCACGAAAGATGGGTTTAATGAAGAACTTCCACTAGAAATTAGCGATACTTCTATAGGACTTCCATCTGATGTAAATGTAATAGTTGCATTGGTTATTGCTGTACCAGCCGCTGCTGTTAAGTTTAGGGTTTGGTTTTCATCTATATCAGTAGTACTTATATAAGAAGTAGTTCCACTTCCTCCTGCGCTCTCATCATCGTGGATAAGTACTTTTGTTGCTCCTCCTGCTAGAGTAGCACTGTTTGTGTTAAAAAAGTAATTTGATGAAGTATCTAGTAATAATGATCCTGCTGGTCCTGTGAATACCCCTTTAAAATTAGTCTCGTACATTCCGTTAGGAGGTAAACTATTAATAATACCACCTGTAGTGAATCCATTAGTAATCTCACATTGCCATATTCTATTATGCTGTATAACTGTTACCAATTCGACGAACTCACAGCTATCTGCTATGTTTAATATTGTTGAATTACCTGTAAATAAGTTGTCAAAGAAACATCGTCTTAAGTATGTCTGAACTCCTCCAACTCCTGTTTGAACATAATTACCTTGTACTTTTACGTTTCTTAATTGTATATTATGTGATACTGATCCACTATCGAAATTTAAGTCTCCTGAGATTGTGAATCCGTTCATATAAGCCGTATGTGTTGAACTTACTTCGTCATCCATGATTGTAGCTATAACTAAAGAAGGCCATTTACCGTTTGTTAATGCGCCATCATTATTATAAGTTAAGCTTCTAGGAGTAGTCGAGCTAAATGCAGATCCTGCACCATCTCCTAATGTACAAGGTCCTAGTGCCATTAAAGATATAAGTCCACCTGTTATTACTACGTCTTCGTCAAACGCACTTCCGCTTGCGATCATAATGATCTTTCTTGTTTCTTTTCCTAATAATTCTGCTGCGTCTATAGCGTCTTGTAATGATTGGAATGGTGTTCCTAATGAACCGTCTCCGGATACTGAAGCGTTTGAGTCAGCCCATATTGTATTAGATAATCCTGCTCCGCTACCAGTTAATGCTTTAACTTCATCAATTGCAGATTTAACGTCTGTAGCCGTTAATCCTGAGTCAGAGTTATCGTATGCTATATCTTGTGATCTTTGACCCATTGTTATTCTAATGCCAGTTATTGTATCAACTGACGGATCTCTTGAACACCCGTTAAGGGCATATAAACCTGTTATATTTATACTACCGTAACCTGCTATTAAATCGTATGTGGAAACATCTTCAAGGTAAATAATACTTGTAGTATCTACGATAGACGCTGTACTATCTATACATGCTGTTCCTGATCTCTCCATAGTATGTATATCCTTTAGAGCTACTATACCTGAAGTATGTGTAACGTGTCCTAATGAATAACAGTCTACTGCGCTAAATATTGTATTACTTACTGTGATTGGTGCTGTTTCTGCTGAACATTCTATAAAAGTAACAGATGTGTTTTGATTAGAGCTTTGTGTTAAGTCTATAGCTCCTATAAAAGTACACTCTCTAAATACATTATAATCGGTTACTACTCCGTCTTTTAATTCTAATGCCTTTTGTCCTACTGCTTTATTGTGAATTAAGCATGATTCGAAAACATGTCTCCCACCGCTATCTACTAATACGTTTGTAGGAGTATTTCTGTCCATAGTTATAACAGGAGAGGCAATTCCGGATTCTCCCGGATCAATTCTAAAGTTTTTAAATTTAATATTTTCTGAGTTAGTTAGGTCAACTGTTCCTGTAATCCAACAATTCTGAGTGTCGGTCATCCCTTTACCAATAATCATAATATTATAGGCTTCTGCTAGAACAAGATTCTCATTATAAAATCCGTAATCTACATTTATTACTGCTGAACTACCTCCAACTCCGTCTAATATTATTTGGTCAATTGCTTTTTGGATTGTAGCAAATGGTTGTAATAATGAACCTAAGTTTGTATCACTTCCTGAATTCTCACATACATAATATGATCTTGTAGCTTGTACATCGTTTCCAGCATTTCCAACGTCTACAGTAAGCTGTTCTATAGCAGCCTGTACGTCAGTTGCTCCTAGTTGTGATGTAGTATCGTCATATGTAATATCTGCTGCGTTACCTGATCCTAATGTTTGTTTTATCTCGTCTAAAGCTTCTTGTACGTTTGTTGCTAATAGTCCAGAAGTTGTTGGGTCGTAAGTTATCTTATCTGAATTGTGTTTAGGATCTGTTCCATAAAGGTGATCATTAAAATCCGACTCAATTAAACTAGCTCTTGAAGCTAATTCATCTAAAGGTTCAGCTACATTTGTATGAGTATGTTGCCAATCAGAAACTTCAGCTTGGGTATAATCTACCCCAGAAGCATCTGTTACTATTCCAGAAGTTGCTGAATCAACATATGCCTTTACCGCTTTCTGAGAAGCTATGCGAGTATCTAAGTCTGCAGTTAAGTCTACGTCAGTATCAATAACTCCAGCTTTAAAATTACCTGTTTCTATATTTGAAACTGCTGCTGTATCCGCATCTACCGTGATAGTGTTACTTGCAGAATCTATTATTTTATTTTCTAATGTTTGTACGTCAGTCGTTCCTACTAGCTCTCCATCAACACCATGAGTTGATTTATCTGACATGTGGAAGATCAGATCTGAACTACTTGCAGAAGCTGTATTTCCTACGTAATCTTTAATAGCTTGTGCTCCAGCTACCTGACTATTTGTAACTGGTTGTGTTAAATCAGTTACTAAGTCACCTATACTAGAGGAGTCTATATTAATAATAGTGTTCTTATTTCCATCTAATGTTTTATTTTCTAATTCTTGAATTTGATCATTAGTTATGATCTCTTTTTCTGTTCCTTCTAAATTTACTTTTAGTTTTTCATTGGTCTTATCGTTACGTATTTCTCCATCTAATGTAGCTTCGTCATCTGTAGCTTTTAACCTAATACCTTTTGTAAACTTTCTACTTTTAATTGTCATTATATTCTCCCTTAAATCCCCTTTCGGTTTCTAGCAATAGCTAGTTACTAAGATTCGAAAACCTCTTCATCTATTAATGCTTTAGCACTAAATTTCATTGTTAATGTTTGTGTTGTTTTTCCATCTATTAGAGTATTTTTTGCTCTATAATAGAATTGACCTGATGATGTGTAGAAAGATACTTCTGTATCATCTCCAACAAATTCCGACTGTATATCAAACACAGATCCCTTTAAAACCCCCTCTATTGTAAAAGATTCTATATATGATGTTGAATCTGTGAATTCTCTAGTTAATATCCCTTTTATTTCTACTTTTTGAACATATAGTGGATCAAATAATAATCCTTCTATTTTTCCTATACTGTAATCCTGATCTGTAGGGTCTAATGGTGCTAATTCTAGTATATCTGACCTAGTTGATATATCTCCAGGACCAGAGACTTCCTTTAAGACTTCAGTTACGGCCTCTGCCCACCCAGTAGCCTCTTCTCCATAGTTGGAAGATCCTGTAATAGGGTAGTTAAATTCTTCATTTACTACTTGTAATTTTTTGCCTGATGACATGGTATAACCCCTCTATATATAGTTGTTAAATTTTTGGGTTACTATATATTTTTTTTTCAATATTTGAATGATTTTAAATAGTTATATTTACTTTACTGGTTCTGGTGGAATTGGTGATTCGTACATTATATCTCCTAATTTGATCAAAAAAAGGGAGGCATTGCACCTCCCCTATTATTTTACTTTATTTGCTTAGAATTAAGCTGTCTGGATGTATCTAAGTACACAAAGAGATGCTGGTCTAGCAGTAAATAATGCTTGATCAGTGTAACATCTCATTTCAATACCATGCTTATTTTCAAGAAGTTCTAAGTACTCTTCTCCGTCTGGTCTTTTGAATGTTACTTCTTCAGAACCAATTCTCTTAAGATCTTTCTCACAGATTAAGTAAGAGTAACCTTCTTTTACGAAAGTAGAAGCGATTACTTTGATAGATCCGTTTTGTCCGTGGAACATGATTTCTCTTGATCCATTTTCTTGTTTAGCTGGAGAGTATGAACTGTCGTACTGTCTCTTAGCATCGATTTCAGTTAGTAAAGAATTCCATTGCTTAGGGTTAACATAGCAAGATACTTCTTCTTCCATTAAACCTTTTTCTACCATCTTAGCAATACCTTCTTCAATTTTAGCAAAAGAAAGAACAGTAGGAGTAGCTTGTGTACCTACATCTACTAAAGAACCTTGGAAAAGTGGCTCAGTAGCATTAGAGATTCCAAAAAGTGAAGAAGCTTCAGTAGCGATTCCGTGGATTCCTAAGAATTCATTTTTATCAGTATTTGTGGCAGCTCCTTTGAAGAAAATTACATCATCAGCTTGGATTTCACCAGCAGCAATAGATCCAACAGCTTTCTTTAAAGTTACTGTCTTATCAGCTAGTGAGTATCCTACGACTTCGTATTCTCCAACTAAAGATCCAGCATTGAATACTTCAACAGCAGCACCAGTTGTACCATTCCATACCCCGGCAGCCCATTCAGAAGCTTGGATTGCGATAGCTTCAGTAGCACCACCAACAGAATCAGTTTTAACGATACCAATTCCAGATTGTCCGTAGAACATTTGAACTTCTAATCTGTGGTATACTGATTTAAGCATGTTACCTACCATAAGGTCCATTGCTTTTTCGATTGATTGCTTGTCAGAACCTGAACGAGATAAAGCACCGATAGAGATAGCAGATCTTAATACTAATTCTCTAGCTTTGATTGAAGCTTTTCTCATTTTAAATTCTTTTACATCATTAAGGTCGAATAGAGATCCATCTACTCCACCATACGTAAATCCTGACTCTAAAGAAAGGATAACTGGTTCATTGTAGCTATCTCCTACTTTCTTAGATGTGTCAAATTTTACAGCATTGTAAAGTTTAACATGATCAGGTACTAATTGTTTTACTTTGTCAGCGTATCTTTCCTTAAAAAGACCGTTTAGCGTTGATACTTCGTTTGCCATTTTATAACTCCTTAAAATTAGTTAATCGTGAGAACCACTATGGTTCATGTGTTAAAATAAACGATTTTGTCACACTTTTCACTTGACAGGTTTGGTCTTATTTGGTATTCTTTACTACAGAGCATCAATCCGTTTCTGGGTATGAAGATGGTTCAAAAAGCCGACATAAGCCTACTATTGTAAGCTAGAGGGACTTCCTCGATAATATAGTTGTTAAATTTTCCACACAACTAGTGGATTTTTATACAAAAAAATTCAATAATTCAATAATATCAATATATTACATTCCCATAAAATCTTTTAAACTCATCTTTTTACTAGGCTTTTCTTCTGCTTTTTTATCAGTAATTGCGCCTTGTTTTATGTTATTTATAGTATTTACTTGTTTTTGTGCTTGTTGTACTCTTTCTTCTCTTAAATTATTAAGAATATCATCACCAAGTAAGGCTTTTAGAGCGGATGTTGATTTTAATGACCCAGCAATAGTTCTAAACTTATTTTGAAGTTCTTGTTTAACTGTTGGTAGTACATCTTGAGCTGTTACATCTTCCCATCCGTTTTGCATAGCCCATAGCATATTATCAGCTACCATAGCAATTACTTCAGGATTAGCTGGAAGTTCTTTATCACCTTCTAAAGCACTTAAGATATCAGTTTCTATTTCTTTCTCAACTTTAGACATCTCAGCTTGTCTTACTCTATCTTCATATTCTTTTTTAAGTTTCTCGTTCTCTTCTTTCATTTTTTGGTATTCAGAAGCTTTTTGTTCTTGTTCTAGTTGTTCAGGGGACTTAGCGTTTTGAGCTAAATGATTCTCAATAACTTGAGCAGCAAATGAAACAGGATCAATATCAAGCTCTCTAAGTACAGAAGCTGTATCTGTTTTTAAACGCTCTATATCTCCTTTATATGCCTTTTCTAATTCAGCACTACGTTGCATAGCCTGACGACCAGCCAAAGCCATTTGAAGCTCTTTCTGAAGCCCTTCTTCGTCGTTAAGGTCTATCTGACGCTTATACTCTTTTCCGTTTACTTTAAGAGTAAACTCTCTGATCATTTGTTTAACTTCTTCTTCAGAAGCACCTTCTTCAATAGCTTGTTCAACTTCAGCTTCTAATTCTTTTTCAGTGGTAGCTTGTACACCTTCACTACCTTCTGATTCATCATTAGATTCTTCTGATGCTTGAATTTCTTCAGACTGACTATCTTCATTTAATACTTCTTCTTCAACAGAGTCGACTGTTGTGTTTTCATCACTCATAAATTTCTCCTTTACTAGTTTTTATATAGTAAAATACTCCGCCATTATTGGTAGGAGTTTAATTTTCGCTTTCGTGTTTTTCTTGAGTATAATTCTTCTCACAAATTCCGAATGTTCTATCTCTAGATTCTCTAGATAAATTTACACCAAAAGATTCTAATTTAGCCCTTGCAGTTCTTTTTAGAACATTTAGATTTGTATATTGTTTACTCTTATATATAAATTCTTTAGTTCGTTCATTTCTAATTCCATAAAACATTTCATCAAGATTTAGCACTATCTTATATTTAGCGCCGGTACGTTCTGAAACATATTGGTTTAACGATACTAAACATTTTTCTTTCGTTGGATGGTTTTCGTACCTTATTCTATTACCTGACATTAGTTACCACCCGTTAATTTTGCCATATTTTCTGCTGGGTTAGTTGGTTGTGGAGGGAGAGTCCCATCACTTACTCCTGCTGGTTGAGCAGGTTTTGGTAAGTTCTGTGGTCCCATGTTTGGGTCCATCATCTGTTCAGCAGGTCCACCGTCAGGCATGTTAGTTCCTGCTGGAGGTTGTACATTAGGAACATTACCTTGAGGTCCACCCGGCTGTTGTGGAGGTGGAGCTAACGGTTGTTCTCCAATGATTGATAATATATTTGGATCAGTAGTCTGTAATAGATTAATATGTTCTTGTATATGATCTAATACTGATTGGACTAGTTCTGGATCTCTCCTAAGCATGTAGTCAGCAAGTACCGATCTATGCTCTTTAATATGTAAAGAATGTCTATCGGAGAATATAGCTATAACTTCCTCGCCTCTTACAAAAGCTTCATTCTCTCCTTTAATAGTCATCATCTCATCCATCTTACCTTCAGTTAAGTAATCAAGATTACCAGTATTCATAACCATTAAATATTTCTCAGGACTATCAATAAGTCCCATCTGTAAAAGGTTCTCTGCTACTTGAGCACGACCTGCAGTAGTTTGCATTAATGCGTTACCGACATCAACTACAACTCTGTTAATAGATTTAATATCGTCTGACTTAAACTCTCTCATTTCTGTCGAGTTATTTAGTCCAGAAATTGCAGCAATTCTAGGAACATTTGCAAAGTCTTTTAATAAATTAATTAATCCAGTACCAACGCTTTCTAATAATTGAATATAAGATTGCTGTAGTCCAGATACAAACTGTAACGCTTGTGATTGTACTAATGCTAACGCGTTACCTGATCTTAATGATTGTTCAGGATTACCTCTTGCTACAGAGTTTACCCCAGAAAGTGTCTCCATTGTTTTCTCAAGAAGTGCCATTAATTGGTATACTTCTGGAGATGTTTTAACAAGATCTAATGGCTCTGGTTTTCCCATACCCGGATCATATTCTATAAAGTTCATTCCTTCTGAAACCTGCTCAACAGAAACTCCGTTTCCTCTTGGGTTTAGTATATTTATAATACCGAATGCATTAACGTTTGTTGCGGCTGTAGAATAAAGACTATTTAACATATCTTGAAGTGGTAATAAATCAAACATATCTGTATAACCGTAAGGAGTTCCCATGATTTCACTAGGAGTGATCCTATGTACTGGAAGATCTCTATATGGCATTACTGTATCTTCCATAATAGCATCAGCGTCAGCATAAAGTACATATCGTCCGTTAGGCATTGATTCTGTTCGTTTGTGGAAGAATTCGTAAATAGGAATATCTTCAGTTTCTTCAATAGGATGGGAAAGTACTCTTCTACTTCTTTTTTCTTGTTTGTCTTTAGTTTGTTGACTTAGAAGTTCTTCAGCAAGTTCTGGATATTTTGCCGCCAAATCAAACTTGTTAATAAATGATCTACAAAGAACCCAATCGTTCTTCATGTAATCTTCTTTCGTAATATCAAAAACTACATCAAATGGAGAAAGTAATGTAAATTCTACATCTCCCTCGTAGATAGGGAAAGGTTTTAATGTCTCTCCTTTTTCTCCTACAGGTTGACCCTCTTCGTCGTAATCAAAGATATCATTTTCTTCTACGTCAACATAATCATAAATTTTGCCTTTAGTACTATTCCACTCTAATTTGATATATCCTGAACCCAGAACAATGGCGTACTCAACGGCTTTTTTTATGATTGTTTCAAGCTTCATTTCACGCATGTAGTAGTCCAGAAGTCCATTTCCGAGTTCAGCTTGTAGTAGTGATTTTCTATCTGTATTGATAGCTCTACACTGGAAGCTAGGTCGTGTGCTTGTTACCATAACGTGAATATGTCGTGCTAAGTTTCTATAATGATTTACAGCTAGGTTTACAAGTTCACCTTGTTCACCACCTGTTGATAAGAAATGTCCCTTACCATAATATTGACCGTAATATGCCTTCCAAGATCTCTTAATCTTATCTATGTAGTCAGTGTCCATAACACCTTTAAACCAGTGTTGAGATTTTCCAATTAATGTTTCTACGCATTTTTCAGCATTCTCAGCAGCGAAGTATTTTTGCATAATAATAGTCCTTTTTTAGTACCTTACATATAGTTGTTAAATTTTATACACATTCTGCTACTTTTTTTCAAGTTTTAGTACTTTTCTAATAAATTCAGCAGCATGTGATGCGTTCTTGTTCTTAAATTTAGGACTCATGAAGGTATTTTTGTTAATATCTAGTCCGTAGTTCTCTGGAAATGGGTTTGTGCTAATCCTAACATTCCTTACTAGGTATATAAGAGCGTCTAACGCATCGGCATGTGATCTTAGTAATCCTGCCGAATCATTCCCTTTTAAATGTTTAAATTTACCTGTAAAAGTTCCTTGTTTAGTATAATGCCATTGAGCATATTTAAGGTGATATATTAAATTCTTACATCTTGGGTGTATTATGATCCTTTCAGATTCTATCCACCTTCTTACTGTGTCTACAGCTTGTTCTTTATTATGCTTCTCAGTAGGCATAAAATTCATACCATAAAATCTAGATAAATCATTAATTAATTTCAAATCATTATCCATTACTCTAAGGTATGGCTTTTGTTTATCCCCTAAAGCAGTAACAAAACGTAAATCTTCTTTTGTAGTTATTTCTTTATGTAATTTATCTGTTGTTAATTCTGGACCATTTATAACATATTCATCTGTAATGACTAACTTGTTTATATGTTTGTCGTAGTACCCAAATAGTGCAACAGTAAGATCATGAAACCCAACATCGGATGCTGTATAGAATTCACAATAATCTGGAACTTCCATTTCCTTAACTATAGACTTCTCTACGGCCGCAAATTCAGGTATAACATTGGCTTCAGATACATTTGGTATTTCACATAAATACTCACATCTAAACTTAATGTTAGACTCCCCTCCCGGATATCTAGCTACTATTCTTTTCCTTTGTTCTTCTGAAACCATAGGAGATGTTGTATAATCAAACTTTAATAACTTTCCAGCAGAATCTAATGGATTTACAAAGAATTCATGAAAGTCATGGTTTGGATCTTTGTCATTTGGAGTTGATGCTAGGAATATGCTTCCACCAGTTGTATCAGTTGTAGGAGCAAGTACTGAATATACTACAGTCTCTAGCTCGTCCATAAACCCTGCCTCATCACATATACATAAATCAGCAGATCCACCACGAAGATTATCATAATTTCCGTTATCTGTTCCAGCAACTTGTATTTCTGATCCGTTAGGAAATAGCCATATCTTTTCCTGAGTTTTCCACTCTGGTTTCATATCTTCTGGACAATCAGAAATAATCTCCCTCATTCTTGGTTTTATAACTCTTTCAACCATCTTCTGTTGAGGACAAGCATATTTAACAATAGTTCCGGGTTTAGATATACATATCTCTGTAGCCATAACACATAGAGTATATGATTTACCATACTGTCTAGATATTAAACAAGCAGATATATCATCTTTATTATTCTTAAAATGATTATATATCTCTTTTTGATTACCCCTAAGTTTCCAAGATAAGACACCTTCTCTCCAGAGAGCTTCAATTGCTTCTTCTTCGGTCATCTTTTTCTTAGCCATTACCTTTACCTTCTACTATTTTAAGTAGATCTTTAACATCAGCTTTTTTTACTTTCTTTTTAGATTCTGTAGTAAATCCCCTAATCATTCTAAGATTTCTATGAAGTATATCGTAATTACTAATATCATTCTTATCTGCTATTTTATTCTTAACAGCATCTAATATCTGTTCAATACCAAGTATGCAGATCTCTTCTTCTGGAGTAATGGGTCTTTCTATACCAACCTCATCACCTAGATCGTTATCGTTTATAATACCTCTAAGTTCTTTATTCTCTTTTTCAAGTTTTGCTATTTCTTTTCTTAGAATCTTAAGTTCTAATTCAAGCTCCATTAGCATTAAATCGTCCATATTGACTCCTAGAAGTGAAATTTATTATCTTCTTTTCTTTTGTTAATATCATTGATTGTTAGCTTACCGTAGTTTTCATTAATCTTAAGTATTTCTTTTTGCATCTTTATTACTTCAGCATGAAATATTTTAGAGTAGTTTGGTTGCTCTTGTTTCATAAGATAATAACGATATCCACATAAAGCAGATACTGCTAGTACGATTATAGACTGTGCAATGTTTGGGGAACTGTAATAGAAAAATGGTACTAATACCAGTAGCAGCACAAATGGTAGTGCTTCAATAAACTTATTCATGTCTCTCCTTTATAAAGAACATATAGCAATCCGATATGGGTATGCTTTTATTTCTTGTTATTCGGTTCTTCGCTGAACATATAAAATACTTAGTTTTTATTGTTCGGCTTTGCTTTTCTTTTTAGTGCTTCTCTAATTCTAGATAACTTCTCCTTTTTTTCTGTTTTTGTTTTTGATCCATCTTGGACCTTTTTTAATATTGGGCTAATACTCTTAACATCTATTGCTGACATACTAACCTACTTTATTCTCATCCCACTAAGGATTTGTTTTTTTCTTAATAGAGCCTCTGCGTCTTTCTCACGTTGCTCGTCTGATCTCTTATCTAAGCTATCGACCATATCTCTAACTTTTCCTTCATCCTGAACAAGTTCTCTGAAATAATCTGGACTATTAACCTTATCTCTAACATCTTGTTTACGTAGAAGCATTTGTTTAACTTCTGAATCTATTGGAGATTCTATAAGTCTATCTCTAGATCCTTTTTCAGGTCCAAGTTCAGCAGCATCAGCCATTTCAGAAGCTAACATCATTGGTCCACCAATTGCTAGTCCTGCAGCTTTTCTTCCTAATCCCTTACCAGCTTTAGATCCCATTTTTAATAAAGCATCCATTCTAGATTTAAGTCCAGCTTTCTCTAATTGAGAAACCATCCTAGATCCTGCCTTTGGTACATCCCCACTAACAGCCTTAGCACGTTTCAACATCTCTTCTTCAGGAATCATACTTTCTTTTAAGTTTCCAAAACCAAGTCTTTCTCTAGTAGCTTTTATTAAGTCCTTATCACCAATTTCATCTCCAGCTAACTTAGCGTTAACTGAATCAGAAGGCATTCTTCTAAGGTTTTTAGGATCTTCCATTATCTTTAAAGAATCTTGATCACTTATATCAGGTAACTGTCTGTAATTTAATTTATCCTTGTCAGATAATTTATCAAACCATTTACCTTCTTCACCTATATGAGATAGTTCTTGTAGTTCAGATACTGTTGCAGGTCTACCCTTTTCACGTATCTTCTCCACTAACTTTTCTTTTTTTAATTGACTCTTAAAATCCATACTCTCTCCATATGTAGATGTATTTACTACATCCAATATATAGTTGTTAAATTTATTGTAAGACAGTACAGAAAAATGCAATAATTGAATAATATTAAGAAGTTACAATTTGAATAGCTTTCAACTACCCTTATATAATAAGAAGTTAGTTAAAAACCAATAGACTTATCTTGAGTTCCCGTCTAAAGGCGATAGATTGTTAGTCCCAATGTATCCTTGTAGTGTAGGCCTTCCGCTGGACTCTTCTGAGTGTCGAGTATCCAGTAAGCGACTTACCTCACGCTTCCCTTCGGTCTTAACCATTATTTCACGGTCCTAGACTACAATTAATATTGAATATACTAAACAATAGATTATTTGTCAAATACTAATTTAATGCTTGACAGGGTTTGTACTAGCTGTTATATTGTGTTATGGCTAGAAAGAAGAAAATAAAAATAGTTGAAACATTGGGCTACGTAGCAGTAGCTCAGGTTCCTATGATAATGACATTTGATGAAGATCATGTTGAATATGTTGCTGATCATCTAGGATCTGCTTTGGAAAGAGCCTATCAAGTTATAGACTTTTTTGGTGATATGGACGATGATTCAGACCCATTCGATAATGAGGGGTAGGATGAAACAGATAGTCCGATATTCAGACAGTACGACTTTAGAACTATATATAACTACATCGAGAAAGGTGTGACGGATAAACGTAGGACCTCTTCTTTTAATATAAGTAACATTAAGAAAGTGACAGATAAACAAAATAACTTCCTTATAGACATAAGAATGACAAGTTTCTATTATCCGGGCTATGCTGCTTTCCCTGAAAGCTATGATTATGATTACCAAGAGCATTTTTATAAGGTTATAGAAGACTTTGCATTATTTCACAGAGCAGGTATGATGTATCTACTAAATGGGAGATATGAAAGATTTCTAGCCTCGAAAATAGACGAGGACTTCACGGATCTCATGTTAGACCCAGATCTATATCATAACCACTTCTTAATTGTTAAACCAAATAGACTAGCATATAAACTTTTTAAAAAAGATATTCTGTATGTTTACGAAGAGGATAATTACTTTTTAGTGGCTAGTAGTCCGAACGCACAACGTAAATTCAGAGAGTTAAGGGGAATTAAATGAAAGCAATAAAGGAATTATTTCTAATATGTGATATAGAGTCCGACGATAATTCAGTAGGTTGGAGACGTAGAAGAGATGCTATGGAACAGTGGGTAGAAAGGTATCTAGTTACGGTAGATACTCAGCAAAGTGTATTAAATCCTAGTGTTTTCGAATCTGATTTTATGGATTTTATTAAAGAATCCTTAGCAAAAAAATTAGCTGAGGACTTGACAACATCTACTGTTTACGATATAACTGATAAGAAGATAAAAGCTAAACTGGTGGTATTAAATGGCAACAAGTAAAAGATATCCCCTAGTTAGATATAATCATACTGATATGATGATGATAGTAAGAACTGATAAGGATGAGGACAATTTGGACTTTTTAAATTTTATAGAAACTGATAACGGTATATTTCATGAAGATAGTAGTGGGCATAAAGTCCCACTAAATAAAGTCTTAATTGAATCTCCAGAAGGACTTTCAGGATTAGAAAGTGTTATTAAAACAAGGTTAGCAGAGAAAATGTGCAAAGTACTAGGTGAGACTAGTAAATATTATATAATAAGAAAGGAAGAGTAATGGGAATGGGTACAGTTAGAGTTCCTCGTGATGAGGAAATACCTATTTATAAAACTGTAATAGACACAAGACTAGCAAGAAAGATGTATCCTGATTTTAAAGATAACAATGATGGTACATTAACAATTATAGATGGTTACGGTTTTGAACCAGTTATACTAGGCTTGGAATCCGGGTTTACATACAAGGACACCAAATAAATGAGAATACCACCAAGAGCTAAAAGATCACAAGAGATTATAGACCAAATGG
>UPTN01000756.1_pt1 | contig 15699 bp, 16 predicted proteins | sample 2160111 | NCBI WGS metagenome assembly UPTN01 (sample SAMN06265058, study PRJEB28932) | marine metagenome | isolation source: Columbia River Estuary | place: USA:Columbia River Estuary, USA | collected 2014-05-05
CAAGCTGGATGTTAAACCTGTGCCTTTGGACCACGCGAACTGCCCGGACCAGCGCCTGATTGCTTTGGCAACCGGCGCATGGGATGAGGCACTGGCACTGGGTAAGACGCATGGCTACCGCAATGCGCAAGTCTCTGTCATCGCACCAACCGGCACCATTGGTCTGGTCATGGATTGCGACACCACAGGGATCGAGCCTGACTTTGCGTTGGTCAAGTTCAAGAAACTTGCCGGTGGCGGTTACTTCAAGATCATCAACCAGTCGGTGCCAGCGGCGCTTGAAAAGCTGGGCTATGGCTCTGCGCAGATCGAAGAGATCATTGCATATGCCGTCGGTCATGGATCAATCGGGCAGGCGCCTGCGATCAACCACACGTCCTTGATTGGCCACGGCTTTGGTCAAGCAGAGCTGGACAAGATCGAAGGCGCATTGGCGTCGGCTTTCGATATCCGCTTTGTGTTCAACCAGTGGACGCTGGGCGCGGAATTCTGCACCAAGACACTGGGTATTCCAGCGGCGAAACTGAACGATCCGACTTTCGATCTGCTGCGTCACTTGGGTTATACCAAGCAGGACATTGAAGCCGCCAACGACCATGTCTGTGGAACGATGACGCTGGAAAACGCGCCTTACCTGAAAGAAGAGCACTACACAGTGTTCGATTGCGCCAACCCATGCGGTAAAAAAGGCAAGCGTTATCTGAGTGTTGACAGCCACATCTACATGATGGCCGCAGCACAGTCGTTCATCTCGGGTGCGATCTCCAAAACGATCAACATGCCAAATGACGCGACCATCGAGGACTGCCAGAAAGCCTATGAGTTGTCTTGGTCTTTGGGTGTAAAAGCCAACGCGCTGTACCGTGATGGGTCCAAGCTGTCGCAACCATTGGCTGCCGCCTTGGTTGAAGACGACGAAGACGCGCAAGAGGTTCTGGAAAGTGGCAATCACCACGCCAAAGCCGCCGTTCTGGCCGAAAAGATCGTCGAAAAGATCATCGTCACCGAAGTGCGCAACCGTGAACGTGAAAAGATGCCACAGCGCCGTAAGGGTTATACCCAAAAAGCGATCGTGGGCGGACACAAGGTTTACCTGCGTACCGGCGAATACGAAGACGGCAATCTAGGCGAAATCTTTATCGACATGCACAAAGAGGGTGCTGGTTTCCGCGCCATGATGAACAACTTCGCCATCGCGGTGTCAGTCGGTTTGCAATATGGTGTGCCGCTTGAGGAATTCGTCGACGCGTTCACATTCACCAAGTTCGAGCCGGCAGGCATGGTTCAGGGCAACGACAGCATCAAGAATGCAACGTCTATCCTTGACTACATCTTCCGTGAACTGGCTGTCAGCTACCTTGACCGGACAGATCTGGCCCATGTCAAACCCGAAGGCGCGTCCTTCGACGACATCGGTCGCGGTGAAGAAGAAGGCGTATCGAACGTCAAATCACCAAGCGAGAATGCAGCGTCACGCTCGCTAGAAGTACTCAAGCAAATCTCGTCCACCGGTTACCTGCGCAAGCGGATGCCACAGGATCTGGTTGTGTACCAAGGCGGGATGGGTGCAACAGCGCTGGCCACCGGCATAGACGCAGCGGCCGCTTTGCAGACTTTGGTGCCCGAGATCAGCGAAAGCATCGTGGCCACAGGGACTGCGACGACGATCACAGCCCGCGACAAAGCCAAAATGCAGGGCTACGAGGGTGATCCTTGCGGCGAATGCGGCAACTACACACTGGTGCGCAACGGGACATGCATGAAGTGCAACACCTGCGGCGGGACGTCGGGCTGTAGCTAAGACATAAAAGAGCTTCAGAGCGGGTGCGCCTGCTCTGACGCGGATCAGGCCGCAGGCAAAATAACCGAGCGGTATAATGAGTGAGCTTGATCAGCGAAACTATGGGGGGCCTTTGGGCCTCCCTTTTTTATGCGGGCGGGCCAACGTTTCTTTGCAAATCACAAGCTCACCGCGCATTCTAAGGCGAACCAAAGGATCACAACTATGACCGATTTTCTACTTCTCGCCTTCATCTTCTTGATTGCCGGGGTGATCGCCGTGCCGATTGCAACCCGTTTAGGGCTTGGTTCGGTGCTTGGGTATTTGATTGCCGGGATCGTGATTAGTCCGGTGTTGGCGTTGCTGCATGTGGATGTGATTTCGATCCAGCATTTTGCGGAATTCGGCGTCGTGATGATGCTGTTTCTGGTCGGGTTAGAGCTTGAGCCAAAACGCCTTTGGGCAATGCGTGGCAAGTTGTTCGGTCTTGGCGGCGGGCAGATTGGATTGACTGCGGCAGCGGTGATGGGGATCGGGCTATTGTTTGGCCTTGGATGGACAGTCGCCTTGGCTGTTGGTTTGATTGCGGCGTTAAGTTCGACAGCTATCGTGCTACAAACATTAAACGAAAAGGGCCTCATGAAAAGTGGCGGTGGGCAGTCCAGCTTTTCGGTTTTGCTGGCTCAAGACATTGCCGTGATCCCGATGCTGGCCTTGATGCCGCTGCTGGCGATGCCGGAATTGATGGATATGGCTGGCGATCTGGCCCATACCACCGCCGATGATCACGGAGAAGCAGCCGGCGATCACGGGTCGGGTATGAGCCTTGTCGCGGGTTTGAACGGCTGGCAGACGGCGCTCGTGAATATCGTGGCCATTGCAGCCGTGGTCGGCGCGGGCAGCTATCTGACCCGACCGATTTTCCGCTTTATCGCAGGTGCAAATCTGCGCGAATTGTTCACGGCCACAGCGCTGATGATGGTGATCGGCATTGCGTTATTGATGTCACTGGTAGGGCTATCGCCAGCATTGGGCACGTTCCTCGCGGGTGTGGTTCTTGCAAATAGTGAATACCGTCACGAGCTCGAATCAGACATTGATCCGTTCAAAGGGTTGTTGCTGGGGCTGTTTTTCATGACCGTCGGGGCCGCGATTAACTTCGGGCTGTTGGCGGACAACCTGCTGTTGATCCTTGGGTTGACCGTGTTGCTGATTGCCGTGAAGGCGGGCGTTTTGGCAGTGCTGGCGATTGTCTTTAAACTCCGCGGCGCGGATCGCTGGTTGCTGGCGCTAAGCCTTGCACAAGCAGGCGAATTCGGCTTCGTGCTGCTGTCCTTTTCAGTTTCGAGCATGATTTTGCCGCAGATGCTAGCGGATCAACTGCTGCTGGTTGTGGCACTTTCCATGATGCTGACCCCGCTTTTGTTCATCTTCTATGACCGCGTGATTGTGCCGCGCTATGCCGTCGTTGAAAACGGCGAGGCTGACGATATCGAAGAACAAGGGCAAGTTCTGATCGCAGGCGGCGGCCGCATTGGCGGCATGGTGCGCCGTATCCTGAATGCAGCGGGTTATAACCTGACAGTCATCGATTATAATGCCCAACATCTTGATAACATGCGGCGTTTCGGGGCGCGCATCTATTATGGCGATGCGACCCGCCCTGATATGTTGCAGGCGGCGGGGCTGCAGCACTGCAAGGTGTTCGTGGCAGCGATTGATGACAAAGAAAAGCTGACAGAGTTGGTGCACTATGTGCATTCCACCGCCCCGCATGTGCATATCATTGCCCGCGCAATCGACCGTCATCATGTCTACGAGCTTTGGGCCGCGGGTTGTCGTGATATCATACGTGAAACATATGACAGTTCGTTGCGTATGGGGCGGTCAGCCCTAGAAGCATTGGATATCCCCAAAGATCGAGCCGTTATGATGGTAGATGCATTCAATCGCGCAGATCGTGCATCGATGATCCGACTGGCGGATGCCTATGATCCAAATATTCCAGTCATGGAAAACGAAGCGTATATTGCTCGCGTTCAAGAAATCCTTGGCCCTCGCGAGGTCGCAATGAACGCCGAGATGATGCATATTCTGGAAACAGGCGAGATGCCGGACGAGGATGAATTCATCGCGGGGCCAAGTGGTTAGCGCGGGATATCTACTTCGGGTGCGGCCAGTGTAAAGCCTTCAAACTGAAATCCGGGCGAAACCGTGCAACCCACCAGCGTCCAGTCGCCTGTCGTTGCCGCCTTTTGCCAATGTCCATTGGGGACAATTGCTTGGGGCAACTCACCTGCGCCAAGGTCTGGTCCAAGGCAGTGATCTACGGCCGGCCCGTCCAATGATGGCGCGAGCGTTAAAGTCAGCGACGCACCAGCATAGTAATGCCAGATTTCAACGGCATCGACAGCATGCCAGTGGCTGGCTTGTCCGGCTTTGAGCAGAAAATAGATGCATGTGCCGGTTGCGCGCCCCTCGTTTTCAGCCACCCAAGTTTGGCGGTAATATCCACCCTCAGGATGGGGGGCGAGGCCCAGTTGGGCGATGATCTGATCTGCGGTTAAGTCAGACATGGGATCTGCGGTGCGGTTGTTTTGGCGTGTATGCCCTGCAATCGGGGGTCAGCAAAGACCTCGATTTCCCGCTTATAGGGGGTGAATCCGGCTTTGATATAGAATTCAAGGGCGCGTGGGTCATCCAGACTGCAAGTGTGAACAGTAAAGATCGATGTACCGCGACTGAAGGCCCGCGTTTGTGCAAAAGCCATCATTGGACCACCAAGGCCTTGACCTGTGGCCACGGGAACCATGCCAAAAAACGCCAGTTCGCAAGACCCTGAAACGCTAAAGTCCAGCTCGATAAAGGCAATCGGGTCGCCATTTTTGCGAATGATCCAAAGTTCAGTGTCGGCGCTAGCTAGTATCGCACGCAACGCGTCGTCTTGCATCACCAACCGCGATGTCCACAGCCAAGGTGCGCCTACCGCGCGAAACAACGCGCGATAGCTTTTTAGATCAAGGGCTTCTTGATTGATGGTCATGCCAGCGGGCAGGGGCTTTGGGGCCGTTATCGCAGCGGCTGTCATCTGCAAATAGGTGACAACCGTCGCGATATGACCTGCCGGAACGCTATGCATACCTTCGGTTAGGGTCATCCTTTCAGGATGCTCCGCCCTGCGTAGATTGCTGTTTCGCCCAGTTCTTCTTCGATGCGGATTAATTGGTTGTACTTGGCCAAACGGTCAGAGCGGGACAGCGATCCGGTTTTGATCTGGCCGCAGTTCGTCGCGACTGCAAGGTCTGCAATCGTCGCATCCTCGGTTTCGCCAGAGCGGTGGGACATCACATTCGTGAAACGCGCGCGGTGCGCCATATCAACGGCTTGCAACGTTTCGGTCAGGGTGCCGATCTGATTCACTTTGACCAGCATCGAATTGGCAGAACCTTTGGCGATGCCGTCAGCAAGACGGGCAGGGTTGGTCACAAACAAATCGTCGCCAACCAGTTGAATCTTGTCGCCGATCAGGTCGGTCAACATTTTCCAACCGTCCCAGTCATCCTCGGACATACCGTCTTCGATGCTGATGATCGGATAGTCTTCGGCCAGTTTGGCAAGGTATGCCGCGTTTTCGGCAGATGTCAGGGACACGCCTTCGCCGACCATCTCGTACTTGCCGTTTTTGTAGTATTCTGTCGCGGCACAATCGAGGGCAAGGTAGATGTCTTTGCCCGGCTCATAGCCTGCTTTTTTGATCGATGTCATGATGAAATCAAGCGCGACACGTGTGCTGGCAAGGTTCGGGGCAAAGCCGCCTTCGTCACCGATGCCTGTGTTGTGCCCTGCAGCGCTTAGTTCTTTCTTCAGCGTGTGGAACACTTCGGCGCCCATGCGCACGGCTTCGCGGATGTTCTGGGCCGCGACTGGCATGATCATAAATTCTTGGATGTCGATCGGGTTATCGGCATGTTCGCCGCCGTTGATGATGTTCATCATCGGGACGGGCAACGTCCGCGCAGAGGTGCCGCCGATGTAGCGATAAAGCGGCTGACCTGTGTAGTCGGCTGCGGCCTTGGCCACTGCCAGTGACACACCAAGGATAGCGTTTGCACCAAGGCGGGCTTTGTTCGGTGTCCCGTCGAGTTCGATCATCGCCATGTCGATTGCGACCTGGTCGGTTGCATCAAAGCCAAGGATTTCCTCTGCAATTTCGCCGTTCACAGCGGCGACCGCTTCCAGCACGCCTTTGCCCATGTAGCGCGATTTGTCACCATCGCGCTTTTCAACCGCTTCATGCGCGCCGGTCGATGCACCTGACGGCACAGCCGCGCGGCCCATTGTGCCATCCTCAAGGATCACATCCACCTCGACGGTGGGGTTGCCTCGGCTATCGAGGATTTCGCGGGCGTGAATGTCGATGATCGTGCTCATGAGCGTGCTCCTAAGGGCAAATGTTAGCGGTATCAGCGCCTCTATAGCGCGAGATTTTCGTTTAGGGAAGCGCGGCGCAAGCGGGTTTCGCGCCACAAGGTGTAAATGCCGGATGCGATGATGATCGCAGCCCCGATAAGAGTTGCCGCATCGGGGATCTCGGTGAACATCAGATAGCCGATGACCAAGGCAAAGATCATCCGGCTATAGCGGAAAGATGAAATGATCCCAGCATTGCCACCGCGTGTGGCGGCGACGATGGCCAGATATGCGATCATCCCGATCATAATAGCTGCAAGCAGGATCAGTGATTGGCTTGCATCAGGCATGACAAACGGCTGCCCCTGCAGGATTGACAAGGCCAGACCTGCGGGAACGACCAGCGCAAAAGTATGTGTCGCCAACTGTGGGCCGGACAATTGAACGGTCAACCCGCGTGTAAAAAGATCGCGGGCAGCAAGCCCCAGCATCCCGCCAACAGCCAAAAGTGTGGCAGGGGTGAACCCTTCCATACCGGGGCGGATGATGATCAGCACTCCGACAAACCCTACAAAGATCGCAAGCCAACGCCGCCAACCGACAGCTTGACCAAGAAAAACGGCCGCCCCCATCGCGACAACAAGCGGTGTTGCCTGAATCACAGCAGAGGCCGTGGTCAGCGGAATTAATGTCAAAGATGTAACGAACATGACCGACCCCGCAACATCACAAAGGCTGCGAAGCAGGACCTTGCTGTCCAGATAGGCTGGCTGCCAAAGGCGGTCACCTTTGACCAGTGCCCAGCCCAGAAAAGCGATCAACCCACCCAGACAAATACTCGACAATACCTGCCCAACCGGAATTGCATCTGCCAAAAGCTTGATCAGCGCGTCCTCGACCGCAAAGCAAAACATCGCAAAGACCATAAAGGCCGCGCCGCGGATATTGTCCAAGCCTAGTCTTCCTTGTCTGTCAAAGGGACCGCGTAAAGTTCCAGACGGTGCCCCATCAAACGGTACCCAAGCTTTTGCGCGATGCGTTCTTGCAGGGCTTCAATCTCTGCGTCCACGAATTCGATGACCTCACCAGAGTGTACGTCGATCAGATGGTCATGATGTTCGCGGTCCGCGGCTTCATAGCGTGCACGCCCATCGCCGAACTCGTGCTTTTCAAGAATACCGGTTTCTTCAAACAGCTTCACAGTGCGGTAAACCGTGGCCAGTGAAATGCGCGGGTCTACGGCAGACGCACGGTTATAAAGTTCTTCGACATCTGGATGATCAATTGCATCCTGCAACACACCTGCAATCGTGCGACGTTGGTCCGTCATGCGCAGACCGTTAGCCTCGCAGCGTTCAAGAATGGTCTTTGTCATGCGCGCCTCGTTTGGTGTTGTTGCCGTGATAGCGGGGCAGGCCGCAGGATTCTAGTGTTCTTGGGCGAAACTGTGCCCTGCATTTGGCGCATAGGCTGGCCTTTGGCCAGCAGATGTATCAGTTCTTTGCCTCTTTCGTCACCCGCTCTGCCAAACCCGCGACGGTCAATCCTTGCACAATGATCGAGAAGATCACGACCATATAGGTCGCGGTCAATATGACGGGTTTCCATTCGCCCTCTGGCAGCGACAGGGCCAGCGCGACCGAGATACCACCCTTGAGCCCACCCCAAGTCATTACAGGGATCACGCCCGTCGAGAATTCGCGGAATGGTCGCAAGATCAGGATCGGAACTGCAACCGCTGCTAGCCGGGCGACCAAGGCCAGTGCGATGGCCGCAACGCCCGCTGTCAGATATTCGAAGTTGAAGGCGATCGCAAAGACCTCAACCCCGATCAGCAGGAATAGGACCGCGTTCAGGATTTCGTCGATCAACTTCCAAAAGGCATCAACATATAGCCGCGTTTCTTCTGACATGCCGTATTTCGTGCCCACATCGCCAATCAAAAGACCTGCGCAAACCGCCATGATGGGGGCTGAGACATGCAGGTAAACTGCCAATTCGTAGCCGCCAAATGCAAGGCCAAGCGTGATCAGCACTTCAAGCGAGTAATCATCAATACGCCGCATTACGCGGAACGTGAGCCAGCCTAGAACGATGCCTAATACCGCACCGCCGACTGCTTCTTTGAAGAACAGTTGTGCTGCTCCAGCCAGCCCGCTGCTGTGCGCATCCCCATGTGGAAAGGCGAGGCCAACCAGCACCAGAAACACGACATAACCCACGCCGTCGTTGAACAGACTTTCGCCTGCGATTTTAGTTTCGAGAGACTTTTTCAGGTTAGCTTGGCGCAGCACGCCCAGAACAGCGACCGGATCAGTGGGCGAAATCAATGCGCCAAAGACCAAAGCTACCAGCAGTGGCATGCCTGTCAGCCATGAAAACCCGTAACCCACGATAGTTGTTGATAGGGCGATACCAATTGTCGCCATCAATGCCACAACGACCCATTCGCGCCGCAGATCCGATAGCTTCACATGCAGGGCGCCAGCGAACAGCAGCAACCCAAGCATCCCTTCCAGTAAGGCATCTGAGAATTCGATCCCCAGAACCGTTTCGCGGACAACGTCTGTCACCCCTAGCGAAGGAACGGCGATGTCTAGCAGCATCACTACAAAGGACGCCAAAAGCGACACCACAAGGATACCGATTGCAGACGGGAGTTTGAGGAACAAATAGTTCAGCGCGCCGAAAGCACCTGCCAAAACGATCAAAAGAGAAGTGATTTGTAGCAGCGTCATAAGGAAACTTTCAGCAATTGTTCCGCAGGCTTAACATCTGATGCTACGCGGTGCTAGCCGCGCATAAGGCCAAACCTCAACCAACTTCCCCCAAGGCTGCGAATGCGCGCGCCGCTTCCGATCTTGAACCGCGCAAGCCCCGGCGCGTTATCCGTATCAACCGTTCCTAGGTACATGCGGACATAGTCCTGATTTGCAAAAGCTGCAGCAGCATTGATCAGGATACGATGATGCAACCCCCATTGGCGACCTTCAGTACTGATCCACCCCAAATGGTATGTAACAACAGGTCGGTGCTTGATGAATAGCATCGCGGCAAGTGGGGTCGCGTCCAGGTATGCCACATGCACGTCAACAGCCTGTTGTGCAGCCAATGCCAAGATCAGCGCATGCGGCAACCCGCGAAACCGCTTTTGCCTTTGCTGGGCGCGGTCCGCATCCAGCAACCATTGATGTGCGGCTGGGTCGAACCGTTCTTGTCGCAGGGTAACTGGAGCTGCTTGCGCATGCCGCCACCTGTTGCGCCATTTGCCTTGTGTGGCTGCAAGTCGCAAGGCCGCATCACCGCGCAGATCAAGTTCCGCGACCGATGCCGAAGTTGCCAACTGGCGAAAGTTAGCAGCTGTAAGGGCATCGGTATCCATGTTCTCAGCATTGACGAGCCTGAGACCAGTTCCACAAAACGCGTCGGTCTTGGCACTTGGACTTGGTTCCCCATCCCAGATTGGCCCACGCGAGGTCAGCAACTGCCCAAAAACCCGCACGGCGACAATTGGCTGCCCGCACCCAATTTCGATCTGGCAAACGTCCCGACCCATGCGCCGTAGCGCTTGCGCAAAGCAGGGATGTTGTTGAAGAGGCAAGGGCGCGGGCGTCGTCATTACCGCCGTTAAATCATTCTAAACCTAACTGGTGATTAATGCGGGAATGAAACAAACAAGCAAATCCCGAAAAACCGTTTTAGGTGTCAGCGCACCCGCAGTACGGCCAACAGCATTGGGGGCGGCCCTTGCCGCCGCCGTCATTACGTTTCCTGTCGCCGTGACAATTCTTTTTGTGGACCTTTTGTTGCTCTAGCCCAATTGCACCAAAGCATGCCGCTTTTTACCCGCGCTCAACTTGATTGGCTGGGCAAGGTCTGCCGCGTTAAGGATCAGTCCCGCATCGGTCAAAGGTTCGTCGTTCAACTTTGCCCCGTTTTCAGCAATCAGGCGCTTTGCTTCCTTGCCGGTCTTGGCAAGGCCGGATTTGACGATTGCCTGAACGATTGAAATGCCGTCACCGATATCGTCGGCCGATAGCGTCAGTGTAGGCAAGTCATCACCGATGCCACCCTTTTCAAACACTTCGCGGGCCGTCGCTTCTGCAGCGCGTGCCGCCTCGGAACCGTGCAGCAGCGTTGTTACTTCATTGGCAAGAATGATCTTTGCCGCATTGATGTCAGAGCCTTCCAACGCACCTAGACGGTCGCATTCTTCGACCGGCAATTCGGTATAGAGCTTCAGGAACTTGCCTGTGTCCGCATCCGTCGTATTGCGCCAGAACTGCCAGAACTCATACGGGCTGCACATATCGGCATTCAACCAGACGGCACCCGACAGCGATTTGCCCATCTTTTTGCCGTCGCTGGTGGTCAGCAACGGCGACGTCAGGCCGTAAATCTCTTGGTCCAGCACGCGGCGCGTCAGGTCGATACCATTAACGATATTGCCCCATTGATCCGATCCACCCATTTGCAGCAAACAGCCATAGCGGCGGTTCAGCTCAAGGAAGTCATAGGCCTGCAAGATCATGTAGTTAAACTCTAGGAACGACAATGATTGCTCGCGATCAAGCCGCGATTTCACACTTTCAAAAGACAGCATCCGGTTGATTGAAAAATGCCGTCCGATATCGCGCAGAAAGTCGAGGTAGTTCAAACCGTCCAGCCATTCCGCATTGTTGATCATCAGCGCACCGGTTGGCGCTTCTTCATAGTCGAGGTAGGCCGCAAACACCTGTTTGATGCCTGCAATGTTATCATCAATCTGGTCAGGACCCAGCAACGGACGCTCGTCCGCACGAAACGATGGATCCCCCACTTTGGTCGTGCCGCCACCCATCAATGTGATCGGCTTGTGGCCTGTCTTTTGCAGCCAGCGCAACATCATGATTTGGATCAACGACCCGACGTGCAGCGACTTCGCTGTCGCATCAAAACCGATATAGGCGGGAACAATGCCTTTGCTTAGCGCCTCATCAAGACCTTGATAGTCCGTGCAGTCCGCCAAAAAACCGCGTGAGATCATCACGTTCATAAAGTCGGATTTCGGATGGTAAGTCATTGGCTTGTTCCTGTCGCTGTCTCGGGGCACTCTATAATCACGCACAGAGCGAAGGGAAAGCGGATGTTGCAGGCAGACAGGGTTAAGGCGCTTGGCACCATGTCCGGCACGTCACTGGACGGGGTCGATGCGGCCGTGATTGAAACCGACGGCGTGCAGATATTCGGGTTCGGGGCGTCGGACTATCGCCCTTATTCCACAAAAGAACAGGCCGTGCTGAAGGCGCATCTTGGCCGTTGGCCTGACGACGGTGTGGCTGCTGCCGCAAAAATTGTCGAAGACGTGCATTTAGCGGTGATGAAGGGATTTGGTGGCATTGATTTGGCAGGTTTTCATGGGCAGACTTTGGCACATGATCCCGCTGGGCGCGGCACCCATCAATGCGGAAACGGCGAACGTTTGGCGCAGGATTTGGGGTATCCCGTCGCATGGGACTTTCGCACGCATGATGTTGCACAAGGCGGGCAAGGTGCCCCTTTGGCCCCGTTTTATCATTTTGCCTTGGCCAAATGGATCAAAGCGGATGCGCCTTTGGCGTTTCTGAACCTCGGGGGGGTGGGAAACATCACTTGGGTTGATCCAGCCTATGATGATCCCGCGGACCCAGATGCTTTGTCGGCTTTTGATACAGGGCCAGCCAATGCGCCGATGAATGACCTGATGATGCAACGGCAAGGGGTAGGCTATGACAAGGACGGTGCTTTAGCCGCCAAAGGCAAAATTGATACAACGATCCTCGACCGTTTCTCGGATCATCCCTATTTTGCGCGTCCGGCACCAAAGTCGCTTGATCGTGATGCCTTTTCGGATCTAGCCAGCGACGTTTCGGGATTGGCCGATGCCGATGCCCTTGCGACGCTAGTCCAAGCAGTTGTGCAAAGCGTCGTGCAAGCGGTCCAGCATTGCCGCATCGCGCCTTCACAGCTTTTGGTATCTGGCGGGGGGCGGCACAACAAAACGGTTATGACGGGGCTAGCGCAAGCCCTAGACTGCGACGTGAAGCCGGTCGAGGATGTCGGCCTTGATGGTGATATGCTCGAGGCGCAGGCCTTTGGTTATCTGGCAGTTCGCGCTGCACGCGGTTTGCCACTGTCCAGCCCGCAGACCACAGGCGTGCCGCGTCCGGTCACAGGTGGCAAAATAGCAAAGCCTTAATTGGCAAGCTTGGTGGCAAACCCGATCAACCGCGTTAGTGCATCAAGATAAAGCGTATCATCAATTGTCATCGCGACCCGCACATGGCCTGCGGCAGCCTTGCCAAAGCTTTCACCAGGCATCACGGCGACATGTTCGGCGTCTAGCAATGCATAGGCAAAGGTTTCGCCATCCATGCCGGTCGCGCGGATATCAAGCATGATATACATCGCACCCTGCGCAGGGACCGCCCGCACAACGTTTTGGCCCGCGAGGACTTGCATGCTGAGATCGCGGCGGCGGCGGAAGGGGGCTGCGACCTCTTCTTCGACCGCATCGCCTTGGTTAAGCGCAAAATCAGCACCATCTTGGATATACCCGGGCACACCATAGGTCGTGTTCGTTGCCAGGTTGATCATTTCTGCTATCGCGGCCTCTGGCCCACAAATCCAGCCAACGCGACTGCCTGTCATAGCATGGCTTTTGGACATCGATCCGACGACCAAGGTGCGTTCCGCCATATCAGGCAGGCTGCGCGGGCTGACATGCGTGCCTTCCCAGACCTGTGTGTCGTAAACCTCGTCCGAGATCAGCCAAAGGTCGTTTGCGATGCATGTGTCTGCGATGGCCTGCAAAGTCTCGGTTGAATAAACAACGCCCGTTGGATTGTTGGGCGTGTTTACCAGCAGCGACTTGGCACCTTTGGCCGCGTCGTTCAGCGCAGCAGCGGTTGGTTGAAATGCTGTGTCCGGTGAAGTGCCAACAACGCGGGGGATCGCACCAACACCACGGATTGTCCCGGGGTAAGTGGCATAATAGGGGTCAATGTATAGCGCCACATCACCAGCATCGCAGACTGCCGTATGTGCGGCAAATAACGCCGCTTGGCCTCCGGGGGTAATTAGAATGTTATCTTTCGTCGTTGGCACACCGGTGCGGGCCTGAATACGTGCGGCGACAGTTTCGCGCAAAGCATGTGTGCCCGGCACCGTCGCATAGCCCGTATGCCCACCCATAGCAGCTTTGTTCATCGCTTCCAGAATTGCAGGGCTGGTGCGAATGTCGTGTTCACCAATGGTCAGTTCTACCACAGGAATGCCGTCGGCAATCATCTGGCGTGCCCGATTAAAGACATCCCAGCCGTCAGAGCCACCACCGTTGATATTTTTAATACGTTCTGAAAGTTCCATGGGCGCAGGGGAACGATCTTCGGACGACAAAGTCAACCCGATATAGCCGCCAAATTTCGCGGGCCAGTGCCGTCTAGGCCCTTCACGTCGGCAGGGTTATAAAGCGCGCATGACTTGAGGCTCAGGCAGCCGCAACCGATGCAGCCGTCCAGTTTATCGCGTAGTTCTTCAAGCGCTGTGATCCTTGCATCGATATCGCGCCGAAAGGCAGTACTGATGCGGGTCCAGTCGGCTTTGGTCGGGGCTTTGTGATCGGGCAGGCGGCGCAGATGCGGCGCGATCTCCGACAGGCTGAACCCCAGTTTTTGGGCGGCCATCACGAACGACAAACGTCGGATATCACTGCGTCCATACCGGCGGTGTCCACCTGCATTGCGCACCGGTTTGATGATGTCATGGGTTTCATAAAACCGAATTGCCGACACAGCGAGACCAGTGCGCGCGGACAAATCGCCGATTGCCAATCCTGTGGTCATGAAAAAATCCCTTGATCTAAAGTTAACTTGAGAAATTACAACAGATTCGAGCAAGCTTGAAAAGAGGAGAGCCAAGATGTCAGCCCGAATAACCGAACGCTATTGCGCAGACCCAGAGGCCTTGAGTGCAATGAAACACGATGGGCTTGGGTGGGGGCATGATCTTGAATGTGGCTGTTTTCACGATAAAGCCCGGCCCAAAGAACCCAAACGGTTTGGTCCGCTTGCTGACTGTTCTAAAAAGGAGAAATTGAACAATGGCATATCTTGAACATGTGAACTTGACTGTCGCTGACCCCAAAAAGACGGCGGCCATGCTGTCAGAACTGTTCGGGTGGCATACCCGATGGGAAGGCTCCGTTTTGAACGGCCAAGGCTATACTGTGCATGTGGGATCTGATGACAGCTATGTCGCGGTATACTCGGGCGCGAACCCGTCTCAAACTGTACCGAAGGCGGACGCCAGTTATCAAACGCGCGGTGGGCTAAACCATCTGGGCGTGGTCGTTGATGATCTGGATGCGGTCGAGGCTAAAGTGAACGCAATGGGGTTCACCGCACATAGCCACGCCGATTACGCGCCTGGTCGCAGATTCTATTTTCACGATATGGACGGGATCGAGATTGAGGTCGTAAGCTACGCCTGAGCGATCTGATCCCTGATCTTTCTAGGCAGCGCCTTGAAGATGATGTCATAGGATACTGCAATCCTATGGCGGAGTTCTTCTTCGGCGCTGTCAAAACTGACCAGCACCCAGCTTTTATGGAAATAAGGGGCCTTGGTGGCGGCGCCTGCGTCGATCAGCATCGCGGCGGTCTCGACACTGTCGGTCTTGACGCAAACACCATCAATGCGGTCGCCAAAGCAGGCGAACATTTTGCCACCGACCTTCCAGCTATCAAGCTCGGTGGTGGGGTCAGCGGCGGTGGCGCCAGCATGGGCAGCGCAGAGTTTATTCACAAATGAACGCGACATTTTGTTAGGATGGCGCAAGTTGTCGGGGCTGACAAGGTGACGACCCATAGGGTGTTCTTGCAACAGATCATCGGCAATCGGGTTTGCGCGTCGCAACTTAGGCATGACGCTTACGGCTTTATCATCAAGACCCATTCAGACGCAGGGCTATCCCAACCCTTCTTGACGATTGCGCGGCGGGCGACCTCTTGAAACCCAAGCCGTTCATAAAGCTTTCTTGCACCGTTGTTTTGATCATGGACGGTCAGGCAAATGCCATTTGACCCGCGTGATTTTTCAGCCTGTTGCATCAAGATTTTGCCAACGCCGCGTCCGCGCATCGCGGGGAACGTCGCAACAAAACTGACAGCAGTCGTGCCTGGTGCCAGGCTTTCGAGTTCAAGCAGTGGGCGAAGTATTGCAGGCGTATCTTCCGCTACGGGATCAACAGGGTCTGGTTGTGGCTCAAGCACAATGAACCCTGCAACCTGACCATCGACTTCGGCAATTGTGGTCTTACTTAACGCTAGGTGTGAACTGTTGTCTCCCATGCGGGCCACAACAACGCTGTCAACGTCTGTCCCCGGTTCGGATAGAACTGTGAAAATGTGGTTCACGAACCCGTAGGACGCAATATCCAACAGCTCCAGAAGTTGCGGGATGTCGTCAGTTTGCGCGGGGCGGAGGTTGAT
>UPTN01000757.1_pt1 | contig 15662 bp, 18 predicted proteins | sample 2160111 | NCBI WGS metagenome assembly UPTN01 (sample SAMN06265058, study PRJEB28932) | marine metagenome | isolation source: Columbia River Estuary | place: USA:Columbia River Estuary, USA | collected 2014-05-05
GGGCATGCATCCAAGCATATTGCGGCACAGCGCAGCTAAAGGCTGTCCCTATTTGGCTTTGGCCGCGAACCCCAGCAGCCCTCAAAAGCATATCATCCCAAAGTGCATCAGCACTGAAACTCCATACTCACCTGCAAAAGACAACATGTTGGGCCCGACCAGATAATGTGATTATCATTGGTGCGGGCGTTTTTGGTTGCCGAAACGGTTAAGGTTGCGCCTTACGGCGCCTTCGACAGCTTTGATCTGACTGCGCAACGGTGCTCGCCATTTTTTGCTGCTTTCAATGGAACGCGCAAAGCCAGAACACCCACCCAAATCCCCGTTCATCTCATGGGCCATTCTCGTCCGGTTCAAATTGCAATGACCCACGCGGCCAGTTGGGCCTGCGTTTGGCAGCACCGTGGCGATTGACAAGGATCAACCGCCTATGGCCGGGAATGACTTAGGCAAGAGAGGGTACCGCAAACAGAAAGCCCTTAACCTTAGCCGATGACGTCCGCTTCGTCATTTGCCAGCACGAAAAGGAGACAATCATGTATCAACACATTCTGGTAGCAGTCGCTTTTGACGAGGAACACGACCCTGAACAATCGTTGAAAGTGGCAGAGGTCCTTGCCGATAAAACCACGCGCGTAACGGTTCTGCATGTGAAAGAAGAAACCCCAAGCTACGCCGTAGCCTACATTCCCGAAGACTATGAAATTGGCTTAAAACAGGCGATCAAAGAGAAGCTTGGTGGGTTTGCACAACGGTTCCAAAACGGCGGCGGACAGTTGATCGAGGGCCATTCCGGCCGCACAATCCTTGAATGGGCGGCATCCAACGACGTCGATTGCATCATCATCAATTCGCATAAACCGGGCTTGCAGGACTATTTTCTAGGCAGCACGGCAACGCGGGTAGTGCGGCATGCAAAGTGTTCTGTGCATGTGATCCGGTGACGACGCAATTCTGGTCTTTAAAGATGGGCGCGCACAAAGGCCGTGATGTCAGCGGCCGGACGTGCACCCGACAGACGGTCAACCTCTCCGCCATTCTTATAGAGGATCAAAAGCGGGATGCCTCTGATCTGCAAGCGCTGTGAAACCACCGGAAACTGCTCGGTGTCGATTTTGCCAAAGCGCGCCTTGAATCGCAGATCTTGGGCCGCCTGCGCAAAGGCCGGGGCCATCATTTTGCAAGGACCGCACCACGGAGCCCAGTAATCAACGATCAGCGGAATAGCATCGTTGCGCGTTGCTTTGTCGTGGATGGTCACGTCCATCGCGGCAACTTTGCCGTCAGCCAGCGGTGCCGCGCATTTTGCACATTTCGGTCCTGCCTTAAGCCGCGCCAATGGAACGCGATTGGCTTGGCCGCAGGACAAGCACGTCAATCTCGCCATATCCGTCATCAGTAATGCTCCTTCGTTATCAATGCATACGCCAATAGCAGCCGACGCTCCATGTGCCAGCGCACGGCAGTTTTGTTTTCTGGAAATCGACATAGCGGATCGCATGGCAGCAGGGTTGATTATGATCAATCAGTACAGCGTGCATCTGCCAGAGCTTTAAAGTTAAGGCGCATCAGGATTTGTCATGCGCGATTGATACTTCTCAAGGCGTTATGGGGGGCCGTCGGGTTAGTCTTATCGCAGTAAACCGAGGCCAATCATTATGATTACATCCGCCCAAAAGGACGAAAACCGCTACATTGCCAAGCTACTTGCCGAGGTGGCAGAGCTTTTGCAGCAGCAGAATGCCAGCAGCTTTCGCGTGGGCGCGTACCGCAAGGCTGCCGATTATATTGCAAGCGCGGCACCCCCCTTGAGACAGGTCAATGACACGTCAGGCTTGGCCGGTCTTGAAGCATTGCCAACGATAGGCACGACCATTGCAAAGGCCGTGTCGGAAATCCTGGATACAGGATCGCTGGCCATGCTGGCACGGCTGCGCGGATCATTGGATCCTGAAAAACTGTTGCAAAGCATACCGACAATCGGGCCGCATATCGCCCATCTGCTGCATGAGGAATTGCACATCGAGACACTAGAAGCCCTTGAAGCTGCCGCCCTTGACGGGCGTTTGGCCAGCGTAAAAGGGATCGGGCCGCGCCGGGTGCGCAGCATCCAGAATTCATTGGAAAGCATCCTTGCGCGACGCCGGCCCGCGCAAACAGGTTACAGTCTGCCGCCCCCGATAGCAGCGATACTTCAGGTAGACAGGGCGTATCGCAAGGCCGCGCGGCGCGGTGCGCTTGCTACGATTGTCCCGAAACGGTTCAACGCTTCGGGTGAAAACCGCATACCGATTTTGCATACCGAAGTAGGGCCGTGGCGTTTTACCGCTTTGTATTCAAACACCGCCAACGCCCACCGCTTTGGCCGCACGCAAGACTGGGTCGTGATCTACTTTGAACAAGATGGCGCGGCAGAAGGTCAATGTACCGTCGTGACAGAACACCATGGTCCATTGGCTGGCCTACGCGTGGTGCGCGGATATGAAACCGCAACTGCCGCTGTCATAGCCGAGCAGGCAACAGCCTAGGAACGCTACAGACTTGCCAGTGAAGGGCAAAGTTCAGTTGCTTGTGCAAGTGTAACAGCATCACCTGCCATATCAAAAATCTTCAACGGCTGGTCGCTTTGCACGACAACAAATGTTGGTGTTTTGGTGCAATGCAGTGCAACGCCGTGCTGCCCGATGGACTGTCCATTGACGACATGCTTTGACACGATGGAAATTTCGTATGTCCCATAGAGAACGGGTTTGCCTAAAACATAGCTCATCTTACAGGCCCCAAGACGCGCCAGCCAAAGCGCAAAAAGGGCCACAGCAAGCCCAGCAACGAAAAGTGGAATTTGGCCATTGCGGTCCCTTGCAGACAAGCCCGATCGAAATTCGGGCGCAGGGTGACATGCCCGCCAGAGGTATAGATCAGGGGGCACAGTTGACCAAAAAGCTGGCCGGTTTCGGCGGGGTCACCAAGACCAACTTCGGCATCAAGATGTAGCATATCAATATGGATCGCGCCCAAGACGCGTCGCAATAGAGCCATCACTTCGGTCAGGATATTGCCGTGCGGCACCCAGCTTTGTGTGCCGGACTTGCGGCGCTTGCGCTTACTGCGCTTGCGTGCAGGTTTATCGGGTTTTCGTGGTGCAGCGCTGTCGTAGACCCGTATCGCCGGTGAAACCCCGCCAAACAGACGCAGAAGGACTGTTGCTCGTTTGGCGGGATTATTCTGCCATGACAATTCAACGTGGATCGGCGTGATCATGGTGAAGATGATCAAAACCAACAGGGACACGCCAAGCCATAACAGAACCTGTAGGGCCATCTCAGGCCTCTTTTTGCGATCCGTTCGCTTTCTTGTCGATTGCATGCGCGGCAGCATCGCCAAGGACCTCTGTCAGGCCCGACATCGCGCCTTTGATCGCTTCGACGCGCGCACCTTTTTCGTCAAGGATAATCGCGCCGATGGGTTTTATGCCGCCGCCGCCACCAGTGCCGCCGCCATCGCCGGATTTCGCACCTTTGGTGCCGCCAGCCCCGAAGCCAAAGCCGTAGCTGACAATCGGGATCACGGTTGACCCGTTCTTTTCAATCGGATCACCCAACACGTTCTTGGCATTCAGCAAGCGGTCCAGTTCTTCGACCGTGTTCTTGAGAAGTCGTTCAACATCATTCATCTTAAGCTCCTGTTTTTAAATATTTTATGTCACGCCCCCTATGAAACGGAAGGTGTCGGGGAGTACCCAACGGCGTGTCGTCTAATGCGCCAAAAGCACAGGCAAATCGCGCTGTGTGATCATGGTTTCTGTCGTGCCACCAAAGAAACGTTCGTTCCAACGACTGCGTCCGTAAGCGCCCATCACGACCAGATCAGCCGTCGTTTCTTTGGCCCGCATCACGAGCGCGTCCCCGACATTCTGGTGGCCCGTTGCGTATTCCTGCACGGTCACATTCACGCCGTGATGGCTTAACCATGTGGCAAGATCGGATCCGGGGTTTTGTCCGTCGGCGTAGCGTGACGGATCAGGATCGAAGCACGCGATAGTGACCTCTTTGGCTTCTTTGAGCAGCGGAAGCGCGGCGCGCACAGCCCGAATTGCAGGCAAGCTGCTGTTCCAGGCGATAAACACGTTTTGCGGGGCCAATGCCTTGGGGTTTGCTTCGACGTTCAGGATAACCGGGCCGGGGCCGTCGAAAAGCAGGCCATACAAGACGTTATCAAAGGCGCCTTTATCACTGCGCACGCTCTCTTGCACGATGCTGATATCGGCGAAAATGGCGCGCAATCCGACAAGGTCGTGAAAGGCGGCAGGTTCCATGCAGATGGTGTTTACCTCGCCCGACAAACCCTGCGCTTGCAAAAATTCGCGACTTTGCGCCTGATGTTCCGTCAGTTTCTTGGCCATCGTGTTGCGCATTTCGACCCAACTGTCGGGGATCGTCGGTATACCGTAAGGATGCGGCGTCAGGGAATAAGCCAAGACAGGGACTGGCCCCAGATGAAGCACGTTCAGCCGCCCTTTTTGCGCCACTGCCGTTTCTGCCACTTGGGCAAGATCGGCGGGTGTACCGTCAGGGCCTTGCAGCGCCAGAAAAGTAAAGTTTCTCATGGTGTGCCTCTTGGTTGTTAGGCCCCCAATCTACGCCTGTGGCGCACCAATCGATTGAGATTAGTCAATCGCGCACCGCGTAGCCCGTGACAAAGTGACGACACGGCAAGGCGAGAGGAACAATGACTAAAACGACCTGTTATCAATACTTTGGGATGCCCAAGACCACAAACCTCTATGCCGCAGAATGCGGTCAGCACAAGGTCGCCCGCGCCCGAAAAGCGGCACACCTGATGCGCGATCTGAGGCTGAACCTGTCAGGGGCAACCCTTCTGCTGGACCTGATCGAAGAACGCGATGCATTGGCGCGAAAACTTGCTTTGATGGATTATTAAACTGGAGGGATGACATGCAGGCCCAAGAAAAAGGCGCCGAAACCACTTTGCGCGCGCAAGTTGCCACGTCTCAGATCATCATGACAACACAGGCGTCAAGCAGCTTTGAAACGACAGAGCACGTGTCGATAGTCTCGGCACAATGCGCGTTTGGTTCGCAGGTCTTTCACGACGTATTTTCATCGGTGCAAGAAGTCGTCGATGGGCGTTCAAAAGTGGTCGAACAGACCATGAGCGACGGTTTGGAACTGGTCATGTATGAATTGAAGAAAAAGGCCTTTGAACTGAAGGCGGATGCAGTGGTCGGAATCTCTATTCAATACACCCCGATAGGCCATGCCGCATCAAACATGATCCTGATCAGTGGGGTGGGGACGGCTGTGCGGCTGAAACCTTAGGTAAAGGTCGCAAGCCAACGCCAGCCGCACAAACCCCGATTACCGCCCCGTTATTTCGAAAACAACACTGGCAGTTTTGCATCATTCAATAGGGCACGTGTCGCTGCACCAATCACGAAATCATAGGCGCGTGAATGACCGAACGCGCCGGTGACCAACATATCTGCGCCCATCTCGAACGCTTCGTGGCTTAGGACATTGGCAATTTTTTCGCCGTCCTTGTCACGATGCACGATTTCAACCTGCGGGCCATGGCGGGCGATAGCGATGGCCAGATCATTGGCCCCGTGATCTGCAAGTGTATTGCTGGGTGGTTTGCCGATGCGCAGAACACGGATGTTTGCGTCGGGGCTTGCCACGTTTATCAGGTCATGCATCGCACGGGTGGCCTCGCGTGTTTCGCTCCAGCCCAGAACGATGTTCTCGCCCAGCTTTTCGGCGGAATAATCATGCGGAACAACCAACACAGGTCGTCCGCATTCGCGGATCACGCGCTCTTGGAAGTTGTTGACTTGCGGGTGGTCTTCGCCGTCGTCGTCTTGTGCCATGACGACCAGATCGACATGCCGCGCCGAGGCGATGACGCTATCGGCTACAAAGCTGCTTTCGCTGCTGACTTTGCGCCATTCGGTTGGAAAATCTTCGGATTTTGCAAAGGCATCAAAGATTACTTTGATCTCTTTGGCGTGGGCCTGCTGGCTAGCGATGAATCCCTTATAGCTAACTTCGGGGACATGAACGGCGATACCGGGATACATCACCAGCGATTCCGTAACATAAAGCCCGATCACATGGGCATTGTCGCGCCGTGCCAGTACGGCGGCGGTTTTCAGCAAATGGGCGGCGGATTTCTCGCCGGTCAGGCAAACAAGGATTGTGCGCAGGGTCATATCTTGGTCCTCCAATGTTACCACGGCGCCCGACGCAATGCCGGACGCCGGACGTCCTATTTGGCCTTGATCGCGATTTTGCGATTTTGCGTTTTCGCGTCCGCCGGTTTGGGAATTGTCACCTTCAAGACCCCGTCGGCAAAATGCCCGTCGATGGCATCGTCCGCTGGTGTGAACCCAAGCGGAATTTGACGCTGAAAGCTGCCATAACTGCGTTCGGTCAAATGATAGTTCTTGTCTTTTTCAACCCGCTGATCTGACTTCTCGCCTTTGATTACCAGCACGTCACCGTTCAGCGACACGTCCAGATCGTCGGCAGCTACACCGGGGATATCAGCAGTGATTTCGACGGCATCATCGGTTTCAGCCATGTCGATTGCCGGATGCAGACCATCACCGAAGCCCAGTCGCGGCAGCGCGTTTGCAACAGGCGGATAGCCGCGAAAGCGGTCAAAAAGCTGCTCCATCTCTTGTTGCAGCTGTTCAAAAAAAGGTTGTGGTTCGGAGCCTTTAGAAGGCGCAGGGGGAAGGTTAGTTTGCATATCCAGTCTCCGTTTCAATTTGGCGCGTCGGTGCGCCTGTCCTTTGAATAGCGTGTGAAAGAAGGTTGGTTTTTGACATTGCTCAATCTTCAGCGGCGTCTGGCGACCTACAAAGACGTTGAAAATTGACCGAGCAAAGGAATTTCTTATGCGACATATATTAGCAGTAGCCATTGCCAGTCTGGCCCTATCCGGTCCGGCACTGGCCCAAGATGTCAGTCGTGTGCATGGCGGCGATACATATGCCGCAGGCGAGGCCGTAACCCAATCCTTGACGGCCACAGGCGATGTCTTTGCCGCTGGCAGTGTCATCACCACATCGGGCAGTGCGGCCGGCGATATGCATGCTGCTGGCTATGACGTAAACATCAGCGCACAGACGGGTGGCGACCTTTACGCTGCCGGCAGTTCAGTCACTATCAGCGCCCCCGTGGGCGAAGATATCACCGCCGCCGGTTTCAGCGTGCGGAGCACGGCCACAGCCCCCGTTGCGGGCAATCTGCGGTTCTTTGGCCGCAGCCTGACGATCGAGGGCCCGATTTCCGGCGCGCTGACCGCGTTTGGTGGCACAATCCATCTGAACGCACCTGTTTCGGGTGATGCTTGGATTGCAGCTGAAACTGTCACTTATGGCCCCGAAGCCCGCATCGACGGCACGTTGATCTTATCCACGGATGAAGGCCATTCCGTGCCAGAACGCGTGATCCCCGCCGCACGCATTACCCTAGAGGCGTTGGACCGTGGCAAAATGTACCGCGAATTTGACCACAGTTGGGACACCGTCGATATGCCAATGATGCCCGTCTGGCTGTCGATGTTTTCAGCGTTCCTGATCTCGGCGATCTTCCTTCTTGTTCTTGCCGCGATCTTCCTGACTTTCGCCGAAACCCGCGTCGAAAAGATGCGCCGTCGCGTGACACGCCAGCCTTTGCAGACCTTTGTGCTGGGTGTGATTGGCCTGTCGGCATTGTTCGGGATGGTGCCGATTACGGCGCTGACAATTATCGGCATACCATTTGTGCCATTTGCCCTGCTGGCGATCCTTGTCGCTTGGACTTTGGGGTACCTGTTGGCCGCCTATGCCGTGGCGCGGCGCGTGCTGCTGGCATTTGATGGACCGCAGAATCCGACGCTGTTCATGAAACTGGTTATTGTTGCGCTGGCTATCACCGTAGTTGCGTTCCTCAACTTCATCCCGTTTGTGGGCTGGGTCGTGAACTATACGCTGGTGTTGCTGGGTGTGGGTGCGATGACCGCCGGGTTGTTGTCGATCTGGATTACCGACCCCGATCCCGCGCTTGATGTCGATATGCAAACCCCAATCGACGACTAGGGGTTTGCGACACGTGCAGTTGATACAAAAAAACCGAGGCAGCGCATATATGTGCTGTTGCCTCGGCAGTTTCGGGGGGAAAGTTTTAGGTGTTGTCGTCGCCTTGGGCGATGCATTGCAGCGCAACAGGCTTGAGAATGATGACAGTGTTCACATGATCAATCGCGATGATCTGTGACTTGCGTAACTGGGTGAACGCGCGGCTGACGGTTTCGGTGGTCAGCCCCAGAAAATCGGCAATATCGGCGCGTGTCATAGGCAGGGTTACCTGTTCGAACTCGCCCAGTGGTTCGCCCACTCGGGCCGTCAGAACGATCAGGAATGACGCCAGCTTTTCAAGCGAGGATTTGCGTCCAAGCATCATAAAGTGATCCTGCATCCCGCTAATTTCGCGCAAAGCCGCGAGCAAAAGCCGCTGATGTAAGGCCGCATCACCGGACGCAGTTTCCAGATCTGATCGACGATGTGTCACCAGCGTGCTGGGCACCAGAGCATCACAATCAGTGTGATAACGCCCATCGCTAGGAAAGCCGACTGTATCGCCGGGATAGCCAAAAGCGATAACCTGTCTGCGCCCGTCTTCCATGATGCGCGTCAAACGCAGGACTCCGCTGGCGACCTCGTAAATGCGGTCGGCGATATCGCCTTCCAGAAAAAGATGCTTGCCCGGTTTGATCGTGACCGTGCGTTGCTTGACGATGCTCGGCTTAGCGGGGGTTTCCGACTTGGCGAACTGCGCGGGCAGGGTTGCAGTGACGTACATGGCAGCGTCCTTTCATGTGGTTGAAAGGAAGTTGATCCTTGGTTGTATCTGGCGCACCGCATACAAGGTAACAGAGTGTATCAATTTGTATCAGAGCATGGAACGTGTTATATTCGACGTTTAGAATATATTCATTGCATTATTGATTCCGGTGGGGGCCGCTCCGTGAAGAACTCTGTCATTCTTGTCGTCGATGACGACCCTAAAATCAGGAAACTGCTGCGCAGATGCCTTGAAGGTGAAGGCAGTTCTGTCTTCGAGGCAGGCGATAAGGCGGCGACCCTAACAGCAATTGCGACGCGCCAGATTGACCTGATCACCCTCGATCTGGACCTTGGGGGCGATGATGGTTTCGACGTCGCCCGCGCAATCCGCAAGACATCACGGGTGCCGATTATCATGGTCACTGGCAAGGATGATGTGATTGACCGCATTGTCGGTCTTGAACTTGGGGCTGATGACTACATCACCAAACCCTTTCACCTGCGCGAGGTCGTAGCGCGTATCAAATCCGTCCTGCGCCGCAGCGGCCAAAGCGAAGCTCTTGCGCCAGTTGCAAACGGCAGCGCGGCTTGGCGGTTCGATGAAATGGTTGCTATTCCGGCCGAGATGAAACTGTTTGATCGCGCTGGCGCACCGGTCGATTTGACCAGCGGCGAATTCAAACTGCTCGATGTTTTTCTGACCCGTCCCAAACGCGTATTATCGCGTGAACAGTTGATGGATTTGACGGGTGGCCACAGCTATGCGCCGCTGGACCGGACGATCGACAACCAGATTGCCCGCTTGCGCAAAAAGATCGAACGCAACCCATCAAGCCCAAGCCTGATTTCGACAATCCGTGGCATCGGATATTCGTTCACTTGCGACGTACAGCTTTGCACGGATCAGCTTGCCGAAAACAACGCCTGAAGCGCATCGGCCAACTCTGACTGACGGTAAGGTTTGCGCAGGATGTGGTGGTCGATATCATCCGATTGCCGCGCCAGAATATCCACGGCATAGCCGGATGTCAGCAAAATCCGGATGTTGGGATAGGTTGCCACAATGTGCCGCGCCAGCGCCAACCCGTCCAGTTCGCCCGGCATCACCAGATCGGTCAGCACCGCGGCGATCCCGTCTGTCTTTTGCAGCACCTGCGCTGCAACATCTCCCGATTCCGCCTCTTGAACCTGATATCCCAGATCGCGCAGTCGTGCGGTTGTTAGTCGTCTGATCTGCGGGTTGTCTTCCACCACAAGCACGGTATGGCCTTGTGCAGCCTTTCGTGCGACGGCGGCGCGCACCTGTTTTGTCTGCGAGGGCGCAGCATCAAGCACCGGAAAATAAAGCGCAATCGTCGTGCCCAATCCGATCTCGCTGTACACGGCGACATGGCCGCCGCATTGCCGCACAAAGCCATAAACCATCGCCAGCCCCAGACCAGTGCCATGCCCAACGGGTTTCGTTGTGAAGAACGGCTCGAACACCCGCTGGCGCGTGTCCGGCCCCATGCCGCGTCCTGTGTCGGTGACGGACACCCGCACATAAGACCCTTCGGCCACGTCCAGCTCCTGTGCCATGTAGGTGTCGTCGATTGTGATTGCTTCGGACCGCAGGATAAGTTTGCCGCCTTCGGGCATCGCGTCACGGGCGTTCAAAGCAATGTTGATCAACGCCGATTGCAGTTGCGCATTATCGGCCAGCACCAACGGCAAAGGTTCCTCTAGCTCGACCGTGATCGCATAGTGCGGGTCAAATGATCGCCGGATCAGGGTTAGTGCGCTGTTCACTGCGGCGTTCACATCAATGGTTTCACAATGTATCGCGGATTTACGGGCAAACGCGTTCAGGCCTGCTGTCAGCTCTGCCCCCAATTCTGCCGCTTCAAGCGCATCTGACAACATGGATTTGTCTTCAGCGTCCGTCAGCCTTGCGTCCAGCATTTCCAGATTGCCGATCACGACCGTCAGAATATTGCTGAAGTCATGGCTGATCCCGCCTGTCATCTGCCCGATCGCATCGATGCGGGCAGAGCGGGCAAGCGCCTCTTCTGCAGCGGTTTGCTCGGTTAGATCATGCATGATGGCAATAAACTGGGTTTCGCCAGCGTGATCGACCCGTCCAAGTGACACATGCAGCGGAAAGGTTGTGCCGTTGTGCCGCAGCCCTTCGACCGCGCGACCGCGCCCGATAATCCGCCCGCGACCTGAACTCACATAATCGGCCATGAACCCGTCGTGCCGTTCAGCCAGCGCCTGCGGCATCAATATATTCACGCTTTGCCCGATCAGCGCAGCAGGGTCATGGCCGAAAAGCGCGCCCGCCGCCCTGTTTACCTGCGTGATGATCCCGCCTGCGTCACTGATCAACACCGCATCCGGCATCGCATCCAAAAGCGCCACCAACAATGCCGCATCGCGTTTCTGATCTGTCATTGCCCATACCTGCCTTGCCGTACTTCCCATCAAGGTGACGCTGATTATTGAGAAAAATCAACTGCCCTTACGCAGGCGTTGCCTAGGTTCACACAAAAACCCAAAGGAGCAAACCAATGAAACCGATCAAGACATGGATTGTATTGGCCGACACGCAAAGCGTGCGAATTGCCGTCAATGATGGCCCGTCAAAGGGCGTTTATGGCCACAGCGCCCCCGGCCTCAAGGCACCGCCAGTCACCTCTTTGTCGGATGCTCCGGGCATGACCAATGCCGCTGTTGGCCCCAATCGGGGCGGTATCGCTGATCCGGATCTGAAAGGGCAGGCGGCCCATGCCTTTGCCACCGATATTACCCAATACCTTGAGGCGTCTTTAGCCAAGGGCGATTTTCAACGCCTGATCCTGATTGCACCTGCCGCGATGCTGGGGATGCTGCGCAAGGCGATGACGCCCGCTTTGAAGAATGCCTTGCTGGGCGACATCCCCAAGGACTTGACCCATCTGCCGCTGGACGAGCTGCCGAAACATCTCGCGGACGTGTTGGTTGTTTAGGATGCGTCGAACGCACAGTTTGTGATCAGTTTTGACTCACATCAAGGCCAGTCTGCCTTCCTAGGGCTACACTTAGCCAAAATGAAAGGAAGCCGGAATGACGCAAGCCGTAAGTGAATTGAATGTTGAAGAACGCGCGAAGTTGTCGCAAAAAATTAGTGGTTTTGAGCAGGGGGATTATCCCTACGCCAAACCCTTGGGACGACGGGCATACGAAGCTGAAAAGGCCGCGCTGCAAGTAGAGTTGCTGAAAGTTCAGCAATGGGTGCAGACAACAGGACAGAAGATCGTGATGCTGTTCGAGGGCCGTGATGCCGCTGGTAAAGGCGGAACAATCAAGCGTTTCACCGAACACCTGAACCCACGCGAAGCCCGCGTCGTCGCACTGAACAAGCCCACCGACGAAGAGCGCGGTCAGTGGTATTTTCAACGTTATGTCAAACACTTACCAACTGCCGGTGAGATCGTTCTATATGACCGGTCATGGTATAATCGCGCTGGCGTCGAACGGGTCATGCAGTTTTGCAAGCCCAACGAATATCTTGAGTTCATGCGCCAGACACCCGAGTTCGAACGGATGCTTACCCGCAGTGGCATTAAGCTGTTCAAGTATTGGTTCTCCGTCACGCAAGAAGAACAACTCAAACGCTTCGCTTCGCGAGAGACGGACCCGTTGAAGCAGTGGAAGCTTTCACCCATTGATCGCGCAAGCCTTGATAAATGGGACGCCTATACCGAAGCGAAAGAAGCGATGTTCTTCTATACGGATACCGCTGACGCGCCTTGGACAGTGATCCGGTCAAATGACAAAAAACGCGCAAGGCTGAATTGCATGCGGCACTTTCTGGCATCATTGGACTACCCCGACAAAGACGAAACAGTGGCGACCCCACCCGACCCGCGAATTCTTCATACGCCGGATGATGTCGTCCATACCCCCGCCAACTAAGGCGTTACGAATTTGGGGGGAACGTTCGTGCGTTCCCCTTCAAACGTGAAACAACCCGCCGACCACAAAAGCAAGCCATGCCGCGATGCCGCCGATCAGCAGCGTTTCGATCCCAGATCGCCACCAGGGCGCAAGCGACCAGCGTGATTTGATCGTGCCAATGCCAAAGAATGTCAGTCCCGCAATGCCGATGGACCATGAAAAAGCAGGCGTCAGCCCGACCAGATAGGGCAGCAATGGCAACATACCCGCCAGCACGAAGGCCACAAAGATCACGATCGCCGCACGAACGGGCCGGTCATCGACGGGGGGCAACCCGTATTCTTCGGACATCATCATCGTGATCCACTGTTTTTTGTTGGCGCTGATCATCGTCGTGGCGTCTTGCAACACTTGTCCCGTCAGACCTTTGCGGGACAGGATCTGCTCTAACTCATCGCGTTCGCCTTGCGGGTTTTCACGGATATGACGTTCTTCGACCTCCCACAATCTGCGGCGGTCGTCGGCGATGGCTTTGGTCCCTGCGTAATTGCCCGCAGCCATTGAAAACCCGTCTGCAAGCACATTGGCCAGCCCCAGCGCGATCACAATGCTGGCCGGAAGCCCCGCGCCTTGCACACCTGCCACAATGGCAAAAGTCGTGACCGTGCCATCAATCCCGCCAAAGATCGCGTCACGTAGTTGACCGCTGCTGTTCTGCGCATCCAACCGCGCTGTGATTTCTTTTTTGTCATGCCCGTGTTCAAGCGCCATCAGGATGTCTCCGTATCAGGATCGTTTTCAAAAGCTCGGGCAGGATGATCAACGGCAGCGTAAACAACCCGATCATCTGCCATTCCGCCAACCCCAGCCCTGTTGTGTGCAGCAAAGTTTGCAGCGGAGCCCAATAGACGGCGGCAATCTGTGCGCCCAATGTCACCGCCAACGCCAACAACAAAAACGGGTTGCTGGTCCAGCCGATCCGGCTGCAGGGTGCGCGCAAGGACCGGAATGCGAAGACGCTGAATTTCTCGAACACCACCATCGCGGTAAAGGCGGCAGTACGGGCAAGGGTTTCGTCTGTGGGCAGCAGGCTCCAGAAAATCCAAAGACTGGATAGGCCGGTATAAAGCCCGAAGACTGCAATCACCGCGACACCCGACCAGCCAAGGATCGGCGCGTTCATGGGGCGCGGTGGTTCCTCCATCTGACCTGCTTCGGTTTTTTCCAAACCAAGCGCCACCGCCGTCAGCCCGTCTGTGATCAGGTTCATCCACAGGATTTGCGTGGCCAGGAATATCAATGGCCCGCCGATGATGATGTTGCACACCAGCGCGACGACTTCACCCGCGTTAGACGACAACAGATAGCGCACGAATTTACGCAGGTTATCAAACTGCCGCCGCCCTTCGCGGATCGCTGCGATGATTGTCGCAAAATTATCGTCCAAAAGCACAAGATCGGCGGCGTCTTTGGCTACATCCGTGCCTCTGATCCCCATGGCGATCCCGATGTCGGCCTGTTCCAGTGCAGGCGCGTCATTCACCCCGTCACCGGTCATCGCCACGATTTGCCCTTGGGCCTGCAGCAGCGCCACAATGCGCATTTTGTCGGCAGGTTCGGCCCGCGCGACCAGCATGTCCCGCGCCAGCGCATGCGTCAGTTCTGTGTCCGACATACTGACAATATCGTCATGTATCAGGACGGCTTGCGGGTTCAGTCCAATCGCTTCGGCAATCGCCTTGGCGGTCACAGGGCTGTCGCCCGTTATCATAATGATCCGCGTCCCCGCAGCATGAGCAAGCGCGACAGCAGCAGGCACTTCGGGGCGGGGGGGGTCGATGATACCGACAAGGCCCAAGAAGGTCAGCGCGTTCTCTTGCAGCGTGCCATCAGGGCTTAGTCCGGCGGCAAGGGCAATCACGCGGTGCCCATGTGCGGCCATGTCAGTATAGGCTGCCTCGATCTGATCGCGCGCCGCATCTGTCATCGGCTCTGGCCCGTCCGGTCCCATGATCGTCGTGCATAGATCGCGCAGGCGTTCAGGCGCGCCCTTGGTCAGGACTTTGGGGCCGTCAGGCGTGTTGCGCAGTATACTCATGCGCTTGCGGTCGCTGTTGAACGGCATTTCGGCGATCACGTCAGCAGGGTCGGGCAGGGTAGCCCAACCTTTGTAAGCAAGACTGAGCAAGGCGCCCTCGGTGGGGGTGCCGATCATAATCCATTCGCCGTCGCGATGCTGCAAATTAGCATGGGTGCAGCCTGTACAAACCTCAAGCAATGCCGCCAGCACCGGATCATTGGACGACCGCCGCTTGTTGCCATCGCGCGCGATATGACCGGACGGATCATAGCCAGTGCCTTTGACATCGTAACTGGCTTGCGGCGTCCATATAGCCGTCGCGGTCATCTTGTTTTCGGTCAATGTGCCGGTCTTGTCGGTACAGATCACGGATGCAGCGCCGAGGGTTTCAACCGCCTGTAGACGTCGCGTCAAGGCGTTCTGGCGCACCAGTGCCGCCGCGCCCAAAGCGATGGTGATCGTGACCACGGCGGGCAACCCTTCGGGGACCATCGCCACCGCCAGTGAAATACCGGTCATGAACATTTCGGTCATGGGTCTGCCGCTTAGAATGCCCAAGCCCATGATGGCAGCGGCGATCAACAGGGCAACGAGGCCCAACTGTTTGGCCAGCTTTCCCAACTGGCGTTGCAGATGCGTTTCGCGCTGTGTCACTGATCCGGTCAGCACCGCTATCTGGCCAAAACGCGTTTGCGTGCCAATCGCGGTCACCCGCCCCATGCCACGTCCTTCGACCACGTTGGTTCCCATGTACAAGGCAGGGGCATCGCCGTCCTTTGACACCGGCATTGATTCCCCCGTCAGCGCACTTTC
>UPTN01000762.1_pt1 | contig 15625 bp, 16 predicted proteins | sample 2160111 | NCBI WGS metagenome assembly UPTN01 (sample SAMN06265058, study PRJEB28932) | marine metagenome | isolation source: Columbia River Estuary | place: USA:Columbia River Estuary, USA | collected 2014-05-05
CTCTCCCCCGTTTTTGAACAAACACGCAAGCGAGGGGGCCAGAACGCGCAGCAGGCACGAGTGCGCTGCGCCGAGCGAGCCCCGATATGACCCCAGGTCACCCCGTTACCTCCTTGGGGGCCGTCGTCTTCATCGTCGCTTCCGCCTCCGCGGCGCCCGCCGCGGCGCCGTGGCGCAGGACGACCACGGCCTCGACCGCCTCCTGCCACTCGGCATCGGCGCGGCCGACCGCCGCGGCGTCGGCGACGTCCGGGTGGCGCAGCAGGACCTCCTCGACCTCCGCCGCGATCTCTGTCGCGATGCGGTCGCCGACATCACCGAACGTATCTCCGGTGGTCTCTGGGCGGGTCTGTGTCAGGAGCGCCTCAAGTTGCGCCTCGGTCATCCCAGAAATGCCGTCCGTCGCGGCGTATACTTGTTGGGCGACGAAGATGTCTTCGTCGAGCTTGATGCGACCACTCACCGTCAGGATCTCGCGCGCTTGATCCATGTCGATGGTGTCGGCCCCCTGCCCTGTATTGTAGATGTTGGCGATGACGTCGTCGGTCTGTTGGGTGAACAGCGCGCGCTGGTCAGAGATAGGCACTGCGTTCTCCCGCGCCGTCGCCGCGACCAAGCGGCGCGCCTCGGCCATGGCCGTCTGGCGCGTACCTTCGTTCATCGTCGAGAACTCGTCTGCGACATACGCCCTCGGCGTAGCCGATATCGAACCTGCGAGGTGTTCTCCGATGACGCCCCGTGCCCATGCTGGGATGCCTGAGAGGTTCTCTCCGGCAGAGTACGACGGTCCCCAAGATCTGCGCGCACCGAGATCGATGTGGATCTGCGTCCGGTAGACGCCGATACCGCCGACACCAGCGGCTGAGAGTTGCCGTATGAGGTTGACCTTCTCTGCCGTTGTCATCCCTTCAGGCAGCTTTATGTCGATGGCGTCGCCGCCATTCTCCGCAATGTGACGACTACCTGTCGCGCCGCCAACAGCAGTATTCTCGGCTCTGGTGCGGACACCATCTGTGATGTTGATGTTGTCGAGGCCAGCGGCGGCGAACGCAGTCTGTGCCATATTAAGGAGGCGCGGCGGGACGCCAGCTAGATCGGCTCGCGTGGCAGGGTGGAACTCGTTTGTGCGTCCACTGCCGAAGCTAAGGCTCACGCCGGATGGTGTGACGCCGGACGGTGTCGTCGCTGCCGTGATGCTCTCCACGCGCGTCTTCAGATCGCGAGGGACGCCCGTCCAACTGCGATCGGCTGCAAGCCATGCTTCAGTTGCCTCTTCGCCTGCGAGATATTCGAATGCTGCCACGGTCGGATCACCGCTGTGTTTGGTCAGTAGCTCACTCAGGTATGCCTTCGAGTAGGCCTCACCGACGGCGTTGCTCGCCATGTATGCGCGCTGCTCGTCGGGTGTGCCGTTCGTTGGGAAGTCCGCGTCGCCTGCGGCTTCCGCCAAGCGCGCACCATCCTCAAGACGTAGGCGGTAGCGACCGATGTACTCGTCGGCTGGCGCACCAGCGGCGGCACCGCCTCCCTGATCCGAACTGAGGACCATCATTACGGCCTGCTGCGTCACGAAGGCCCGCATCTCTGGTGTCAGGTCTTCAACTGAACCGCCGAGATCCCGCAGCAGTGCTGCTGGGTCAGCTTGAAGGCGTGTGTTGGCGAGTGAACCCATGGCGCTCTGCGCCCAAGCATCGCGCAGTCTGGAAGCTTCTGCAGGTGACACAGACATAGACGCGATGAAATCCTCACCCTCGGCGAGATAAGCCTCGTATTGCGCTGGGTCCAGTGCAATCCGCTGCATCAACTGGTTCTGATACAGGTCATTCTCATGGGTCTGGTAGCGGATCATCTCGCCGTGCTCTGCTCGCGCGGCAGTCAGGCTCCAAGCGCCCTCGTTGATGGGTCGCTCAAGCGCGTACCGCTCCGACACCCTGCGGTCACCGGAGATGGACGCCATGAACTGGTCATATGCTGGGGCGAAGTCGTTGACCATGAAGTTGTCGTGGAAGCCCCCGCCGCCCTCCGGCATGTTCTGCTGTCTCTCGAACGCCGTCGCCTCAAGATCCTGCTGCATCCGGCGATACGCTGCGTCTGCCTCGAAATTCTTGCGGCGCAGGACGCGCGCGTCGAGGTCGAGGACGCCCACACCGACGTTGCCGATGGCCTGACCGAGGTCGTTGTTCAGCGCCACGTTCGGCTTGCGGCCTGTGTTCAGGCTGACCTGAGATCTGTATGTGTTCAGAGATACCATGTTTCTGCCTTACCTACCTGTAGCCCCACCACCGCTGCCACCGCCGGAGAACGACGACGCAAACGATCCGAGCTCGCCGATGAGGGGTGCTGCGAAGGCGAAAGGCATGGCAGAGCGGCTCTGCTTGGCGTTCACGCCGTGCATCTTGGCCTCGAAGCGGTTCGTGTCAGCCGCAAGGTTCGACTGCCACCGGATCGCGCGGATATCCAGATCACCTTCCGACAGTGTATCGGCGGCAACCTCTGTGTCCGTGGACATGCCTGATGCGCCAGCCGCAGCGACCTGCTGCCCCAACACTTGGTTGATCTTCTCTTCATGACGTGTGGCGTTGTAGAGACCCGTTGCATCTTCGATCTTTGCCTGACGGTCAGACAATGCTTGCTGCATCTTGGAGTTCGCCGCTTTGGCCTGCAGGCCCATGACCGCGCTGATGCCTTGCAGTCCTGCTCCTGCGAGTGCGAGTGTACACATTACCCTGTCCTCTCCAACAAAACTTGCAACGCGCGGATCGTCGCTGGATAGGCCTTGTCAGTGTGGAATACCGCAAGACCCTTGTCGTCCCAACTACTCTCAGTGTTAACGGCTAGATCACCCGTATGCAACAACGGTACTGCTGGTGTGGACGCCCGATCCTGCTCTGTTCTGAGTAGCGCCTGCTCTTGCGGTGATCCACCCTGCAGGCCGTAGGTTTCGTAGACGTCCACTGAAACCTTCACGCCGCGCATCGGGATGCCGAGCAGTTCGCCGGACGATCCCGCGTTCGGGGGTCGCAGTGTCTTGATCGTCGATGTGTAGCGCAGCCCGACGAGGATATCGACGCCCGTCACGCCATTGGGTAGGGTGAGCGATCCGGCTGTCACGACGGCGTCGCCGATATCGACAGCATCGACGTAACATCCGAGGGTCTCACCCTCCAGATGACTGAGCCCTGTCACGGTGCCAGTGGCAACACCCTCGTAGCGCAGCGCGCTGTCGAGGTAGATCGGGATCGTGTAGTTGGACACACCGCCGGAGCGGTACATGTCGGTGAACTTTTCGACGTATCGCGCCGTGACACCGTTGATGGTCCGCTTGATGATCGCCATCGGCACGTCATACCCGCTCGTCGGAAGTATGCACATGCTGTCGAAGGTGCCGTCGATGACGACAGGTGACACGCCGAACACCCTCTGCTGTCTGTCGTAGGTACACAACACCGCGCTGCCGTCCTCAAGGACGACCCACAGGTTCCGTGTCGGCTGGGTTGCGTAGTGCATCTCTTTGATTTGCCCATGGAACAGGTGTTCCGCGAGCATGGTGAGCTCCTGCACGACGTACCCGCCGTCATCCACCGAGAAGACGGTCTCATGGATGGTCTTGTTCTGCTTGTCGGCGAACAGCATAACCCTCTTGACCAGAACCGGATCAACCGCAGACGACGTGTCAGAGGTCTGGCCCTCCTCCCGCTTGTTCGTGCGGGTGAATGCGAGGCCTTGGTCGTTCCTTGTCACGACGCGGATACCGCCCTCGGTGCCGAGGATGAGATCTGACCCCCCAACAGCCCAGTTGATGACGTCGATCTCGCCCTTGATCAGGGTGAAATCAACCCCGTCGTCGTCTTGGATCGGGGATGTCACACCGTGGTTGTCGTAGTCAGCGGTGCGCGACAGCCATCCAGATGTTGGCTGAAGGTCCGTCCCCGCCCACGTCAGGCGATCCTCGAAGACGGCGACTGATCGCGGCCACCCGTCCGTTGCGTTGAACACGGACATCTGCCACGCGGCGACAGCACTCACATCGTCGAGAACCTGCCCGTGCATGACGACGGTGACGACCGTGGTTGACACATAGGAGATGATCTCGCACCAGCGGTAACCGCCATCCAGACCGAGGAGGTGTATCGTGCGACCAACGTCAGTGGACAGGAAGCCTACGCCGCCGTTCAGTTCGGTGATCGCTGAACACGTCAGGTTGAACGCCGTCTGGTCGGACGCCGCTTGGTGCAGCGCGAGTTGCGCGATGTACGTGCTGGTGCTGTCGTCGCCGCCGCCACCGTCGAAGGACAACCTGTAGTATCTGTAGGCTGTCTCATTGGTGATCTCGTAGTGGCGGCGCTCTCCCGTCGAGAAGTCGCTCTCTTGGGATTTGTAGTCGAGCACGATCCAGTTCGTGTCGTCCGTAGACCCCTCGAACCGCCATGCGATCGGCGCGTCATCTGGTGTATTTCCGGCTTTTGCCTGTATCATGTACGCATCCACGACCTTCACCGAACCAAGGTCGATCCGTAGGAAGCCCGACGATCCGGCTGATATCTTCGCGTCGGTCTCAGGGTCTCTGTCAAAGGCGTTGTGCGAACTGCCATCGTCGAACGAAGACGACGCATCAAGGGGTGACGGCAGACTGTCGGACGTCATTGCGTCGTGGGCGTGCCCAGTCCCTGCAGGCGTCATCGTCGTTGATACACCGCGCGGCAGGTATGGTCCGTCCTTGAAAGCGTGCAGCGCCATGGCCCAGCTCGTCTCCGAGGATCTGGTCAGCGTGCGAGGTGCGTAGCCGTCACACGCGATGTAGATCACGTCGCCGATGCGTGCCGTCTTGATCTTCCACAGGTCTGCCGTCAGGTATGGTGTCGCCACCTCGACAGGAACTCCGACGTTTTCAACACGACCCTCGGTCGTGTGGAAGCGGACGTACTGGTCACCGAACTCCAGCGCGTATGCTTGTGTCTGGTTGAACAGAAAGCGGATGAAGCGTGTCGCGTTGGCCGCTGTCTTCACTGGGTTCTGGTATAGGGACGCCGGACGACGGGTCACACCGCCGTACCGCAGCACCATGCAGTTGGAGAGTGTCGCCAGACCGAGGGCGTAATCCTCCAAATCTACGCGCGCATGGGCCAAGGGTGTAACCTCGCCCCGTGCCATCGACACGTTGTGTGATGCGTAGGCTACCATGAGTTGTCACCCGTGTACTCGCCGCGCACAAGGATGATATCCTGCTGTTCCGCTGGTTCTGGCGTGCCTTCGAGGAAGTCGATGTATGCAGCCGACGCCATGGCCTCTTTGAAATCTTTGTCGAGCCTGTCGCGGTACGTCACCTTGGCTGTGAAGCGGTGCGACATTCGCATGGCCATGAACAGACCGAGCGTGTCGCCGAACAGTGGGTCGAAGTCGCCCTCGTTCGTGACACGGTTGATGGTCTCGACGTACATCGACGGACCTATGTTACACATCAGCAGGTTCTGTCGGATCTGGAAAGGCACTGGTTGCCCGCCACGCTGACCGAGGTAGGTCGGCGGGATCACCCGAAGGTGTGAGGCTGGCAGCGTGTATTGGTACAGCCACTTAAACGTCGGCGTCGTCGCCGATGCCGTCAGGACTGTGAGCTCTGTCGCGAAATTCCACGGATGCATCCGCAGCATGCTGTCGCGCAGGTTCGCATAGTTGCGGTTCATCCACCGCGCGTAGACGTTATCCTCGGTCGTGGCCGACAGCGCCACCTCTGACAGGTGGTCCATCGCCAAGTTGTAGATGTCTAGCTGTGTCAGCGTTGATGGCATGGTCACACCCTCTCGAAGAAAAGAGCGGGGCCGAAGCCCCGCTTAGTTTATGCTTGGGCTGCTTTTGCGACAGCCCTTGCTTCAGTGCGAGGTCCGGCGCGTCGAATGCGGTTCGGACCCTTGTTGCCTTTTTTCAGGACATTGCTGACTGCCGTGGCAGCGGCGATGGACGCTTCGCGTACCTCGTCGCGCACCGCGTAGTCGCGTTCTTTAGCGCGGCAGTTCAGTGCGTGCAGCGACAATACTGCACCCACGCGCAATTGTTCATCCGGCGCTTCGGGCGAGACACGCTCGTCTGCGTCTGCCTTCAGTACTGCGGCCTTGTGGTTCTTCGCGCGCAGCTTTTGGATCGCCACCGCGTCGGAGATTTGTTCTGGTGTCACACCCATGGCGACCTCCTGTAGATAAAGTTTAGGGGCGGCATGAGCGCCGCCCCTTATCTTAGCGTTCGACGACCGCGCGGATGTAATCCACGGACATGGTGTTAACCACTGCTTGACCGTTCTGGATGCCGAAGGACAACGTCAGCTCTTCGTCATCAACCATGTTTGTCAGGGCTGCTGCCCCGACGCGCATACCGTTGACGATGATCTGAATGCGTCCTGCAGTCGATCCGTCGTAGTAGAGCTCCAACGTCTGGTATGTGTCGGCAGGCATGGTGCCCACGTCCACGACGTCAGTCTGCGTGCTGTCCTTGGCGACGTGGAAGTCGATCAAGGCGTCCCCGTCGTCTGAGCCGAACCACACACCGTCAGTCACGGCCAGCGGTGACGTGTCGCGGATTTGAAGACCCATGACCCAGTCACACTGGATGGCTTCCAGCACCTTGAAGCGCGCGCCGAAGTAGAGGCGCTTGCCTGCTACGAACTTCACGGTCTCTTTGGCAAGCTGCAAGAAGTCGTTGTCGTTGTCGCCAGCGGCATTGGTCAGCTTGAGGACACCAAAACTTTCGTCTTGGACGACCTCGGTTGCAGAACCTGTTCCGGCTTCAGTTGTCGTGATGACCCAGTCAGTGGCTATGTAGTCGTGGAAGTCGTCCACGAACTCACAGAAGTCATTGGGGTCCATGTCAGTTACGAAATTGCGAAAGCTCATGGCTCTCTCCTTTTGTTTGCTCAGGCGGAATTGCGAGAGCGGTATCAGAGGCACTGGGCGGCGAACCGCCCAGTGCGACCAACAGGATTAGCCGTTGGTTTTGAGCACAGCGATCGGGATCTGCTTGCGCTCTGGGTACACGCGGTCCCAGTTCGCGGCAGTCCGCAGTTCTGTGTTGGTTGGGAACTCAGCGGTCACCGAAGCGTCGGTGAACTTGATCCCGTAGGGGTGGATACAGATCTGGCGACGTGTCCAGAGCTCGTCCACACCCATACCATCGGCAGCACTTTCGTCCGTATCAACCGACACGGGACGCTCGACAGGGCTTTCAGCCCAACCCAATGCACCTTCACCGAAGAGGTAGGTGTGGTAGGTCACGCGGTTCGAGCCAGCGACGGCAGGAACCTTGTCCGAAGCGTGGACACGGTAGTCGAGGTAGTGAGGCACAAACGACGTACCAGAGCTATCTGGGCGGAAGTCGATCAGGTCGAGCTTCGCCAGACGTGTCTGGACCACAGAGTGCATCACGATCAGCTTCAGGTCGGACTTCTTGTCGCCGAGGGTCTGAGCCGCATCCATCACTGCTTCAGCGGATACCCATTCGGCAGCAGTTTCAGCAGACGCACTGTCAGTCGCGATGTCGTTGACCATGTCGCCGCTGTCGTTGGCGACGTTGTCAGCGATCACGCCGCGCACGGATGCGATGGCGATATCATCGAACTGGCGGGCCCAGTAGTCGGACACACGACCGGAGATCGCCTTCATGGGATCGTCGCCTGCAAGCTCGCGAACGAGACGGGCAGAAGACCAACCGCGTGTGCGGATCTGACGGCGCGCGATGTCCTGCGCAGAGCCGATCTTCGCAGGGACAGCGTCCGATGCGGGATCGTCAGAGGCGACATCACTCTCGGTGTCGTCCAGATCTTTCCAGAACGGCACGTTGAACGTGCGACCACCGCCGGACAGCTTCTCACCGAGAGCCGCGTCGGACGACAGAACGCCTGCGTCATAGAATGCCATCTTCTGCTGGGTTTCAACCTGCATATACGGGAAGAATACTTCCGGTACGATGGCGTCGGATAGTCGTGTTACAGCCATTAGACTGCTCCTTTATCAGAGCCCGTACTGGGCGAGCGGCTTTCCTGCCGCCCTTGCCAGATCACGGGCCTTATCGGGGTCTGCTTTGACCAGAGCCATGATAGCCGTGAGGTTGTCCTTCTCAAAAGGGTTGCCTTCTAGCGTCTGTCCATCGTTGAAGTTGAAGGCGTCGCCTTCAGCGTAGATGGCCGCGCCCGCATTTGCGAACGCGAATGCTAGGGAGGCTGATAGGATCTCACCGTTCTCTCCGATCAGGCCAGCAGAATTGAGCTCGCCTTTCAGATCGCCGGATACGTCAACGGCCTTGAAGAACCGATCGGCTAGCTCGACGTTCATCTTGAACGTCCCGCCATCCATCGGCCCCCACTTCTCCGTCATTGTGCTGATGCTCTCCGCGACGCGCTCACCGAGCGCCTGTTGGCTAGCACCAGCGAGATCGCCAGCACGTCCAGATTGGAACTCCACATAATCATCGTGGAGGCCCGCTGCTTGCGACGCCGACAGGCCTAGCTTGTGAGCTACACCCTTGAGCCATGTGGCGGCATCGCCGTCATATGGCATGTTCTCAGGCATCTCCTTCGGGGCGTTGAACGTGTACCCCTCCGCAGTCTCTGGACGACCCAGTTTCGTGTAGAACTTGTCCCACGTCTCTTGGTCTGCGTCGGCTTTCGGAACTTGCAGCGATCCGCTGGCAATACGGTCGCTCTCGCGCGCCGCCTTGACCAAGGATGCTGGGTCGTTCTTATGCCATTTTTCGACCCACTCACGGTCTGCTGGCTCTGCCAGTTCCGCGAAAGGATTAACAGGTGCCACGGGCGACCCTTCGACCGCAGCACCTTCGTTTGTGTTTGGGTCTACCGCACCAACCACCGCATCAGCGGGGGTAGGTTCGGCTCCGTCAACAGCTACATTCATAGTTCTTGTCCTTCTGCATCTCGCGATGCGGTTCGCTCACGCACAACCGCGTCTGCGATAGCATTGAGCGTCGATTGCGGCACCGTCAGCTTGGTCATGATGTGACCAAATACCGAACGTGCGCCATCATTGTAGGCCCGCTCGCCATGTGTGGCGGACGGACCTGCAAACTGGAAATATCCTGAGAACTGGGCGAGATCGACCATGACGACCTCTGCGTCCTCCTTGCCACCCGTGCCCTCGAACAGCGCGCGGTAGGCCTCAAGCAGTCTTCGCTGCGCTGCGGCGGATCGTGGTGCTGTCGATACGAGGTCGGCGATGGTTACTGTCATGCTGCCACCGCCTGTGCCACGTTAGGTGCTGGGCCTTGCCCGCCCTGTAGCATCTGCTGGATCGCAGCGCCGCCGCCGCCGACAGCCTGTGCTGCCTCACCGCCGAGCTTGGCCATCTCCAGCATCTGGGCTGCGCCCTGCATCTGCTGTTCTGGTGCTGCGTTCTCAGCCGCTTGCGCTTTGCCTGCGTCGATCTCTTCGCGTGACTTGAGCATCTTGACTGGCGCGCCGAAGCCACGCTGCATGATGTTCAGGTATTCGTCTGTGTTGACCCGCTCCATCGCCGTCGGGTCGATGCCCGCCAGTTCGAGGATGCCAGACATCAGACGCTGCGCGCCGACGACGTCGTCGAGTTGACGCATACGATCAAGGGGTGCCGTGAACACGGGTGTGATCTCGGCGTCGTGCATGCTCTCCGGCATCTCAAGCGGTGATCCTGCCTCGAATGCGCCCTTGCGCGCCAAGATGCCGATCTCGCGCTCAACCTGATAGGAGATACCAGTGTTGAGCGAGATGCCGACGGGGCCGAGAAGCTCGCCCTTCTCTTGTGCGCGCAGGAGCGCCTCGGTTGCCGTCATCTGTGGGTTCTCAACGAGGATCTGCCACAGGTTCAGGTAAAGCATTTCACGGACGGATGATCGTCTGCTCTCCAACACCGCCTGCGCGAAGTCTGGGCGGTTGTGTGTCATGATCGGGGCGACCAGCATGCGACCGTCGCCGTTCATCAGCCCTGCATTCACAGCGCCAGCGTTCAGGTTCACACGGGTCAGGTTCTCGGACACAGTGGCCAGCGGCGGACGCACGGCCTGCTGCGCTGAGACCAGTTCGTTCTTGGCAAGCTCGTTCAGAGATTTGATCTCGGCCAGTGCAAGAGCCATCGGACCTTCACTGTATGGTTTCGCACCGATACGAGACCATGCGTGCCGGATGTAGGGGAACTCGAAGAACCCGCTTTCCTTGATAACCTTCTTGGCCTCGTACTCAAAGTACACGCCGACGAATGGTGCGCCCATCACACCGACGCGATTGCGTTCTGTGTCAGGTCGCGGCACGACAGCGTGAACGACGGTGACCATATCGGCCCGTCGCTTCGGATCTTTGGCTTTGGCGACTGTATCTGCGGATGCGGCGTCCTCGCCCCACTTGGATACGATCTGCTGCGCTTCCATATCCCGAACGCGGTACATGGTGTTGCTCTCACCCTGCGCATCAACGCCGTGATAGCATTCACCGAGCGGCACGAACTCATAGCGCCATGGTGATCGGTGGTCACCGAACCTCTCTTCCATGAAGACGAAGCCGTCACCGAATGCAACCATGCTGCGGATGGCTGCTTTGTGTGCTGGCCAGTAGCCGGAGCGCGGGTTGGCGCGGACTTTGAAGAGGTAATTGCGCTGGGTTTCCAGCCAGATCTCCTCCTCGTTCGTCGCCTCATAGCCGAAGGGGTCGTCGATGGCCAAGGAGTGCCATGTGCCGTTCTCCGGCGTCTTGAGTGTGATCAGGCCCGCTGTCAGTCGTTCAATGGCCCATAGCGATGTCTGGTCGTAGAGGGTTCTCGTCTTGCGTGTCGCCGCTGTTGCGGTCGATACAGCCATCGTCAGCTTGGCGATCGATCCGGTCAGGGCGAGCGCGTCAAAAGAACTCTCCTGTGGTAGGCAGAATGCAGCGCAGTCGCGCCAGTATCGTTCCCAGCCGTCCGCCGCCCTCTTCTTCGAGATGGCGGATAGCTCGTCGATCAGTGGCTGGATCTGGACTGCCATGCTTAACCTGCTGAGTTGTTCGAGCCGCCGAACAGGCGCGCCATGAACGTCGATGAGTTGAAACCATCGCCGCCGAGCGGCGTGGTGAAGATGTTAGAGAACACACCGCCTGCTGCACCTTGGCGTTTTTGGTAGGTATTGCTGGTTGCAGATCCTGTCCGCTTGGTGATCACCGGAGCGACGGGAGGCGGTTTTGGCGTCTTCATTCCTAGGCACATGTGGGGCATCCTTGTCTATATGTGGGGTTTATACGCAGAATATAGCAGTCTGAAAAGGAAAAACTCCTCGCCGTCCTTTCCGAACTCCGGCAGTGTTGCGCATCTCGTCGCCCCCAAAGCTTCAAGCCAGCCGTGCGCTAGCGTGTGGGTGGCGATGCTGCGCGCTTCAAACCACCTGTAGCCGTCGGCGACGAATGCTGGACCCCTGATCTCTCGCATCCACCGTGTGACGACGGGGATCACACGCTTGGACTTGTCCGTACCCATCCCGAAGACCTCCATGCCGACAGGCGATCGCGGTGAGAAACCGAACAGGAACACTGGCTCCCCTCTCAGGAAAGCAACATATGAATACCTTTCTGTAGAAAGAGCCGCGCCCACGTCGATCTTGCTCACGCTGTCCGGCAGTTGGCATGCGGCCTCGGTCCAGTCGTCATCGTTGAAGTGATACGCGACCCATGTTGCGTCACGCAGCGTAGCCGCGCGGATCTCGACGATCCCTGATGTATAAGGCGTCATCCGTCCCACCCTGCCAGCGGATCGTCGAGATCGGAGCCTTTGTTCGGGTTGTGTCGGTCCTGTGCTTTGCGGCCACCGTGCGACAAGCTCTCCGACAGTGCGCGCTCAAGCAGCATTGTCGCCCTCGTCCGGTATTTCCACGCCATGATGACTGCGTCCGCCTCGTCGGTTGACGATCCGAGCCGCGTCCGCAGTGCGTCCTTCTCTTCGATCTGGATGGCGCGCCCCTTCAGCGCCCAGTGTGGTGCTGTCAGTTGCGCCAGCAGCGCGTCAGATGGTGGCAGCATGATGTTCTCGCCGCTGTCGGGGTCGAGAGCTTCACGGAAGAGCCACCAGAGCTCCGATCGGGTGTTCAGGAACTTGTAAGTCTGGTTCTTTGTCCACGCTGACGATCCGACGGATGATATGCACATCACCGCTTCGATCGAATGGTGCGTCTTGAGCAGGTCGCGGGTGCCGCCAGCCCACCCGCCAGTGCCGTCGAGCACGATCAGTGCTGCGTTGCGGCGCTTGGCTAGTATCCTTTCGACGACTTCAACGCCTGTCGGCGTCTCAATACCCGCGTAGACGTCGGGCAGGTCGAACCACGCGTCGTCGTGGAGCGCGACCGTGACAGTGCTGTCAATACCACCCTGCGCGATGTCCGCAGCCAGAACCAGCATCGGGGTGGGCGGCATCCGTGTCGCAGCTCTTTCATTCCATCGCTCCTGTGCTTGCAGCACCCAGTTGGTTGGGATCACTTGCATGGTGTGGTCGGCGAGCTTAATGCCGAACTGTCCGTTGCGCAGCATCGATCGGAGTGGCTCAGGCGTAGCTGACAGTTTGTCACCGTATCCGGTGTCGGCGAGGTAGCTGTTGTCGTCCAACAACGATTTGACGAAAGTTCGCGACTTGGCGCGGGCGTACTTGGATGCCTTGATCTCGGCCTCGGTCGGGTGCGCCTCCTCGCCTGTGTCAACGTCGTAGTATCCGGCGTGCGGCACCCAGATCGTCTCAAGCCGATCGCCATTGGCGCGCATGTAGCACCACCGGATCTCTCCTGACTGGGCTGGCGAGCTATAGTGCGGGTCGATCCACGGCGCAAACCACCTCTTGAGCCATTCACCTGACCCGCTGTCCACCATCTTCCCGTTCTTGAACTCCGGCAGTGGTGGGTTGGTAGCCATCACGACACGGCAGTGCTGTCCTTCGTCTACGGATCGCAGCCACTGTGTCACGAAATTGACCTTGTGCTCGTCCAACTGAGCCGCCTCATCGAAGCAGATCAGGTCATGGGGCCGACCTTGCCAAGATTTTTCGGAGTTGGGTGCTTCGAGGTGCCCACCTTCGATCACGCGCCCGTCGTTCAGCGTCATGCGTTTTTTCACATTGTTGGATTGCTTCTGGTGTCCCTGTGTCACGTCGAGCAGGCGATCCCATAGCCCGTCAAGGTCGGTAGACATGCGGCGAAATACCAGTGATCGCTGGTGCGCTGTCGTGGCGAGGCCGACCACCAGATCCGTCTTGCCACCCCCGGCGGCTCCTCCATACAGCATCTCGTCGGCCCTGTGGTAATACGCAACCGATTGCGGGCCTGCTTGTGGTGACCATAGCTCTGCGCGGATCTGCGCGGTGCTTTCGAACAGCTTCGCGTATACCTCTGGCGAGGCGTTCTCCAGCAGTTCAGTCAGCCCTTCCAGCGTCAGGTCCATTAGTGCCTCGTCCCGCTGAGAACCTCAAGCACCGTGCTGAAAGAGGTGACCATCTGGATGTCGTCATCGTAGACATATGTGAAATCCGACATGCGCAACCCGTACACTTTCTCCTGCAACTCCCAGTATTCCCGAAACCGCTCCCGCCACAGCGGATCGTCGTCGCCAGTCGGCGGGACCAGCGTGGCGACGGTCTTCGAGCGAAGCTGGCCAACCGTTGCTGGTTTCGCCAACTTTTTAAATGTGTGTCGTGATGCGATTGCTGAGATTGTCATGTTCGATCTGCTTTCTATCTTCGACCATCGCCGCCAACGCGGTGAGGATATTGCGTGCGAGCTCTTTGTGCGACACCTTCTCCGGCACGATGTTCAGCACCTTGTTGTCGCCAAACATGCCGATGTGCCTGCCCAAGAGCTCCGCTCCTTTAAACACACCAGCAGCGTTGAATGTGTACGCAGGCACCATCTCACCCTCCGGCGTCTCGACGAGGACAGGCTTGCCCTTCTTGTCAACGACAGGCTTGGACTGCTTGCATCGCTCCATCGTGTCAACGATCGTCTGCAGCACATATTCCTGCGTGATCTCTGTCTTTTCTGACACCTTGGTCAGCTTCTTTGTGATCTCGCGCATCACGTTAACATTGGATAGCAACCTTGATCCGGCTACTTTGGCCGTCTTTGCGCTGTATCCTGCGCGTGTCGCAGCGAGCGTGGCGTTGAGGTCAACGGGATCTTGTTCGATGAACGCAAGTTGCTTTGGTGTAAAGTCCATACCCATCACATTACACAATTCTGTTGGGTACTGTCAAACCGTACCCCTTCACGGCGCGGCGGCGTGTTGACTTCACCATGACCCTTTCCACCCGACCTTCAGTCATCATGTGAGATAGCTGGCGGATCGTTTTATCCTGATTAGCGCCCAACGATCTGTGGATCTGCGTGTACGTCTTCGGGCCGTCCATCAGCAGGTCCGCGATGGCCTCTGCGAAATCCGGCCCGACTGATCTCTCCGGCGTGGTGTTGACCACAACGGGCAATCGTGGCCTGTGACCTTGGTTATGTTCGCGCACTTGCATGGTCACACCGATCATACGCTCAATGCTCGGCGACATGGTGGCACTGGTGAATGCGGCGCGGTCAATATCTGTCAGTCTCATCTTAGTCTCCATCTAATTTGTTGGGTGTCCATTTTTATGTCCAAAAATGAAAAACAAACACTTCCTAGCTCTGTGGCGCTCTCTCGGCGTCCTATACCCCCTATTATTACCATATTAATAATAACAATTTGTTTTGTATATATTATTGGACATCTGGACATGTAGTATACAAACCTTTGAAAGGTAACGAAATTTTCGTGGCAATTTTTGAGTTTTAGGGTGGACACCTGTCCAATTTGTCCAATTTTCTAAAAATGCGTTTCGACCCTCTGATGGAGCGCCAATTTTCTGATGTCCTAAAAAAGTGACCATCTCACTTCTCCACCCTCATGTTTCGGAGCTTCATCCCCACCTCGTTGATCGCTTTGATGGACACAGGAACCGCGACAGAGTTAGCGACGCGCAGCTTGTCACCGTCGGGCAATTCCACACTCCACTTGCCGAAACGCCCGCCGTTGTTCTCGACGTAGGCGCGGATTTGCGACCTCTCCTTTGGACCTTTGACCTCCAGTGATTTGGCGATGGAATTTGTGTTGCGCAGTTCGTAGTCGCCTGCCAGCATGACCTCATTAGGTTCTGGTGTGTGGAAGCCTTGCGGGAACATCTCTTCCATCTTCTCGGCCACTTCTGACAGATCGACGTTGCCCATCGCTGCGATGTTCAACGTCGCCATCTCATCCGCATCCAGCCAGTATGAAAAGCCCTCCCGCCACATGTGCAGGTTCTGCGCCCAGAGTTGGTCGATATTCTCGACGCGCGGCATCATGTCGTTGATGTTGACAGGCCAGAAGCGTCGGTTGCCAGTCTCGTCGCGCAGGAACGTCCGTTCATTGACGGATGCCCCGAATACTGTGGCGCGTGGCACTGTCACCTCATGCTTGGCGTAGGCCATGCGGTAGACGTCCTCGGTCTTGGTCAGAAAGTTCTTGATGTCGTCTTGGCTCGACTTGGAGAACGACGACCCAAGCTCGCCCAGTTCCACGATGGGCGCGCTGGTTGCGGATCGCATCACATCGCGCTCAGATGATTGGTTGAACTTTAGTGTCGCACCTTCT
>UPTN01000766.1_pt1 | contig 15588 bp, 19 predicted proteins | sample 2160111 | NCBI WGS metagenome assembly UPTN01 (sample SAMN06265058, study PRJEB28932) | marine metagenome | isolation source: Columbia River Estuary | place: USA:Columbia River Estuary, USA | collected 2014-05-05
TATAGTTTTTGTAACAATTTCGATAGTATCACCGTTTCCACCTCTCAAATCAGTCGAAGGATTTTTAGGAGGTAAATTTTTACGAACTAATTTATTAGCGATAATATAAGTAAGAACTCCAATTATACTTGGTACAAAAATTTTCGAAAATTTTGGCATATAAAATTTGCTATTTTAACAGAAGACTATATGTTATTATTTGATAAGTGTCAAATTTTAGACTACTAATTTAAAAAAGAGGTTTTCCGTAACTCTTAAAAAAATTTCCAAGCTATCAAAATTTTTAAAACAAATCTATTTTAGCCAATTGCTTGATTTTCTAGGTTTAAAATACATTTAGCCATTTTTAAGAGATGTAGTTCGCTCTATATAATCTTAATCATTACTAATCTTAAACATACTAAATTAAAAAGATTAATAAACTAAACAGAAAATTTTTCGGGATCCCTAAAAGTTTAAAAAATGTTAAGTGAAATTAATTTATATCCATCTTAAAAGTTATCATCACAAATAATCATCTACTTAAAATTTATTAATTTGTAATGTTCTAGCTTTAATCAATCAATTGAATTAAAATTTTTAATTTTCTGTTTCTTGATTAAAGTTAGTTGATAGTTTTATAAAAAATGTTTGAGAAATATTTTATTATGGGTTTTATTTTTTCAAGAATAATAAATCTGAAATCGATCAAGAGTACGTTATTATCAATTAATTAGTAGAAAACGATTTCAAGTTTAAAGTTTACATCTCTAAATATTTTGTGCGTTTTTTATCGAATTTTAATTGAAGATTACCTGTAGGTCCATTTCTTTGTTTTGCAATAATTAAATCAATGACTTTATTTATATTATCTGATGATGGCTCTGGATTATTTGACTCATTTTGATACAACATTAAAACAAGATCAGCATCTTGTTCTATTGAACCACTTTCTCTTAAATCTGATAAAATAGGTCTTTTATCAGTTCGAGTTTCAATATTTCTACTTAATTGTGAAAGAGCGATAATTGGTATATTAAATTCTCTAGCAAGGTTTTTTAAAGCTCTCGTAATTTGAGATAATTCTTGAGCTCGATTCCCGTTATTTGAAATTGGAGTTTGCATTAATTGAAGATAATCTATTATAACTAAACCAATTGTTGGATATTGAAACAATATAGTTTTAATTTTTGTTCTAATCTCTTGAACAGCTAAATCCGAACTATCGTCAACAAATAAAGGTAATTTAGATAATAATTTAATAATTTTATTTAATTTAGTCCAATCAGTTTTAGACAATTTGCCACTTCTTAAACGAGATTGACTAACATTACTTTCCATAGACAATAACCTATACATTATTTGTTCTTTTGACATTTCTAAACTGAAAACTAATACAGGCAATTTAGAATATTTTATAATGTTTAAACTAATAGTTAATGAAAAAGCCGTTTTTCCGATAGATGGTCGACCTGCAACAATAATTAAATCAGATTTTTGAAAGCCTTGGGTTAATGAATCTAAAGCATAAAACCCAGAACTTAATCCTGGTAAATTAGGAGAAGTTGCTTTTTGTTTTAATTCTAAAAAAATATTATAAACTAAATCAGTACTACTATATAATTTTGTAGGTTTAAAATCATTTGCGAAATTAAATAACTGATTCTCAAATTCATTTAAAATACTTTCTAAAGGAAGGTTAGTGACATAACTTGAATTAATAGTTTTATAACCAAGTCTTATTAATGAACGTCGTAAAAATTTATCTTTAATTAATCTTATATATTCTTCTAAATAAACTAAATTTGGAATTTGGTTTATTAATTCAATTAAAACTTTCACTCCACCAATTTTACTTAATAAACCATTTTCTTGTAAAAATGTGGTTAAAGTAGTTACATCTATTAACAGTTTATTTTGGTACATAAAAAGGACAACCTTAAAGAGTTCTTGATGATTTTTAAAATAAAAAGACTCAACATTAACAGTTTTAATTATAAATTCAATTGCTTCCGAATTTGTTAACATGCAACTTAACACCATTTTTTCAGCTAAAAAATTGTGTGGCAAATAATTATCAAAATCAGATTCTGTTGTTTGTATGGTCATAAGGTTTTATAATTTATTCGAGCCTTTTAAATATTGAAATATTAATTTATTACGATTATAATATTATCCAAGCGTCCTTAGTTCAGTTGGTAGAACGCTAGTCTCCAAAATTAGATGTCGAGGGTTCAAGTCCTTCAGGGCGCGTTTCTCTTTATAGAGAAGGTTATAAAATACTATAATAGAATTTTACAATTTTAAAAAGTTCCGCAATTAACTAGTTTAGAAAATAACGAAATTTAAAAAATTTATAAATTGCAATGGCAAAAAAAGTAACAGGCTTAATTAAATTAGCTTTACCTGCAGGCAAAGCTACACCAGCTCCTCCAGTTGGACCAGCTTTAGGTCAGCATGGTGTAAATATCGCAGCCTTTTGTAAAGAATATAATGCAAGAACAGGGGATAAAGTAGGATTAATTATTCCTGTAGAGATTTCCGTGTATGAAGATAGAAGCTATACTTTTATTCTTAAAACACCACCAGCATCAGTTTTATTAGCAAATGCCGCAAAAATTAAAAAAGGGTCGTCAACACCTAACAAAATAACAGTAGGATCTGTTACAAAAGCTCAATTAGAAGAAATTGCACAAACTAAATTGCCTGATTTAAATACTACAAAAATCAGTAGTGCAATTAAAATCGTTGAAGGGACTGCCCGAAATATGGGTATCTCCATTGTAGATTAAGTTTAATTTTTATAAGGTTTAATGGAGAAATGCTATGCGAAAATTGTCGCGTCGTCAAACAAAAAATTTAGAAAAAACTAAAAATATTATTTCAACAAACGTACAAGAAGCTATATCACTTTTAAAAGAAACAGCTACAACTAAATTTGTTGAAAGTGTAGAACTGCATGCCAATTTGAACATTGATCCAAAATATGCAGATCAACAATTACGAACAACTGTAACATTACCTAATGGTATTGGTAAACAAGTAAAAATCGCTGTCTTAACAAATGATGAGAATTTTGCTGAGGCAGAATCTGCAGGAGCAGACATTATTGGTAATGATAGTTTAATTGAAGCGATTACTCAAGGTAATATTGAATTTGACTTACTAATTGCAACACCCAATATGATGCCAAAACTGGCTAAATTAGGTAGAGTATTAGGTCCTAAAGGGTTAATGCCTTCACCAAAATCAGGTACTGTTACAAGTACTATTACAAGTACAGTAACCGAATTTAAAAAGGGAAAATTTGAATATAAAGCAGATAAGACAGGCGTTGTTCACGTTAGTTTTGGTAAAGTAAATTTCACTAATGAACAATTAGTTGAAAATTTAACTGAATTATATAGTTCAATTGAACAAAATCGCCCTTCTGGGGTAAAAGGTAAATACTTTAAAAGTTTATTCATCTGTACAAGTATGGGTCCTTCAATTAAATTAGATTTAGATATTTTTATTTAAATATTAAATTTGTAAGTATTATTAATTAAATATAAAACTACCATGTCAGAAAAAATTGATCAAATTATTGAAAGTTTAAAAACTTTAACGTTATTAGAAGCTTCAGAATTAGTAACAAAAATTGAAGATACGTTTGGTGTAGATGCTTCAGCATCATCAGGGGCAACAATGGTAATGGCAGCACCTACTGTTGTTGAAGAAGTAGAAGAAAAAACTGAATTTAATGTTCTGTTAGAAGAAGTTCCTGCGGATAAGAAAATTGCTATCTTAAAAGTAGTACGTGGATTAACAGGACTTGGGCTGAAAGAAGCTAAAGAAATCGTAGAATCAGCACCAAAACAAATCCAAGAAGGTTTAGGTAAAGATGCAGCAGAACAAGCTAAAAAACAATTAGAAGAAGTTGGAGCAAAAGTTTCTTTAACATAAAAAACTATAATAAATATTAATTGTTATTAAAAATAGTAACAATTAATATTTTTCCTTACCAAAAGCCTAATGAAATAGCTTTATCAATAGGTAAACAAGCACCGATGCCTAACCAAACTGCTGAAATAAAACCAACAATAAATACTAAACTAGCAATAGGACGACGGAACGGATTTTGGAATTTATTTACATTTTCAATAAATGGAACTGTAATTAAACCAGCAGGTACTGCAGCCATTGCTAGCACACCCAACAATTTATTAGGTAATACACGTAATAAATTAAATGTTGGGAAGAAGTACCATTCTGGTAAAATTTCTAAAGGTGTATTAAAAGGATCCGCGGGTTCACCTAATTGAGTAGGTGCCATTACACTTAATCCAATACAACATGCAAAAGTACCTAAAATGCACACAGGGAATACATATAGAAGATCATTGGGCCACGCAGGTTCCCCGTAATAATTATGGCCCATACCTTTAGCAAGTTTCGCTCTTAATTTAGGATCTGTTAAATCTGGTTTTTTAATTACTGACATAATAAATTTTAAATAGTTAATTATAAAGGTCCTGAAATACCTTGTTTACGAATCATTAAGAAATGTGTTAACATTAATACAGCCGCTGCTAATGGTAAAACAAATGTGTGAGCACTGTAAAAACGTGTAAGCGTACTTTGGCCTACACTCTCACCACCACGTAGAATTAAAACTAACGGAGGACCTACAATTGGAACTGCAGCAGGAACACCTGTAACAATTTTACAAGCCCAGAAACCTACTTGATCCCAAGGTAAAGAGTAACCTGTAACACCGAATGAAACAGTAACGACAGCTAAAATAACGCCTGTAACCCATGTTAATTCACGCGGTTTTTTAAAACCACCTGTTAGATATACACGGAAAATATGTAATACCATCATCATAACCATCATACTTGCTGACCAACGGTGGATAGAACGGATTAACCAACCAAAATTTACACTAGTCATAATGTATTCAACAGATGCAAAAGCATCTACAACACTTGGACGGTAATAAAATGTCATAGCAAAACCTGTCGCTACCTGAACTAAGAAACATGTGAAAACAATACCACCAAAACAGTAAAAAATGTTAACATGAGGTGGAACATATTTACTTGAAATATCATCTGCAATTGCTTGAACTTCTAAACGTTCTTCAAACCAATCGTAAACTTTACTCATAGAAAATCAAAAAATTTTATATCACAGTTAAGCATCTGTTATAAATTTAAATTAAGGCGAGAGTGGGATTCGAACCCACGGAATCCGTAAAGATTCATCTGATTTCAAATCAGACGCAATCGACCAACTCTGCCATCTCGCCAAAAGATTAGCTCAAAGACTAATCTTAAATAAATTAACTTTCGTAAGTACTAACACCACTAAATTTTACTGAAGCTGGATCTGGATTTTTTCCAATAGAAAACTCACGAGTATTTGATGCAGTACGTCCTGGATTAACTTTTTCAGGGAAAACACCATCTTTTGGATGTAAATATTGAACTTCACCACTAGGGAAAATTCGGTAAATTTTATAGTTGTTAATTTTAAATGTTCTTAATTGTGTACCTAAAGCAAGACACTGTTCCTTACGTGCTAAATATAGTAAGTTTTCACCATTTCGCATGATTGCAGCGCCGCCGGTTGGCATTTCAAAAATTTGTTCTTTCGTACTGTTCCAAGTAATAGCATATTTCTCTTCTACTTCAGCTGATCTTAACCAGCCGCCAGTACTTCCTCCAAAAGTAGGAAAAGGTGTTTGTAAATTTAATGTCATAGGTAAAACCTTATAGTTAATTAACGTTCGCTATATAATTTTAATAAAAAAATAAAAATTTTTATTTTTTTCTCTAAGTTTCTAGCGGAGAATGGATTTGAACCATTGACCTTCGGGTTATGAGCCCAACGAGCTACCAGGCTGCTCTACTCCGCGCTATATAATGACATACTGAATATATAATAATAATATTTATTAAAAAAAGCAATAGTAGTTTAATAAGTCGAATAGCTTTCTATTTAAACTTAAATTAACAAGGAAATATCCCTTGTTAATTTAAGTTTAAATAGAAAGCTATTAGTAAATAACCTACTACACTTATTCCAGTAATATAATTTAAAGTTCTTTGTGTTGAAGAAGGTGATCCAAAAATATCACTCTTATTAGCAAAACTGGATAACCCAATATTTTCTTGTGGCATACGTAAGAAAATAATTAAAATTAAGAATAAACTCATTACAAACCAAAGAGTTTTAAACATAATAAATTTTTATATTTAAATTTAAGTTATTATTTAGTCTTCGATTTCAAAAATTTCTTTAAAAACTTTATTTACTTTATCACCAGAATCAATAGATTCTAATGGATCTTTTCTTAATCTGTGTCTTAAGCATAATGTTATTACTTTTCCAATGTCACTAACAGTAACTTTGTCACGACAATCGTAAGCTGCGTAAGCTTTTGCTGCTCGATTAGTAACAATATCACCTCGTAAACCATCAACATCTAACCGACTACAAACTTCTGAAATTTTAATTCGTAAGTCATAATCTAATTCAACCGAAGGTAATAATTTTTGAGCCGCAACAATTTTATCTCTTAATGCTTGTTGTTGACTTTCATAATTTTGTAACCATAACATAGGTGTTTGATCAAACGAAGTCCGTTCTTCAACAACTTTAACACGTAAAACAGGGTCTTTTACTGTTCTAATTTCAGCATGCATACCAAATCGATCTAATAATTGAGGACGTAATTCTCCTTCTTCTGGATTACCTGAACCAACTAAAACAAATCGAGCCGGATGACGAATTGAGATACCTTCACGTTCTACTGTATTCCAACCTGAAGCAGCAGAATCTAAAAGAATATCAACTAAATGATCATCTAATAAATTTACTTCATCTACATAAAGTAGACCTCTGTTAGCTTTTGCTAGTAATCCAGGTTCAAAAGCTTTTATCCCTTCGGTTAAAGCTTTTTCAATATCAATTGTACCACAAACACGATCTTCAGTAGCACCTAACGGTAAATCTACCATAGGAATTTTAATAAATTCCGTTTCGATCTCTTCACCATTTTGAATTGCCATTTTAACTTCATTGCCCATTAAATCTAAGTCAGATTTATGAGAATTAAACGGGTCATTTTTTACAACTTCAATTTCTGGTAATAAATCAGTAATAGCACGGATAGTTGTAGACTTTCCCGTACCTCTATCACCCATAATCATAACACCGCCAATTTTTGGATCAATAACATTCAATTGCAAAGCTAATTTCATTTCTTCCTGACCCACAATTGCCGTAAATGGAAAAACGGGTGAATTAAATTTTTTTAAGTTTTCTGTTACCATAAAATTTCGTTAGATTTTGTTAAAAATTTTAAATGTATATAATTATATAGTTTGTGTTATTCGTTAAGAGTAGAACCTAAACGAACTGCTAAAATACTTGCTAATAACGCAATACATAAAGCTGTATAAACTTGAGAATCAGCGATCATAGTTATTTTTGGGAAATTAAATAAAGATATATTATTTGGTTCTAAAGATTGATTTACGTTAAGTTGTAACAAAAATATTACAGAATTATTCTTAATTCTATGTACTTATAATTGTAGATTAAAAGAATAAAAAAAGTCTCACTATTTTATTAAATTTTTACCAACTTGATTTTGTAACACCTGGTAATAAACATTGATGACCCATTTCTCTAAAAACATGTCGTGATAAACCAAAATCACGGAAAAAGCCACGAGGACGCCCTGTTTTCCAACAACGATTACGGATTCTAGTTTTTGAGCTGTTTCGTGGTAGTTTTTGTATTTTTGTATGAACTGCAAGCTTTAAAGAAAAAGTATCTGCTTGTTGGTATTGTTTTAATAATTTTGCTCGTTTTAAATGATATTTGGTATGTAATTGTAAGCGTTTTTTTTCACGCTCAATCATGCTTTTTTTTGCCATACTTTAAACAATTGAATGTTAATAAATGTAAATAATAAAGTTTTATAAATCGACAAATTGACGACTTTAATTCTATAAGTTTCATACTATTCTACCTAGTATAACAAAATAAGTAAAGATATTATATTATTTAAGATTACTAATTCAAAAAATTTATTAAAAGATTATGTAAATTTTAAGAATGCTTAGAAAGAATAAGAATCGTTTTTTAAAGTAATTAATTTTTTTTATCTTTGCTTATAATATTATATTGTCTAACTTTTATTTAGTTTAGTTGTAAGAAAGTCAAAAACCATTTTTATTATTAAGGAATGATTTACTATGGCATTACCATGGTATCGTGTTCATACAGTTGTTTTAAATGATCCTGGTCGATTAATTGCTGTTCACTTAATGCACACAGCATTAGTTGCTGGTTGGGCTGGCTCAATGGCATTATATGAACTTGCAGTTTTTGATCCATCTGATCCAGTACTAAATCCAATGTGGCGTCAAGGTATGTTTGTTATGCCTTTCATGACACGTTTAGGTATTACAGATTCTTGGGGTGGTTGGAGTATCACTGGAGAAAGTGTTTCAAATCCTGGTCTTTGGAGTTTTGAAGGTGTAGCATTATCACATATTGTTTTATCAGGTATGTGTTTCTTAGCAGCAATTTGGCACTGGGTTTATTGGGATTTAGAATTATTCCGTGACCCTCGTACAGGTGAACCTGCTTTAGATTTACCAAAAATCTTTGGTATTCATTTATTATTATCAGGTTTATTATGTTTTGGTTTTGGTGCTTTCCACGTAACAGGATTATTTGGTCCTGGTATCTGGGTATCAGATGCCTATGGTATTACTGGAAAAGTTCAACCTGTAGCACCGTCATGGGGTGCAGATGGATTTAATCCATTTAACCCAGGTGGTATTGCAGCACATCATATTGCTGCTGGTATCTTTGGTATTATTGCTGGTATTTTCCATTTAACAGTAAGACCACCACAACGATTATACCGTGCATTACGTATGGGTAATATTGAAACTGTTTTATCTAGTAGTATTTCAGCTGTATTCTTTGCTGCTTTTGTTACATCAGGTACAATGTGGTACGGTGCTGCAGCAACTCCTATTGAATTATTTGGTCCTACACGTTACCAATGGGATAGTGGTTATTTCCAACAAGAAATCGAACGTCAAGTAGAAGCATCTGTTGGTGAAGGTTTATCAGAAAGTCAAGCTTGGTCAAGAATTCCTGATAAATTAGCATTCTACGATTACATTGGTAATAACCCTGCAAAAGGTGGTTTATTCCGTGCTGGTGCTATGGATAAAGGTGATGGGATTGCTGAAGCATGGTTAGGTCATCCAATTTTCCGTGATAAAGAAGGTCGCGAATTAACAGTTCGTCGTATGCCAGCTTTCTTCGAAACATTCCCTGTTATTTTAGTAGACAAAGATGGTATTATCCGTGCAGATATTCCATTCCGTCGTGCTGAATCTAAATATAGTATTGAGCAAGTAGGTGTTAGTGTTGATTTCTATGGTGGTAAATTAAATGGTCAAACATTCAAAGATGCACCAACTGTTAAGAAATTTGCACGTAAAGCACAATTAGGTGAAGTTTTCGAATTTGATCGTACAAGTTTAGAATCTGATGGTGTATTTAGAAGTAGTCCACGTGGTTGGTACACTTTTGGTCATGCTAACTTTGCTTTATTATTCTTCTTCGGTCATTTATGGCATGGTGGTCGTACGATCTTCCGTGATGTTTTCACAGGTATTGGTGCAGAGGTTACAGAACAAGTAGAATTTGGTGTATTCCAAAAACTTGGTGATAAAACAACTAAAAAACAAGGTGCGGTTTAATCTAAATCAAATCTTTGTTTCTACCTTTTTTTAAATTTAAATAGGATTAAACAATGGAAGCTTTAGTTTACACATTTTTACTTATTGGTACATTAATAGTAATTTTCTTTGCTGTATTCTTCAGAGAAACTCCACGAATCATCAAAAAATAAAACCATTTATTATGGTTTTATTTTTAGTCTTCGTGTTCTTCAAAAGGATCTCGTAAATTTTGAGCAGCAGGACCAAAAGCAGTGTATATAGAATATGTAGTAATTCCTAGAAGTAAACTCGATACAAAAATAACAATAATAGTTGCTGTTTCCATGTTATATTATTATTTAAATTAACAGTTTAGTATTATATAACATCTGATAGAAAATTAATTTATTAAAAAATAAATATTTTTATGGCATTACGAACACGATTAGGTGAAATCTTACGCCCATTAAATGCTGAATATGGTAAAGTTGCTCCAGGTTGGGGTACAACACCAATTATGGCAGTAGTAATGGGAGCATTTTTAGTATTTTTATTAATTATTTTACAAATCTACAATTCATCATTAATTATTGAGAATGTAGATGTAGATTGGGCAAACGGACTTGTATAATTTATTAAGTTTTAGTAAGCTTAATGCAGGATATAACGAAAACTAATATAAAATATGATTGATATCTCTACAATTTAAATTGTAGAGATATCAATCAATTAAAACATAAACTAACGAATCTATGGATATTATAAGTCTAGGTTGGGCTGGTTTAATGACAATGTTTACATTTTCATTAGCACTAGTAGTATGGGCTCGAAATGGTTTCTAATACTTTAAATTCTTAAAATTTTAAATATATAATGGAATTAATTCTTAAAATCTTTCCGTATGCTAGCCCTGAAATTGTGACAGCAGCAGTTACTTGTTTCTTCATGACTTTATTTGGTCTTTCATTAGGATTTGCTTTATTAAAAGTTCAAGGTGAATAGACAAGATTTAATAATAATATAACAAATATTATTATTAAATTATTTTAACGGGACTGACGAGACTCGAACTCGCAACTTCCGCCGTGACAGGGCGGTGCTCTAACCAATTGAACTACAATCCCAAATTTTATACTACCCACTCTAATTTAACAAAATTTATTAACCATGTCAATTTATTAAATAAGGAGAAACAGGGATTCGAACCCTGGGTACAAATAATTGTACGATAGATTAGCAATCTATTGCTTTCGACCACTCAGCCATTTCTCCAAATTTAAAAATTTGTACAATTTATAGAGTTTATATGATTCAAAATAATAAAAAATTTTAAATTTTATCTTTAATTAATGTCAAAAAGAAACTACAAATTATGAATTACCCTATTAAATAAATAATAATCGCATTTCAATGGCTCCGGTTGGATTTGAACCTACGACCTTGGGCTTATGAATCCCCTGCTCTAACCACTGAGCTACGGAGCCTTGCGAATTTGGGTAACTTTATAGTAATTATAACATTAGGATAATAAATTTTTTATTCTTTTTATTAATTATTTCAAATAAATTGTAGCATTTTATATTGAGGCAAAATTTATAGTCCTCAATATAAAGTGTTACAACTTAATCTTCAATATCATTCGAAGAAATATAAATAAAAAATAAAGCCATACTTAAAGCTGGGAAAACTATTCCAACAATAGGAACTAAAATTGATGGTAAAAAAGCAGCTGCCATAGATTACGTTAAATTTTAAAAGTTTTTAAATTAAGAATTATTAATCGCAAAAATTGCTATTATCCATTTTATACTAAAAATTACAATAATAAAACATTAATATAAATCATAAAATTAATAATTTTTAAAGTAAAATTAATAATATTAAATCGAAGATTTTTATCATTTCAAGTTTTATATATAAATAAATTTAATAATTATGGAAACTTTATTATTATCACGTTTACCAGAAGCATACATCGTTTTTAGTCCTATTGTTGATGTTTTACCTATTATTCCTGTCTTTTTCTTATTATTAGCATTTGTTTGGCAAGCTTCTATTGGTTTTAGATAATTTAAAATATATAATTTACGAAACCTGCGCTACAATCTATAGTCAGTAACTTTTGTTATAATAATTTATATAAAATTCAAAAATAAATGGTTGAACCTTTATTATCTGGAATCGTTTTAGGTATGATTACCGTTTCAGCTTTTGGTCTTTTTGTAGCGGCATTTTTACAATATCGTCGTGGGAATCAATTTGAAATTTAATTTCATTAAAATTTTGTAAACTTTATAAAGTTTACAAAATTTCAAATTAACTAAAAAATTATTTGACTAATTAGAAACCTTATAGTATATATAGTGGTAATGGAAATGATAAGATAGTGAGTAATATATGACTTAAATTTAGCTGGTGTAGCTCAACGGTAGAGCAACGGATTTGTAATCCGTAGGTTGGGGGTTCAAATCCCTTCACCAGCTTTCAAATTATAGAATTTTTATAATGCAACCAGTCGAACAATTTTTCATTTAAGATATCGTTTGTAATTTTTATTTTGGTTTTTAAAATCACCCCCCGCTCTAACAATAATAATTTTTAAATTTTGAAACATCCCAAACTTTCAGACAATAAAAAAAATATTTAAATAATTAATTTTATCTAGTTCATATGAACTAGATAAAATTAAGAGATAATTAATCAATAGGACGCATAGATAATACAGGCTCGTTTGCACGATTAATACCTTTTTCAAAACCTGCAGCAGCCGCACGAGCACGGCCTGAATGCCACCAGTGACCCACTAGGAAGAAGAATCCTAAAATGAAATGTGAACAACATAACCATGAACGAGGTGATACATAGTTAACAGAGTTAATTTCAGTCGCAACACCACCTACAGAATTTAATGATCCTAAAGGAGCATGTGTCATATATTCAGCAGCACGACGTTCTTGCCATGGTTGAATATCATTTTTAATTTTATTGATATCTAAACCATTTGGACCACGTAATGGTTCAACCCAAGGAGCACGTAAATCCCAGAAACGCATTGTTTCACCACCAAAAATGATTTCACCACTTGGTGAACGCATTAAGTATTTACCTAAACCTGTTGGACCTTGTGCAGATGATACATTAGCACCTAAACGTTGATCTCGAACTAAAAAAGTAAATGCTTGCGATTGTGAAGCTTCTGGACCTGTTGGACCATATAATTCACTAGGATAAGCTGTATTATTATACCAAGAGTATAATGATGCAGTAAAGCCCATAAGACTGATTGCTGCTAAACTGTATGATAAATAAGCTTCACCAGACCAAACAAAAGCTCGACGAGCCCATGCAAATGGCTTAGTGAAAATATGCCATAAACCACCAGTAATACATAGAACACCTACCCAGATGTGACCACCTACGATATCTTCCATATTATTTACAGATACAACCCAACCGTCACCACCAAAAGGTGAACGGAATACATAACCGAAGATTACAATTGGATTTAATGTTGGTGTTGTAATAAAACGAACATCACCACCACCTGGAGCCCAAGTATCGTAAACTCCACCAAAATACATAGCTTTAATAACTAATAAGAATGACCCAATTCCTAGTAAACATAAATGGATACCTAAAATTGTTGTCATTTTATTTTTATCACGCCAGTCATAACCAAAAAATGGGAATGATTCTTCTAATGTATCTGGGCCTAATAAAGAGTGATAAATACCACCAAAACCTAAAACTGCAGATGAGATTAAATGAACTACACCTACTGCAAAATATGGTAACGTTGAAGTAATTTCACCACCAGGACCAATACCGTAACCTAAAGTAGCTAAATGGGGAATACAGATAAAACCTTGTTCATATAATGGTTTTTCCGGTACGAAATGTGAAACTTCAAATAATACCATAGCGCCTGCCCAAAATACCATTAAACCGGCATGAGCAACATGAGCACCTAATAATTTACCTGAAACATTGATTAAACGTGCATTTCCACTCCACCAAGCGAAACCTGTTGACTCAATGTCGCGACCTGCGATACTACTATTAAAGGGCGTTTCCACGTGGTAATACCTCCTCAGGGAATACAAAGTTTTCATGTGGTTGATCTTGTGCTGCCATCCACGAACGAATACCTTCGTTTAATAAAATATTTTTTGTATAGAATGTTTCAAATTCTGGATCTTCTGCAGCACGTAATTCTTGTGATACGAAATCATAAGCACGTAAGTTTAATGCTAAACCTACAATACCAATAGCACTTGTCCATAAACCTGTTACAGGTACAAATAACATAAAGAAGTGTAACCAACGTTTGTTAGAAAAAGCTACACCAAAAATTTGTGACCAGAAACGGTTCGCTGTAACCATTGAATAAGTTTCTTCTGATTGAGTTGGTGTGAAAGCACGGAAAGTGTTAGCTGCATCACCATCTTCAAATAAAGTATTTTCAACAGTAGCTCCGTGAATAGCACATAATAATGCACCACCTAAAATTCCAGCAACACCCATCATATGGAACGGGTTTAATGTCCAGTTATGGAAACCTTGTAAGAATAATAAGAAACGGAAGATTGCAGCAACACCAAAACTTGGTGCGAAGAACCAACTTGCTTGACCTAAAGGGTATAATAAGAATACAGACACAAAAACAGCAATTGGACCAGAGAATGCAATTGCGTTATATGGACGAATACCTACTAAACGTGCAATTTCAAATTGACGTAAGCAGAACCCAATTAAACCAAATGAACCATGTAAAGCAATAAATGCCCAAAGGCCACCAATTTGACACCAGCGTGTAAAATCACCTTGAGCTTCAGGACCCCATAATAATAATAATGAGTGACCCATACTGTTAGCAGGTGTCGATACTGCTGCTGTTAAAAAATTACAACCTTCAAGGTAAGAACTAGCCAAACCATGAGTATACCATGAAGTTACAAAAGTTGTACCTGTTAACCAACCGCCTGTAGCTAAATACGCAGTTGGGAATAATAATAAACCTGACCAACCAACGAAAACAAATCGATCTTTCTTTAACCAATCGTCAATTAGATCAAATAAGCCACGTTCTTGGTTTTGCCCAATAGCAATGGTCATATTATAAAAATCCTTTAATTAATTTAAAATTAGTGGATAAACATAGTAATTGAGTATTTTATCCAAATCTTTACAACTAGTAATTATCATTATATAGCATTTAATAATAAATTTTTTAAAATATTTTATTCTTTTTAATTTATATAGAATAGTAAATTAGTAATAATAAAATATTTTATGAATAGTTTTTGGACAAATATTCTTCGATATCCAAGATTTTTTATTAGTAGTTTAGTAGGTTTAATTTTAGTTATTCTTACACCTTTTAGGAATTTATTTAAAATACCAAAATTACGTATCTTTTTAATTATTTTGATTATTTTAATTTTTATAGGATTATATTTTATACTTATAAATATGACAGCATTATAATTAAATATTCTTGGGCCGGGTTGGATTCGAACCAACGTAACATGACGTAGCGGATTTACAATCCGCCCCCTTTAACCACTCGGGCACCGACCCTACCAAAGATTCTATCATAATAAAATTAAAAAGACAATCTTTAAAATTATTATAAAGCTATAGAATTTTTTAATTTTATTGATATATTGACGTTTTAAAGTTTTTGGGTTACAATTATTTAGTAAGTAGATATTATATGTATTTACTAAATAATTGGGCAATTAACTCAGCGGTAGAGTGTCTGCCTTACAAGCAGAAGGCCACAGGTTCAAATCCTGTATTGCCCATAGCTAGGGCCTATCGTCTAACGGATTAGGACAGAAACCTTCTAAGTTTCCAATGTAGG
>UPTN01000772.1_pt1 | contig 15489 bp, 6 predicted proteins | sample 2160111 | NCBI WGS metagenome assembly UPTN01 (sample SAMN06265058, study PRJEB28932) | marine metagenome | isolation source: Columbia River Estuary | place: USA:Columbia River Estuary, USA | collected 2014-05-05
GAAGAAGAAGAGCTGACGCCTCAGCAAAAAGAAAGAGCGCATAACAAACTCATGAAGGAGACTCAAGACCAGTGCAATAGGATTAACGCGAAGGCACTGCTTATGTCGGTCAATGAGATTCGGAATGAGAACTCTCAGATCAAGGCAGAGCTTGTAGAGGTGAGGAAGACTCTCGCAAGGATAGAGCTTGCTGAAAACAAACGCCTTCAGATCGAACAGCTTCGCAAGGCAAACGTTCCAGAGGCAACCATCAAACAATTTGAAGAGAGTCTGGGATAATGGCTATCACAATTGACTGGGGCACCAAGGTCATTAATGTCCCGAAGGCTTACACGACGTTGGTTACAGCTGGCCCACCTCAAGAGATTCGCTCTCTTGATATCGACACATTCCGACTCGACCTCAAGCTCCTAGAGATGAGTGTAGACGGGATGCCATTTCTCGACACACACAATCACAATCCTCCCGTCACAGTCGGGGGAGTGATCCTCGCACGAGTTGTTGAAATCATCAACGGCTACACCATCACCTTTGAAGACGGTCAGTACTCAGTCAACCTTGTCGGATCAAACTCTAACATTGCTGACGTTACCAATGTGAATCAGGTATCTATTAGATCGGCCAACTCAGCTGGTCTTCAAGATTTGAGTTCACTTCAGGCGGCAAGCTACTTGGGCAGGATTTCAATTGACACTGTTAACGGGCAGTCTGGAACTCTCTTCCCAATCGGGACAGGGGCACAACCTTCCAACAATCTGACTGACGCTATCTCCATTGCCACCACCAGAGGGATAAGGATCTTTGAGCTTCAAGGAAGTCTTGTTCTAGATCAGGATGTAGAAGGGTATCACATCATTGGTTCAGGCTCTCACAACCTGATAAGCTTGGACGCTAACGGTTTCAGTCTTAACAACACTGTCGTTGATAATATTACGTTCTTTGGCACAATGACGGGGGAAGTGCAGGTAATAAACAGCAAGCTTGGCAATTTATACGGAGCCTGTGGATTCTTCATGGAGTGTGGCATGAGCGTTATGGTCCATGTCGGCGCTGGCTGTGATGCACTATTCGTAGACTGCTTCTCAGAAGTTCCCGGCGGCAGCACTCCGGTGCTTCATTGCGAAACTGGAAGTACTATCCAGCTAAGGAGATATGCAGGAGGTATAGAGCTAGGACATTTCGACGCAACCAATGTTGGAACCATTGATGCAAGCCAGTGTCACTTGATCCTGAGCGATACGTGTACAGGTGGGCAGCTAGTCCTTCGAGGACTAGGGAACTTAACAAGGAATGATCTAACAGCTGTGAACCTGATAGACACAGGTTGGATCTCAGATCCAGACAAGAGACTTCAACGACCGCTAGTGTTAGGAAAGAGCGAGGTATCTCCAGATCTCTTGGTCGAACCTTAATGAGTAAAAGCATGTATGTACAAAAAGAAATCGCAAGAGAACTGATCGACCAACTGGCCGAAGAGTTCCCGAGCGCTCGCGTTGTGCATAGAGACACTGAAGGACTGCCTGCAAGGGTGGTCCTTTTTATCTTTATGTATCGACTACTTCAATTCTTCAACAGCAACCTCAGTAGATTCAGCTTCGTCGTCGGGCAGTACATCGTACTTCCTTCAGCTAGCTTTAAATTTACTGAAGACCAAATGACCGATAGCGTCTACAAGATAGTCCGCCATGAGATGGTTCATCTAAGACAGGACAGGGACAACGTCCTCTGGAAGTCGAGATATCTACTGTGGCCGCTTCCTGCACTGATTACGGAGCGTGGCTACCGTTGGGAGATGGAAGCTTACAAGGAGACTATGAACGCCGAGCACAGACTGTATGGCTACGTTGATGACACAGTCATTGACTTCATCGCTAGTCAGTTCTCCTCTCCCAATTACGTCTTCATGGATGTAAGAGGCAAGAAGGTTCGCAAGGAACTGGAAGACCATAGGGCAAGCCTCGAAAAATAATTGAGAAATCTCCTACAGATTGAGAAAAAAACCTCACTAAACCGTTATAGTCTAGTGTAGAAGGAGAAGAGACAGTGATTAAGAGCATTACATTCCTAACCGGGATGACGATGATACTTTTTGCAGTGACCAACCCAACAAGGTTTTTACTTTATTGTGCGTTGGTGGTGAACATTCCAACAATTGTGCCATTATATCTTTTGAAGTTTGCAATTCAAAGGGTGCAGGTGTATAATGCACGCCACTTGGAACAGAACCGTTACACGATATGGCTGAAGTTAGCATTGTCATTACAGTTTAGATTGATAAGGCTGGACAATTACTTGACCAACTCTATTGTTTGGTTTTTAGGTAGCAGAGGAAAAGACATGATTAAAGTTTCGAAAGGTAAGTCGTCAGTTGAGTACACATTGGTGGATGAGCGCGAGGAAGGCACTGACCGCCCAGCCTCCGTCACGATGCGACGACTCTCCAAGGAGCGACTTGCTCAAATCCGTGATGGACTCATTGGACTCAACTCCAAAGGGACCGTCACAAAGATTCGTTCGAACACCGTTCGACTCACGATTGTTCGAGAGTCCATCACTGGGCTTCAGAACTTCGAAGTCGAAGGCAAGCCCATCGCATTCGACCCATCGAAGCGAAACGACATCTACGAGTTGTTGCCACGAGAAGTGACTGACGAACTTGAAGAGCGCTTCGGTGACGGCAATCTCGATTACGAAGCAGCTGAGGTACGCATCGCTGAAGCCAAGGCTAAGGCCGATGCCGAAGAAGCCGCCGAAGCATCTGCTGCAGTTGCAGAAGCTGACGACGAAGCTGAAGAAGCAGCAGCTGCAGCGTAGACATTTCAAGTTCGGAAGTTCCTACCCTACCATTCAGTCACGATATACGGTGGCGTTCACAGGTAGGATGGAACACCCTTTATGGATTGGTAGCTCAGTTGGTTAGAGCGCTCGGTTGTTAACCGAATTGTCGAAGGTTCAAGTCCTTCCCGGTCCTCTAAGTAAACTCATCGGGCCTCTCAACGATGCTCTCTCTCGGTGAGTGTTTTTCACAAGCGGTGGACGATGTTCCTTAATGGCGGGGATTTGAAGGCCCCTAATGCGCCGCTTGATATACTGAAGCTGGGTCTACATTATTGGCCATGTAGTAGTCAGCATAGACTCGACCTACGGCGGCTGTGCCGGTCCAGTAGCTAGGACAAGTAGAAGGGTTAGGCGGGTTCGAACCCCCCGCAGCTTCAGTGAAGCCCCTCTTCGGAGGGGTATTTTTTTAACAAGGTTTTATTATGCTTTTAGATGAAATAGAATTGGAAGTTGGCGAAGAGATTAAACAGCTCGCCGAACCTTACGAAGACTATTACATAACCTCGTTTGGCACAGTCATTAGCGCAAAGAGGTTGGTTCATCGAGAGATGAAGTTGTACCAAAATACTAAAGGGTATATGACTGTCAAACTTAATGGGAAAAACTTTCAAGTTCATGGGTTGGTGGCAGAGGCATTCATAGGTCAAAGAGATGAGGGACTTGAGGTTCGACACATGGACGGAGTGCCTTCAAACAATCACCTAGATAACCTAAAGTACGGAACCAGATCTGAGAATCAACTTGACAGGAGGACTCATGGAACCGACGCTCGCGGAGAGAAACATTGGAAGGCAGTTCTGACGTCAGACATGGTGTGTAAGATTAGGCAAGAATATGCAGCCGGAGTGACTCAGCGCGAACTAGCTGAAAGGCACTCCGTAGGTCAGCCAAATATATCTAGGATTGTTAACTACAAGCTCTGGCAGGGAGAATGATTTGCTTTTCAAACTTGGTGAGTTCGTCACTGAGCATGTCATCGACGGGACTACATTCTACCTGAAAGGGTTGACGGTAGGTCAGTACAGTGACTTGGTCTGTCGAGGACATATCGGTGCCAAGATAATGAAGCCGTCGACTCTCATCATGATAGCCCTTACTGGGGTAGTCGGGTGGAAGGACATGTACTACGAGTTCGAAGAAGGGGACGAGGGGCCACCAGAAATGGTGGAGTTCTCTTCAGAAGTCTTAGACATACTACCGGACGAAATCCTGAGAGAACTCGGCACAGTCATTCTCAATGAGTTGACAGAGGTGTCCTCGGAAGTATGTCGGAAGATACAGGGCCACATCAGGTTTGCATATTGGCTCGGCGATGATAAGAACAAAGCGACTGCAGATCTGTATGACTGTCGCAAGTGTATCAAGGCTAAGAAATACGTGACAAGACTGTGTGGAAGAACGAAGGATGAGAGAGATCTTATTGCACAGGTTGGAGAGAATGAAGAGAAGCTAGTCGCTGAAGAGTTGGCTAGGACAGCAGCTCTGAAGAAACAGTTAGCAAGGATGAAGTCAAAGAAGCTGACGGTAAATCCTCACAAACAGGTTAATGACTCAGGCCCCAAGGCTGAGTCCATGAAGCTCAACTCTTTTGATTTCCCCGAGTGTCCAATCACTTGGGTCGACACATGGGTGAGCACACTGTCAGACCAGATGTTGCATTGCGACAGGTCGCACATCACATACTTCAGCGGTGGTCTTTCAGATCAGCCAATGAGGTTGTACAAAATTAAAAAAATCGTTTCATCTGAAGTCAACAAGATTGAGTCAGAGCGAATGAACAAAGAGAGATAGCCATGACTGAGAATATTGAGATAGGAACGTCCGTCAAAGTCGACGGACTCGACGAGCTTGAAAAGATTGCTCAACATCTCCAGAAGGTTGTGGAGGTACTTTCAAACAATACACAGGATGGAGTCCTCAAGTTTGGATTCGATGAGACAACTCTGAAGAGAGTTGAGAACGTCATCACGTCCTTGAAGAATGCTTTCCTCAATGCGACCAAGCACATCCCTAAGAAAGTCTCGATCGATCTTGAACTGACATCCGATAGCGTCGGCAAGATCAGAAACCAGATCCGTAATTTACTCCAGCAGTCTTTATCACAAGTTGGTGGCGGTGGCGGTGGCGGTGGTAGACCTCCCGGTGGCGGCGGAGGAGGTGGCGGCAACCCTCCCAACGATCCTCCTAACGATCCTCCCAAGCGTCTCACTGGCACTCAAGAGATCAAAGCCATTGAAGCAGCCTACAATAGCCTTAATGACGAAGCAGCCGATCTAATCGCCTTTGTAGAAGGTTACAATAGGACGATCAGACAGGCTACCGCAGCAAGCGCTAAGTTTGTACAAGAAGTTAGAGGTGGGTTCAACAGCCTGTCATCGTCTGGTCCACTGGCATTCCTAGAGACAGCTTCTAAAGTGGCTCTTAAAGATCTAAGGGAATTCTCCAAGAAGTTGGTGGCAGAGTTTGCAAGACTCGAACAGGCAAAGGTTCGTAACGACGCCAAGCTGCAGTCAGGCGCTCGTACAGAGAAAGACCACGGTGAGAAAGCTGACCGGTTAGAGCAGAACACTAAGGATCTAACAGCTCTCGCAGCAGTTCTGGAAAAACATGTTCGACTTCAAGAGCGAACCATCGAGCAGTCTCGAAAGGCTCGAACCGAAGAAAAGAAAGCTATCGCGATCCTTAAGGAATCAGCGATGCTCAAGCAGCAAGTCGTCGACTTATCAGCAAGAGGTGGTGCTCAGTCGGTAGCCGAGATCCGATCATTCATTGACGGATATCAAAGAACGAACCAGCTGCTCACTGAGTCACTCAAGCGAAATGCTAACCAGATTGGAGATGTCCGTCACGAGATCGCATTGACGGAAAACGAGCTTAAAGGATATGAGAGCAGACTTCTCGAAATCCATAATCTCCTAAAGAGTAAGACTACTACTGACGACCAGCGGAAGGCACTCGTCGCAGAGAAGATAGTTGTAAGTCAGAGTCTGAAACTTCTGCGAAAGGCCACTGATGCTAGAGAGCAGACAATCGAGTCTTACCAGCGGTCAGCCAGACTTCAGCAACAAGAACGAGTTGAGACGAGGGGTATCCTCAACAACTTGAATGAAGAGTACCGGACTCTACAGAACATCGACAAGATCCGAGAGGACTCCGTCAAACGTGCGCAACGACTGCTAGTCGTCTCTAAGAACCTCCGCAATGAAGCGGCAGGTTCTTTTCAAGGTTTGGCGTCGAGCAAGGATTCTCAGGTAGATGATGGAGTCAAGGAAGCCACTGAAGAAGCTGGCCGATACCTGTCGAAACTTCAGGCAAGATACAGAGATCTGAAAGCTTCCGTCGTCGAGTTGAAGAACACTCAGCAGGGACTGACAGATCAGCTTCGAGCCGACGCAGCTTCAGGCTCAAATGAGTTCTCGAAATTCAAGGGAGCTGACGGATCCGTAGACGCAGCTGGGTCGCTCGACCACCTCAACAACAAGATAGCCGAAGTGGACAAGCGCTTTGAGAAGATGCTCAATGACGCTCAGACCGAGCTGAAAGAAATCGGCACAACTATTGACGGTGTAGCCACGAATATCGGAGGCATGAAGAATAAGATCTCTGTCTTCGACGACCTCGGTAAACGACTCAACAAGGGTTCTCAGGCCGCAGACAATCTGTCTCTCAGGTTCAGAGAGATTGTGAAGCAGAGCCTTTCTGTCAAGAGCGCGTCAGATATCCTTGTCAACGTCGAGGCAATCAGGCGTGCAGAAGGAGAGGTCAAGGCTCTCGATACAACGATCAATAAGTTGCGCGCAGACATGACCATTGCGGCAACGACCGGCGATGGAATTGTTTCTCCGAAGATGATTGCTGAAATGCAGCAGCTCACCGAGAAGCGGGAGAAGCTCAACAAGGTCTTGAGAGATCCCGTCTACATCCAGAACGCAAACCAGCTCAAGTTCCTAGAGGGACAGATTCAAAAGACCACTGGCGCATCGACTAAGTTCGGGATAGCTACGATCTCTTTGAAGGCAGATTGGGACAGGGCTATCAAGGGTCTAGCCTCTGGTGGAGTAGAAGCTGAGAGAGCCGCGAAGGATCTGCTCAAGCTCGGTAGCACAGCTACGTCTTTGGCATCAGATGTCAGAGAAACTCTCCGAAGCTTCGACCTGATGAAAGAAGTGATGGGAGAGCTATCTCCTGAACAGCAGGCTGAGGTCGCTTCACTCAAGAAGATGGAAGAGGCTTTCAACTCCACTTCACTGGCAGTTGTAAAATCGACAGGAGTCCTCAAGGACTTCGAAGCAGTTGTCGCCAAGGCTAAGACTCAGACCGACGCAGCTGGAACTGCAAGTCAGCGAGCGCTCGCCACTGGTAGCGCAATCCGTGGTGCTAACTTTACTGTAGACGACAAGACGAATCCGGTAAGCGAGCGAGACAACGAACTAGTCAAGCAGGCTGCCAAAAACTTAAGCGAGCTTAAAAATCGAGAGGAAGCTCTCATTCGGACAACGCTTGACCTTAAGATCAAGGCGAGAGAGGCTTCTAATGAACTGAAGGCGATGGCTGCCAGCAGCACGGGTCTCTTTGAAGGCTTGGACAGGAGCACTCCTGAAGGCGCACAGAAGTCTGCTCAGCTCTTGCAGGCTCTACTTGGAGAAGTTGAGGCAAAGGCTAAGAAAGCTTCGAAATCAATCAAAGAAGAACTAGAGGACATCGGCACAGCTGTGAAGCAGGTTAGCGAGCCTCTAGTAGACCTGAAGAGAAGGACCGAAGTCTTTAACGACCTCGACAAGAGAGCTACCAAGGCTAAGGGAGCTGTCGAAAATCTCAGCAAGAGATTGAAGGACATTCAGAAAGCCCCGAGATCGAATAGCTCAGACCTCATACGACTGAACGTTGAGAATATCAATAAGGCAGAGTCGGAACTAGCTGGACTGGGTGTTCAGCTCAGAAAACTACGCGCAGATCTTGAAATAGCTAGAAAGGCAGAGGACGGAGTTGCTTCGTTCGAACTGACTAAGAGAATTGGCGCGCTAATTCTAGCTCAGCGCCAGCTGCGCGACTCAATGAAGAATCCTCCGTTCGCTGCATCAGTGCGCGAGCAGAAGTTCCTTGTTCAGCAGCTTCAGATGACTGAAGGAGCTGTCGAGAAGCTCGGCCTTGAGATGATCACTGCAAAAAGTGACATGGCTTTCTTCACCAAAGAACTTGGGCAAGGAGGTCACGTAGCGGCCAACGCTGCCAAGGGCCTCTTAGGAATTGGAGCCTCCGCTAAGACTGCAGCTGATGCAGCTCACAAAGCAGCTAGAGCATTTGCTGTACTGGAGTCTCAAGGAGTCAAGCTCACCGACGAGCAACGTCGAGAGCAGGCAGAACTTAAGAGACTGTACAATGACTTCTTAAGACTGTCTCAGGGAGTTGACAAGGCTCGACATGGGCTGGCAGAAATTGGGAAGACATCTCGCCGAGCTGGGCAAGGCTTCCGTCTGTATACAGAAGAGCTAGGTGCATCCATCAGGCAGAACTTCAAGTTCATCAATGCAATGACAGTGGTGACGTCGGTTCTCTTTGGAGTAAGAGCAGCGTTCACCCAGTTGCTTGAAGAGTCACGAGCCTTCTCAAGAACGATGACTGTCATGCAGTCTGACACTAAGAGCTTCGAGGCAGTCTTTGCAGAACTCAAGGACGTTGTTCGTTCAACGGCTATCGAGTTCGGTGAGAGAATCGAAACTGTAGCTGAGGTTGTCAAGCAGTTCGGTTCTGCAGGTTTCACTGCTGAAGAGTCGATGGCAGCTCTCAACTCAACAATGAAGTTGATTATCTCAACTCAGGCAAACGCTGAAGAGTCGGCGAAAGCCGTTGCTGGTATCTACAGGGTATTCGGCGACCAGATCAGAGCTACGTCTAAAGAAGGCGAAGAGTTCGCAAAGATCAACGACGTCTTGGTATCTGTTTACCGGAACCATCAGGTCGAATTAGATGAACTCGTTCAGGGTTTCCGATTCGCTTCAGCTTCTTCCAAGCTTGCTGGATTCTCTTTCGAAGAGACTGCGGCATTCCTCGCAGTGTTGAACGATAACATGATCAAGTCCGGTGCCGCTGGCCGTGGACTTCAGGTCACGTTCGCTCAGACTGCTAAGAAATCTGAGCAGATTGCTAAAGCTCTAAACATCAAGCTCGATCCGAACGCCGACTTGAAGACTAACTTTCTGAAGCTCCTGAAAGAAGTCGGAGTCCAGATGGAAAGCGGCATAGTGTCGTCCAAAGATCTGGCTAAGCAGTTCAAGATCTTCGGACTCCGAGGAACCAAGTCGTTCATTACTCTGGCTAGAAATGCAGAGCAGCTTGACGACGCCTTCGACGAGCTTAAAAACAATGCAGCTGGAGTGTCTGACGAACTAGCTGGAATTGTTAAAGGTGAGTTCGCAAAGCAGTTCGAGAGCGCCAAGCTGTCATTGCTTGACTTCGCCCGAGCCGCACTTGACACGCTCATGCCCATCTTCATATTCTTTGTAGACATGATCAAGTCTGCAAGAGATCTCGCAAGGGAGTTCCCAGCACTGACGTCGGGCCTTCTAGGTCTTGGCGGCTTCATAGCTGTTGGCGTCTCAATTATCATGACCCTCTGGGCGGTAGTCCAAGTCATGAACGTGCTTAGAATGGACGTTATGGCTTCGGCTGCAGCTATGAAAGACTTCGCACTGTCTTCATGGGGAGCAGCTAGAGGGGTTGCAGCAACCGGGGCGGCATCAACTACGGCAGCGATTCAGACTGGACTGATGTTCGACGCCACAGCTTCAGCAACTATTGCCAATGCCGCAATGACAGAATCTAATGTAGCCGTAGCGGCATCGAGCAGTACAGCATCGGCAAGCGTTGGAAGGATGACAGCGGCTGTAAAAGGACTGAGCGCCGCTGCACTGTCTAACCCGTTAACCGCTGTGCTTGTTGGACTGGCGCTGGTCGCAGGAGGGATTGCAGCGGTCTCGACTTCAGTCAGAGAACTCAAGCAAGACATGGCTGACGCGTCGAACGTTATCAACAAGGTTGGAAGAGATCGAAAGTCTTTAGACAAGCTGTCTAAGTCTGTGAATGAATTGAATGGCAAGGCAAAGGACGGGCTGTTGACAACAGGGTTGGCAGCCAAGGAAGTTCTCGCTCAGCTCAATCACGTAAGCGACGATCTTATCCAGAAGTCTGATATCATGTCAATGACTCAGGAAGAGTTGGCAGCTAACCTAGACATGGTCGTCGTCAAGATTGATAAGCGCATCGCTAGGCAGCAGCTAATCAATAAGCTACTTGAAGACGAGGCTAGAATCACAAAAGAAAAAGCCGCGCTGGAAGTATTCCAAGAGGAAACTAGCTTTGACGTCATTGACGACACCTTCACACTCAAGCCGTCGAGGGTCGCTGTCGACCTGAGTGCCGCGCTGGAAGGAGGAGGCACATCTCTTGATTCGGCGCAGATACTTGAATTCAATAAAGTGATCGCAGAATCTTTCTTAGAGACAGATGCGAATATCATCAACGTCTTTGAAGATTATAAAGCTAAGTGGGATGACATATTCGACAACGAGAACTTCCACAAGCTAGATAAAGAACTTGCAGCACTTGAACGTGCAACTACAGCTAGAGATCTCAGCCTGAACTTCGATCTCGCTGACCCCGCTCAGAAAGAGGCAGCAGATAAAGTTAAGAAAATCTACGACGATCAGTATCAAGTGATCCGCAAGATGGTCAAGTCGTTTGATGATTTGGAGAAGGCGTCTCCAGAGGGATATAAGAAGTTCATAACTAGCTTTGAGAAGGACTCTCCAAAAGCTTTCAAGACTTGGGAGAACTTCATTAAGAACGCAGCAGTTGAGTCTAGGAAGATCCAATTGCCAACGTTTAAAGAAGTAGACCTGATCGCTAACTCTTGGGACAAGATTGGGGTCTTGGTTCGAGACAACCTTGAAGGGCCACTTGACGACGTCAGCTTTGAAGTTATACTAAATGGACTCAATAGTGTCACTGAGAAGTTCAATGAGATTGACGAACTTGACAAGAGGATCAAGTTCGCATCTGCATCTAAAGTCATCGTTCCAATCGAAGGCGAGTATAAATTTACTAACGACGACACTAAGAAGAGCTTCAAGACTGGCCTTGACTCGATTATAAATGCTAGCTTAGCCTCGTTTGATACGGACGAAGCCGCCCAGACTTTCATGAAAGATGTGGTTCGTGCGTATGGAAGCGAATTTGACAAGGGAGAATTAGAAGAAGCTCTAAAGCTAGGCTCATCTTTCAACTTCACAGAAGGGGCATCAGCTTTAATTAGCAATACACTCATAGCTTCAATGACCGATGCGAGTGGCGCGATAAGTGCCACAGGTAGTCAGGTAAGAGATCTAGGTTCGATACTTGGCAAACATTCTTTAGATGTCAAAGGGGTTGAGAGGGCATACCAAGATCTTTTTAAGACTACTGCTCAAACTGAAGCTCTTGGAGAACTGAGTGAAGCTTACGGTGCCTTCTTCGATGGCTTCGTAGGAGCGCAGAAGAAACAACATGAGCTGAACTCTCTGTTGTCGGAGGCTCACGCTATCCAGCTAGCTACTCATAATCTGGGTATCCTTGCAGGTAAGAATGACGCAATCGATGATGCAACGAATGAAGCCGAAAGACTCGAAAGACTCAAGCTTCTTTGGACTCAACTTGAGACTCAGATTCAAGAGTATAATACAGCAGCGGCTAACACGTCAGGGGAACAGCCAGAGGCCGAACAAAGAGGGCAAGCGCTAGCTCTTCAGCAGTTGGAAACTGTCAAGCAAGAGATCAAGGAGAGACAGGCTCTCAACGCAATGATCAAGAAGCACGCTATCAATGTGCGCAAGTCAGAGCTAGCTCTTAAGAAGTCCGTCACCCTGTCTAATCAGCAGACGTTGAATGCTAGGTCAGCTCTTGGAGATATCGTACTCAAGAATAAACTGCTTGCTCAAGAAGTTAAAGCTAACTTCATATTACAGAGGATGCAGCGCGATGCTATCGGAGAGGGGTACTACAATGCTGAGCAGGTTTCAAAGAATCTTGAACTGATGAGGCAGAGAGTTGACGCTCATAGAGAGTTGGTGACATCCCTCTATGAAGAGACTCAGGTTCGACAAGAGATCAGTGGAGACATCGAGCGCATCCTTAGAGGAGAGAATACGAGGAAGTCTCTAGCATCTGACCTCAAGGGCAAGATTGCAGAGATTGGACGCATTCAAAATGACATGGGGGCGTCTCTAGCTAAAGGTATTGTCGCTCAGGCTAACCAGACCAAGCTACTGCGCGAGTATGTCGATGTAGCAGGGGAAGCATTCGACATCTTTGAGAGTATCAAAGAGCTTAAGGAAGAAAGCGCAGAGCTTGACAACGATGAGATCGGAATCCTTAAGGAACTGATTGCCAAGTACGGAGAGATCAAGGGTCAGGTCGACGCAGATCTTAAGAAGACGATCAAGCGAGACTTCGAGCTGAATTCATTCAGCACTGCTCAGAATATAGCTGAAGCTCTTGGCGTCACAATGGGTGACGTTCTAGCTCAGCAGGATCGGTTCACCGAGAAATTCATCCGAGGGATAGAGGACGGCTCAATCTCAATAAGCGGACTGAAGGATTCATACAAGGGTCTTGGAGCTGAGCTTAAAAGACTCAACTCTCATCAGTCCGAGTACAAAGACGAAGTTGTAGAAATCTCTAGGGAAAATCTAAACCTAGCTAAAGATGACTTCAAGCTTGCATTGAAAGCTAAGAAGTGGGATGAAGCTAAGGAAGCGCTGGCCCGCTATAGAACAGCAGCTTCAGACATTGGTGAGATAGAAGGAGATCAGTTCGGACAGACTCGGTTTCTTCAGAAAGCACTGGATATGCAGCGGGATTTATCAGGCCAGTTTGACGACAATGCTCTGATGATCAAAATCTCTTATGACGAAGCTGCGCTCACCGCAGTGATGGATGAGATTCGAGCCAGACTTGAAGGCTTCCAAAAAACTCTTGAAGTGCGCTTCCCTCAGATTGATTTCAAAGGTAATGGTTTAGCTATTGCCAAGGGCGCTGCTTTGGTTGGTGTTGGACAGACTGACGCTACCAAGCAGGAGCTGGACAAGGAGTCCGCGACCATCGATCAAGCATTCAAGGCGATGACGGCATTTGTTGACAAGACTCTCGTAACTTTCAAGGAGACTCTTGTAAAGAACACTGAGACGTCGGCGAAGTTCGGCGAAGTTGCTAAGTCTATGAAGTCGTCTGTAGATGACAATAAGGGACTGATCGATACGCTCATGACGGTGATGCCGAAGTTTATGAAGACGGCGGCGGACGGCTTTAATAGAATGGCTGAAGCATTGGAGAACACGATCCCTCATAAGCATCTTGCTAAGGGCGGCAGTCTTCCCGGCTTCGGTGGTGGAGATTCCATCCCAGCAATGCTAGAGCCGGGAGAGTTCGTAATGCCTAAGAACGTCGTCGCCAAGTACGGTGTCGACTATTTCGAAGCTTTGAGGACAGGACGGGTCAAGGGGTTCACCGATGGCGGAAGTGCAGTCGCAGCAGCAAGGGGAGGAGTTAGCGTATCAGTTTCCTCGTCTTCCTCGGCTGCGTCTGTGGCGGCAGCTAGAGCTGGAGCTTTCGAAGCAATGAAGAGCTTCTATCAAGACAAGGTAGCGCCTGTCTTCAGTGATATCAGCGACGGAATTAAGGACCGAGTGGCAGCAGTTGAGAAGGGAATTAACGAGGAGAATAAAAAAGCAACAGAAGAAGCTAGTGGAACCACAGCGGAAGAACAGTTTGCTAAGAAGGTAGAAGACGCCTTTAAGTTTATCAATACCACTAGGATTCGGAAGTTCCTGTTCGATGCAATCATTGTCCCTTTCAAGGAAGTCATTCCGGCCCTTGGGGATTTCGTAGGAGGAGAACTGACATCTCTGGCGGAAGCAGCTCTGACCAACGCCGAGGCACTTCAAGCTCTGAGAGATCAGATGGTGGAGATCCGTGGAGAGTATCAGCGCTCAAGTGATGCAGCAGTCTTAGCCTTGCAGAGAAATGAAACTTCATATTACGATTACCTCAACGCTCTTCAAGATGCTGAGCGTGCTAGGATTGAAGCTCAGATTGAAGCGGAGAAGACCTACAGAGATGCGGTTGTCACGTCTGCTGAACTTATCAAGGAGAGCTTCTCGAAAGCTCTTGACGGCACGATCACTTCCGTGTCGGAAATTGTTGGTAGGATTTCAGGCGATTACCTCGACAGCGCAGTCGACAACGCAGCACTCAGCTTTGCAGCCATTGGCAAGGGCGAGTTCCTAAGTGCCAATAAGACTGGAGGAGCATTCTCAACCAGTGGGAACTTCGACGGAAGTAAGGATTCAACGACTGCTGGCAAGATTGCCGAGGCGTTCATTGCAGTCTGGGACGCCTTTGGGGAGACAGTTGGAGAAACGAATGAAGAGATTCAGGAGTCGACCTTCTCTTGGACAGAATTCGGTGGAGCGATGAGTGACGCGCTGGACGGGTTAGTCACTTTGGTGGAGCACATTGGAGAACTTGGAACAGCAGCTGCAGGGCTGGCGTTCGAAGGTCTACTGACTGGATTCCAAGCTGTGGCTTCGCTAGGTCTTGAAGAAGATCCTCAAGCATCAGCTGACGCAATGGTTAAGTTCGCCGAGGACTTGCCGGAAGTTGTGGTAGCGATGGTGGATACGTTCGTCGAGAACTTCCCTAGAATTATGGATGCACTTGCTGAGTCGCTGCCAGTGGTGATTGATTCATTGGTTGAAGGTCTGCCAGTGATGCTTCGATCCTTCGTCGACGCACTGTCTGAATCGTTGCCGGGAATTATTGATTCGCTTGCGAAAGCACTGCCTATCTTGGTTCAGCAACTAGCTCCGATTCTAATAGATCTCCTACTACTGATAGTGTCACAGATTCCAAAGATCATTGGGGCTATTGCTAAGTCAATCCCAATCTTGATTAAGGAGATTATCAAGAAGCTTCCTGAGATTATTGGGACTCTCATAATTGCAGTGGTCAAATCGATCGGTGAACTCATTAGCGGACTCTTCAGCGGCATCTTCGGATTCAGTTCTGGGGGTCCAGTGCCGGGAGGCTACGGAGGTGGAGACACTATCCCAGCAATGTTGGAGCCGGGAGAATTCGTGATACCAAAACATGTAGTGAGAGATCTTGGCTCACCATTCTTTGAGAGTATCCGTTCTGGCAAGGCATCTTCAGGGATGAAGAGCATCCAAGGTTACAAGACTGGAGGGCTAGTCGGAGACAGGCGGTCTCAGTTCTCTTTCGCACCATCTGGTGGTGGTGGGAATAATACCTCGGTCAGTACTGTTAACACTGTGAACGTCAATCCTCAGCTTACGGGCAACGAGAGTGACGAGAACATTATTGATAGAGGCAAGATGCTTGCTGACGTGATTGATGAGGAGTTGGCTAGGAAAGTAGCTGACAGAGATTCTAAACTGGCTAATTCTTTACGATAAAGGATAGGATAATGGAGAGACCTTCGGGTCTCTCCTTTTCCTGTATGGAGATATATATGAAATTACGAAGCGCATCATTCCCCGGATCGAAGGTTATTCACGTCAACGGCGATACAGTCTATGTGACGTCTGACGATATCAAGAT
>UPTN01000777.1_pt1 | contig 15461 bp, 8 predicted proteins | sample 2160111 | NCBI WGS metagenome assembly UPTN01 (sample SAMN06265058, study PRJEB28932) | marine metagenome | isolation source: Columbia River Estuary | place: USA:Columbia River Estuary, USA | collected 2014-05-05
TGAAGGATTAAATTTTGCTGCACCTGAAGTTTTAGGAGCTTCTTGCTGTGCGCTTTTTCTTTGAGAAACAAGTCCGCTTTTATAATAATTTTTAGCGTCTGTGCTAATATCTGCCATATCAAAAAATGCGTTTGATATAGAGTAAGTGTCTGTTATATCTATATCATACGGACTCGAATTATAATAAAAATTAGCTTTTCCATGTGTTTTATTAAACGCCTCTTCAGCCTCAAGATTAGTAAATTGCCCATCTTTACTTTTTGTAGATTGGTTCAGTTGATTTATTATATCTTCATCTGATATGAATAAATCAAGCATTTCGTCTTTTGTCATAAATTTACTTCGCTCAGAAGGGGACATTTGGCTTTTAATTAATTTAGAAACCTCTTCTCTAAAGCCAGGAATTCTATTAGCATATCTTTGAGAGGCCATTGCTCCTCTAACGCTTTCTGGTATTCTTTCGTCGCCTACAAGTTCTTCAACTTTTTCAAATATTCCGCTAACAATTTCATTAGCCTTATTCGTGCCTTGGCCTGCTAGTTGGTTAAAAGTATTTAAATCATCTTCCAAACCTTGCCCCATTTTATAGCCGGGTATATTTCCGCTTTTCCCTGCTTTAGCAACCTGAGCCGCTTTGTATTGTTTTAAGCCATCAGCATTGACTGTTGATATATGATTCATGATACTGTCAAGAAGCATGTCTTTTACTTCTTCTTTTCTGCTGGGGTCGTTAGCTATTTCGTAAGGTATATTAGCAAGTTTAAACCCATCAAATAAATCGTCCGACATAAGTGACTTAATAGTTTCAGGGCCGCCTTTGTCAAGTGCATTTGAAAATTGTGATTTTAATAGTTGAAAAGCAGATTGATTTTTGCTAAGGTCTAAACCGGTAGACCCTTTGCTATACATGCTTTGCGCTTGCTTTAGTACATCTAAAGAAAACGTAGAGTCTTTGAGAAAATATTTTGATATATCTTCTTGCTTAAGCGCACCGTATTGAGTTTGGTATAACGGCGCTCCATCAGACATAAATTGCATTGTGTAGTTCTTATTAACAAATATCTCATCTAAGGCTGCAACTTTTTCTGCATTCATGCCTTTAGACATCATTTCTCTGTTTTCTACATATTCGTTTGTAAGGTTTTGCAAGTCTACTAAATTAGTATTTAGATTTTCAATAACCTTTTTAGACCGGTTCATGCTATCCATAACTTTTAAATAGTCAGGCGTACCAACTTGTCCTCTCATGCCTGCTAATAATCTAGCCGAATTTGCATATTGCTGTCTTGCGTTTAATATAATTGGTTGTATTGAATTTTGAACAGCCGGCGGTAATTTTTCAGCTGTATAATCTTCGGGCAGATCATTTATTTTTGTTAAAACAAAATCATCTACTTTTTGTCTAAACTGTGTAGCATCATTTTCACGGCGCATTTGCTGATATGCACCTACGCGATTCTGCTTAGGTATATCTATTTCAATACTTGGTGTTTTGTAAGCCTGAGCAGTTTGCCCTGTAACGCTATAAACTGATGTATTTATTCCTTTCATAACTTATGGTGTTTCTGCTTTATTATTTTGGTAAGCCATATCCGGTTTTTAGTTTATCGCCAATCGTATCGCCTTCGCCTTCCTGAACTGCACTTGCTGCACTGCCTACAAGATCAGCAACACCACCGACCAAGTTTTGTGTTGCCGCGCTTCTAGCTGCTTGCGCCGCGCCAAGTCTTTGGCTAGCCATACCTAGCATCTGGCCTGATTTCGCTGCTTCCATTTGCCTTGATTGCATTTCACCACCAGCGATCATTTGTTGACGCTGAGCCGCACCTTGCGCTGCCATTTGCTGATTCCTGCTTTCTTGCTGTGCTATAGAAGCCGAAGCTGCTTGGGCCTGCTGATTCTGTGAGTTTGCTAAGCTTTGTGCTAGTGCTGCAATGCCAGAGCCTCCGGCCGCAGCTCCTAAGCTACTCATAATATTAGCAGAAGATTGTTGACTTTGTTGTGCTGCAAAATCCGCCGCCTGCGTGTTTACAGTAAGATCTTCAAATGTGTTTGTAACATTAGCGTATGGATTAGAAGTATCTAAAGAAGCATATCTGTCCTTCATTTGATTAAATTCTGTCTGAGCTGCTCTTTCTTCTCGTCTTCTTTTTCTACCGCCTACAATGCCAGCGCCCATCTTTATTAGCCCGCCAACTGCCGCAACTGGATTTACCATAATTTATTGTATTTTATGTTATTTTAATCACGTGTTTATTAACTACTTAACGACACTTCACTTCCAACAGAATACAATTCTTTCTCTTCGTTGGATTCGTTTTTTAATGTTGCTTCTAAATAGTACCCTAATAATCCTGACGTATTGTACCTATTATCTTTTGCAAAATAATTAAATGCATTTGTAGGTGCTGCATCCAAAGTAACAGTGTTACCTGATATACTTTGTACAGTTCTAATATCGTCATTGCTATTATTAAATACTTTATCACCAATTTGTAAAACGCTGTTTAAATTAGTAAATGTTATATTGTTTGAGGATATGCTAACAGGCGTGCCTAATCCCTGCACGTTTAAAGCCTTTAAGTCTAAGCTCGATTTAGTAGCTTGGTTTTCACCTGATATATAATTGTAATATATACCCTCTTTGTTTACAAAACTAGATATTGCACCGGTTTGCCTGTTTGTTTTTATTTCTTCTACTTCCCAATCATTATCACCTTGATAATTTAGTGTTCTGAAAATTTTAACATTACCAGGAGAATCATTTAGGTAGAATGTAACCGTTGAAGGCGCTAAGCTACCGCCGTAAAAAGTATTTCTAGTGTTACTATTATGCTTGTATATTTCACCGTTTTTGAAAGTGTAGTAAACATTATTTAAGCTAATGCCACTTTCAGGCAAAAAGGTTTTTCTACTTGGCCAACCATTTACGCTTTCAGAAAACGAAACGGTATAATCGCTAAATGTCACATTGTATTGACCTTTGTTTTCGTCAAATGTGCCAATAATAAGGCCCGTATTAGATGAAAGTTTATCCTTAAAATAATCTTTCATGCCATAGTTTGATATTTCTGTAACACCATCTATAGATAACCTTAGCACTTTGCCTTTATTTCTATCAGTGAAGTAACCTCTATATGTATGATCTACAAAGCTTTCTGGATTTTTAGATATGCCATAAGCGCCGAACGTGGGTGGTATAACGGCTTGTCCTAATACTCTATTAGTCGCTATAAGGTTTGGGTTGCCGTCTGCGTTGAACACCGCGTCTTTATTGGCAAATATCTTAACTAGCTTATCTTCACAAAACGCAACAATATCAGTGTCTCGTGTATGTAACAGTTGTATAGATCCGTATTCAGGGTTTAAATCTTTTGTAATTTTTTCAGCTGTAATAAATTGATTTAATCTATTTATTCCATTCTTACCGTTATATATGCCTGAATATATTAAACCTGTTTTTAAAGTTTCTTGTTGATAATTGTCTTCAAACACAGTTGAAACCCTCGTGCCTTTGCCTAGCGTCGGAGCATTGTAATCGTCTCTAATCCTATCGGATTCAACTCCATTTCCAAAGCTAATGCAATTTGTATAATCCAAAGCTTTTGTCGAAGCTAAATCTGATATGTTATATGTTTTTTCTGTTTCGTAATAAATATCTAAAAGCCCGTCTTCAGGTTCAATTTCAAATATAGGCGGATTGGAAAACGTAGAACTACCGCTTATAACATAAGCGCGGGCATCCACCGTTATAGATCCGCTTGTCGGGAAAGAAGTTGAATATGAAAAAGACTCAAACTTTACAGCAAAATATTTTTGATTGTCACCTGCTAAAAATCCTGTTTGAACTTCTTCTATTTTATAATTATTATTGGGATTGTGGGAGAATCTTAAAAAATTGCTTTTTATTATTGCGGCTGCAAAAGGATCTGATCTATACTGATCCGCTGTACCATCAAAATTGTTTTCTGTAACAAATATTACGTGGTAACCTGAACTAATTTGAGGGGTTGCATTATGCCCTGCGATTGCGGTAAAACTACCTAAAGCCACACCTGAGTTAGCCTTCTCGGCAATAAAGTATTCCCTAATATCGTGCTGCCCACTAGGTTGCTCGGTCATGTTAATATTAGCATGCGTAGCTACCGTGCCCAAATTTGATTCGTCCGCTGATTCAAGTAAACCTTGTTTTAGCTGTGAGTCTGCGTTTAGTTTAATAAAAAACTTACCTTCATATTCAGGGTTGCCTAGATCGCTTTCTGTTTCAACTTTTTCAATAGAAGCTTGATACGTTGAGGTACTTGTATTGTTATCATAAATGACATTTACATCGTTGCCAAAAGGAGTGTCAAAAGTTATTTCCGCTTCAGTAGATGCTTCGTCAGTAGAGTACACTATTGATTTTATTTTGTACAATTCCGAAACTAAAGAGGTTCCTGTCCTTCTAAATCTAATTTTGCTGCCAGTTATAATGGTGCTTTTAAATTCGTCATTAACGTCATTAGGCGTGCTGTCAGTTTGGGCGCGCCCCGCTTTTTCTAAAAGAATTGTATTATGTCCTGATACCGGTGTTTTTCCGGGTGCTTTTGCGGCTATTGGAGCGTCATCCGCAAAAGAATTATCAAACAGTAAATAGTCAGTAGCGTAAACCACTTTTGTCTTATTAGCCAAAAAATTAGGGGGGTCTGATAATTTACTTAATACCTTAAATTTATTATTCTTTAATTTGTAAGGAGTTTCGCCCGCTCCTTTTTTAAATATTAATAAATTATTTTCAGCAACCTTATTTACCTCCGAAGAAGGGAATGAAAGATACAAATGCCCTGTTTTATTGTCTTCGTATATATTGCTAGCTGCAATATTATAATATGGGTTAGATACTTCTTTTATGTAATATTTATAATGTGTTAATTCTGAAGGCAAAGACGCTTGCGAGACACTAGCGCTTAAAGCTAATGTTAACTCAGCTTTAGAACTGTCTATCTTAATAACACCTGAAGTATCAGTGAATACTGGAGTTTGTCGACCGTATTGATCCTGGTAGACGATGCCAACCTGATATGTCCTGCCAGATTTCAACGAGAATTTATCTGGTATAATATTACTTGATGCTCTCGATGCAGCCGATAAAGTAAATGAAGGGTTGGTGGTAACATTGAAGTTTTGTTTATAGTTACCATACAAAAGTCTATTGCCAACGATTTCTTGAGATTTAGCAATTTTTGGAACGCTATCGAACGGTCTTAATAATTGGTTTGACTCTATAACTTTGTATATCTGCTCGTCTTTTACTTCGAACGTAGCCGGGAAGGTATTGCCTGATTTTTTTAAGCTTTCTACAATGTATATATTAGAACCGACTGAATCCTTGTATAATATTTCTATTTCATCAATATCAGCCTCATAGCTATTTATAGCCATTGTGACAGTAAGAGGAGAACCTGAAGCAGCGGCGGTAAATTCGTTTGCCCAGCCATCTAGCAATAGTTTCCTAACAATGTTTGTCATGCCAGTGTTAAACCCTTCTTTTGCGGTATAACTATAATCCCCGGCTATAAAAGCAGGTAAAGAGAATGGAGACATAGTAGAGAATTGCCCATTGGTATATTTATACCTGTACGCAAATCTAGGAAATTTTAATTCAAATAAAGGCTCATCTTCTTCTAGTACGCCTATATAAAAGACACTACTCTCACTTACTGTAGACGTTATAGTAAGCAGCTCCCATTCGTCGGCGGTACTTGTTGAATTGTCTGCTATGAATTTTAGCCTAGCAACCGCTCGTTGTTCATTACCAAATTCATCTGTAAACGTATTTTTAAACTCCACAATGTCATTAACATTCCAATTTGGAACTATTGGAGTAGTCCCGTCTGCAGCTACATATTGCGCGTCAAAAATACCTATAGTGTCACCAACATTATTATTGCTAAAGTTCCGTGAAATCTGCACAATATCATTCCCTTCTGTTCCGTTTCCGCCTCTTACACTTGAATCAATAGTATTAAATGTAGGTGCGTTTTTAGGGCTTTTTTTAATTACTGTAATTCTGTCTTCTGACAATCCGCTGGTTGTAGTATCAAAATTATTATTACTTTTAGTTTTCCAGTAGTTTATATCTACCTGTTTTGGTTCATTTAAATTATCTGTAAAGTACAGCACTTCGTCCAAAATATTAACGCCTGTAATGTAATTATCTTTTAGCTCACTAAAATTTAAAATAGAACCTGTGTCCACAAGTACTTGTGCCACAAGTATAGGGCTTACCGTAGAGCCGCTTAGCTCAACTATAAGGTCTTTTGATGGAGATGTAATGAACCAATATATTTTATCATTTTCGGTGTCCCTAACACTTCCTATGCAACTCGCTCCAGTTAACGAAATATTTCCAATTTTTTCATTTCCTAAAATATTCTGCAGAGTCCCTGCTTCCGAACCTTCTGAATATGATACATCAACATTTTCAGCATCTCTATACTCGCCTTGCGGTAAAAGTCTTTCATCAAGGTCTTTATTCATTTTACCTTTGATAAACAAGTTCTTTAATTCTGGCATATTTTAGTGTTTAATCCATTTAGATTTTCCTCTTAATGTCTGCGAAAGCTCTTCTATTTTAAGATTTGATAATCGCAGTTTAGCCTGTCTTACAGCAGCGAATCTTTCTCTTTTAAACCTGTTAACCATATACTCAGGTGTATTAGAGCGGGTAGAAAGAACAGCGTGAGCTATACTTTTATACATTGCTTCTTCAGCAAACTTATGTATGATTTTTTCTTCAGCTGTTGCAACTCCGTCACTTATGTATTTTAATGTTATGATCTTGCTGCTTAAGTGGCCGGAAAAGAATATCTTACCTTTTGTATTGTCAATAAAAAAAGAACCATTAGCATTCATATGCTCCGGTGAAGATCCGTATCTTTTTCCATGCAGCACTTGAAAGTCTTCAATGTTCTCCATGTAAGAATCATTCATAGTTTCATCGCCACTACCTTGTTTTTTGAACTTTTTCCAAGTTTCAGATTCATTAGCTTCCAATAACCTTCCGTTGCTGTCAAATAAATAGTCATAATTACTATCTTGCAGCAATGCACTAGGGTTACTAGTTTTAATAGCCGGCATTATAACACGTTCCGTGCCACCACTATCTACCCACGTAAGCTTAATATAGTTTACATAATCATGAGGAAGCTTCATTTCTAAGCTAGTTGGTACTTCAATTTCTTGCGATTTCTCACTACGTAGTGTGTCGTAACTTAACTCTTGAATTGCTCTTTGAGCAAAAAACAATACATTACTTCTTTTTATTTTAGGTATAATTTTTTCTTCGCCAACATATGATATCATAAAGTTATTTACAACATCAGCTAATGTTATATGCTGGTAACCTCCGAGCTTATCTTCTGCATTTACCTGTACAACGGTTATTAATAAATCTAGTTTTGGAGCACCTCCAGATTCTAATACATCTGTATTATTTGTATTAGCATCAAATGTTATTGTGCCGGCACTATAATCATAATTATTTATGTTAATTAATTTTCCGTCTACAAATATCTCTATTTCTTCTTTAACAGAAGGTAACGGGTTAAACATATCGGTTGTTAATGGAAACGCCGTACGTAAACCAGTTCCTGTAAAGTTTACACTGTTATTATAATAACGTTCTTGTGATATATTGAATAATGCCATTTATTATGCTTTTTCTTGTTGAACGTTTTTTACATCTTCTGCTGAACCTATTTCATATAATCCTGGGCCTTTTAATACAATACCAGCAAGAGCTAACACTTTAATTACTAATTCAGTTTCCTCTGAAGGATGAAGTTCAAAGTCTGTGGTTTTATTTGCGTTGTCGTCGTATAACCCGGTGGTACTGTCAAACCCCCATTCTACTAAAGCAGGGGCTTTTACGTAATTGCATGTAACCCCAGTGGCTTCAGGTGTAGTAATGCTATCAGCATATACTTTAATAGAGGCTGCTTCGCTATTCCTTACATATACCGGAAAATTGCTAGAAGGTTTAGATAAAGGGGATTTTTTAATATACAACCAATCTTTTTGAGATACACCCTCAGCATCTATACCGTTATATAAAACACTACCTAACCTATATAAGTCATTTGGCAACGTTGTACCGCTGGTCACAGCTTGATCCGTTTTTTCAAATAAGCTTATTTTTTCTTCTAGAATATCCAGCATATCTGAATACTCTGTACTATTTCCCGGGATTCGTGCAAACTGATTTAAATCGTAGAAGTATTGCTCAAAGATATCAAGTTGAGCCTGGTTCGCCATGTAGTTAAATTCCTGAGGCGTAATATAACCCCGCTGCTCTTTATTTGTGATTGCTAATACCCTTTGGTACACAGTGTTTATGCTTACTGCCATATTGTTTGTTTAATAAAAAGGCCCACAAAGTCGTGAGCCTTTCACAACTTCTAAGCCAAACGTTTCTCTATTGTTTGGTAAATTTCAATACCATCATCTGTTTTAAAGTATGCAGCTAATGCTGAATATGGGTTTTCATCAAATGGTACAGTTATAAGCTTTCTGCCGTTACTTCCCCAAGTAAACGTACGTTGATCATTCGAAAGATTAACTATACCTTGCTCTACGGATTTGATCCCAACGTTTCTTACGTTAATATTATCGTCAGACGCTAACTCTAAGAACAACTCCGGGTTACTGCGAGCGAATAGTAATAAATCTCTTTTTAATTCCTTAGACGCCATCTTAGAAACAGCGTTACCTAGTTCGGTACGCATAATAGCTTCCATGTGATCTACTTCTAAAGATTTTGCAATTGTCAATGCTTCAATTTCTAATTCTAAATAGTCAAGATCGTGTTCTGCTTGCTTAGCATTGTCAATCTCAATATATTTTTTGTTTTTTAAAGGATGATATAAAGATAATAGCTTCTGCAATATTTGCTTTTCTTTTGGCACTACTAAAACGCCGTCGCTAAAAACAATATGCTCAAGTTTTGCGTCACCTTTAAATTCATCTACAAAAGGAGTTCTTTGGTTTACAGCGTATTTTATTTCACGCTCATATCCTTTTTCCTCGTCAAACCAATACAGATTTCTTGATTGAATTGTTGCTGTAATTGGTGATTTGCCGTTTTTAAGTTTATAAATGCGGTCTTTCATTTCCCATTTTGGTTTTTTGGGCTCTTGCACTATCGGTGCTTTTACTGTGGTTACAGGCTTAGGCGCAACCTCAGTCGCTACTGCTGCTTTTTCTTTTTTTGCCATGATATAATAAAATAAAAAATTTAATAAAAGTAATACCTACCCCCGTCGATAAGACGAGGGTAAATACTACATAACTAATTATGCATTAAACAATACAAAGTTGTTTGCAGCTTGTACAACTAAACATCTTTCAGATAAATAGTGTACTTCCATTGCGTCAAGATCGCTTGTGGATGCTCCACCTACAGATCCAGTAACCCAAGACTTCATTCTTCGATCATCAGCTTCAGAAGCACGGTAACGTACGTGAAGGAATGGTCGGCGAATGTTCTTGCCCAATGATTGATCATATACAGATGAAGTACCTGCTGGCACTAACACACCTTTGATGTCATTGATAAATCCACGAGTTTGACCGTCATTCAAATATTTCCAGTCAGTTTTGTAGAAGTCATAAGAACCTCTGCGGAAACCAGAAAAACCTAAATTCAATGCCATATCCTCGCTGTTTTCAAATACTCCGTAAGAAGTACCTCCACTTCCGTAGGAGTTTTGAGAAGCTAGCCAGTCGTCAAGCTTTAGGTTTCGCTCACGGTTAAGGAAGAACATATTTTCTTCAATAGCCCCTTGAGCATCTAGTTTAGCAATAAGTTCACCTACATCATCAGTAGTATCAGCAACAGTGCTGTCAAACATAGTAGCAATGTGCCCACGTGTTTCAATAGCAGAAAAAAGACCTTCTGTACCAACTGCGTCTCCATTCGCACCAAGAACAGAATCTATTGTGTTAGCAGCGCCACCTTTTTCAGACTCTACTAGTGTCATTTCAAGATAATCTTCATAACGGGTACGAGTCTCACCTTCAGCTTTGATATACCATAGGTAACCAGACTGTCCAGCTTCACCAGACACTTCTACCCAGCCAATTTGAGCCGAATCAGAACCTGAGATTTCAAACTTGTCTTTAATGATAACAGGCTTATTTGAAAAAGTACTGAAAGTAGGAGAGATTGTATCACCTTGCATTCCACTTTGTCCTTTTGCAAACTCAGAACCAAATACAAAAAGTTTGATTTGATCAGCGTCATCATAGTTAGTGTCTAGGTTAGCAGCATCGTAAGGAAGGACTGTTAAAGTAGTGCCTGACCCTACTGCTGAAACATACCCCTTAGTAGTTGTAGTTCCATCAGAAATAATAACCAACTGTCCTACGCGAATAGCGTGACCAGCGGCGATAGTAACCAAACCTGAAGCAGCAGTTGTGATAACACAAGTATTGTTAGATCCTGTTCCGTAAGAAAGGTGAAGTCTATTTTGCTCAGACCAAACGATTTGATCAGAAGCCATAGGCATTTCAGCACCTACCATACGTAGGAAAGAAGAGATAGAACGATTTCCATATCGCTCTACTTCTTGCTCATATAATTCAGGTAGATACTGTTGAGACCAGTCACTAGTACCATCTGTAAAGTTTAAGTAGTTGGAAGCTAGCGCCTTCTTTACCGGAAGGGCTTCGGTTCCTTGAAAATTAATTGACATTTTTAGTAGTTTTTAAGTTTAAGTTTTATTTTTGAAGTATCATCGCCAACTAATGCTCTTGCTTTGAAACCACTCGGATCATTACTTTTTGTATGAACCCCTCTCGGATCCATGTTAATGTTCTTTGCTTTTTTCATGTTACTTTTAGTTGCATCAGCTTTACCCTGCTCATAAAAGTGATTTGCAATTGCATCAGCATTCATAGCTGTAAATAAAGACTTGTGGTAACTTTTAGCGTCATTCATAGTATTATCCTCATTTAGAAACTTTCTAATGAAATTATTAATGTCGCTTTGTTCTGTTTTTACCTCGGCTGTATCTTTTACATTAAACCTATATCGCTTGTCTCCGACCTTGTATTCAAAACCTTTGAATTGGTCATTAAAAACTTGCTCGGTTTTTTGTAAAAATACACTCTTTTGTTTTTCAGCTTGCTTTGATGTTTCTTCGTTTTCTGCGTTATATCTATTAAAAAAATCAACGGCTTGTTGTTGATCTTGTGTTAATCTAGATCCGCCTTTGATTTCTTCATAGTATTTGTTTTTTAGCCCCTCAAGCTGAGATTTGGCACCCGCCACCTCTTCCTTGAATGCTAACTTTTTTCTTTTAACGTCTCTTTCATCGTCAACATCTTCGTCAAATGTAAATTTATCTTCAATAAGAAAATCAATTTCTTCAGATGATAGATGTGGTTTTGATTGTTGATAGTATTCTCTAAGTAACGCAAGATCATCAGCACTAGAGTAATCTTTATTTAGCGCTACGTAATCCTCAAGTGTACCACCTGTTTCATTTATAAAATCAACAACTTTTTGAATATTTTCAGGAAGCTCTAGGCCTTGCTCCTCTTCTTTTTGAAATGCTTCTTCAACTTTTTCAGCAAGGTCTTCAACTTCTTTAATAGTTTCTTCTTGCTCTTCTTGCGCTGGAAGTTCTTCTAAAACTACTTCTTCAGTTTCTTCTTTTACTTCTTCTTGTCGTACTTCTTGCAGTTCCACTTCGGTTTTTTCCCCTGCTTCTTCAGCCGATTCGCTTCCGCGTGGCACGCTGCCCTCTGGCTCTTGTTCTTGAACGGCATTTTCTTGTTCTTGTTTTTGCTCACTAACAGGCGGCTGAGTTAAATCAACCTTGTGGACGCCATCTTCAAATGTAGCGCCTGCTTTTTCCTGCACCAGCTGTTCTTTTTCTTGTATTGATAGCTCTTCGCTATCTACAACTTTTGCTTCAATTTTTTCAGACATAATAAAATATTATAAGATTATACACTATACATTACTTGGGTTCAAAAGAACCTAAGTCAAAATCACCGCTAAGTATATCATTTCCTGCAGATTCAAATACTTTTGGTGGTAAATTATTTTTTCTTTGATTTATAAGCTCGCTCTGCTGCGATGCTTGTATTTTAGTTCGCTCGTCTTTACGATCTTCCTTTTCTTTAATTGCAGTCTTTGCAGTTTCAATTTCAATTCCCTTCAACTGCATGTTCATTTGGAATTCAAGCTGCATTAAATCTTTCTTAAGCTGCGCCTCATTAGCAAGTCTTTGCATTTCAAGTTGTGACTCTAACTGTGCGAGCTCAGCCTTTTGAGATGTTAAAGCCTGTTGCTTTTGAATTTCAGCTTGAGCAGCCACCTGCTGCGCTTGTGCGTTAGCCTGTGATTGCGCTTGAATATTTTGCTGCTGCATTCTTTGATCGTTTTCAAGCTTTTTCTTTCTACGCACTTTAAGCATTTGATTGGCCAGCTGCACGTTCTTAATTTCTCTTAAATCAATAGCGTCTTCTAAATCAATCATTCCGCCACTAAGAGCGGCTTGTATATTGTTTTCAAGCTTTTGCGCTTCTTCCTCATCCGGCATCAAATCAATAAATATACCAAAATCATGCAAATGCAATTCACTGAGTTCAGAAAGAGTTGCTACATTGTGAATACCGATAGACTGCACAAACGCTTCTTTAGCTGGTGAGTATTCAATTACATCAGCAATACGTAGCGATATCTTTTCAGCTGTTTCTGCCGTCAAAAACAATCCACTTTGCAATATGTGCCTTGTAGCTGTATTACTATTTGCAGCCGCAAGCTTTTGCACACCTACCAACGCTTTTGGGTCAGGAGCTGTGCCGTCTCTTGCCTCGTTAAGACCGGTAGCGTCTCTCATCATTTGTAGGTAATAGTTGTATGTACTTACAAGCGAAGCTATCTTATTACTACCACCATTTGAATTAATTTCTTGAATAGGTATTTTGCCTGGATTCATATCGCCGTCAGACGTAAAAGATCTACCAATTACAGATCCTGTTTGGAAAAACATGTTTAATGCCTCCTGCGGATTGTAATTCGTCCCGTTGCCTAAGTCTATTTCAGCAAGACCATCAGCATCTAAATAAACACCATCTGGTACTACCCTAGACATAACCTGCTGCAGCTTCAAGTGAGTAAGCTGTATCATATCAGCAAAAGTAGTTATACGGCTTACTAATGACTCAACACGTCCATTATACATTCTAGGCGCTACAATAGAATAATTCATTCTAACCTTTGTAGCATCACTTTTAGGACGTACCATGTTTTCGCAAAGACTCCACTTTAGCAATACATTCGCTCCAGGAATATAAGCACCTTCGTAAAGAACCTCTATGTTTCTAGCTAACCTTTCAAATCTAGCCCTTGGATCTGTAGGCGGATTAAAGCTTTCGTCTTTTACTATAATTTTTTCAGCGCCTGTAGCGGTATTCTTTAATTTATAAATTTCGTTATGAAATGTTTTATAATTAAAATACAACACGTCAACAGTGTTCATATCGCTTCTATTAGAATCGGGGTTGAACTTATTGTATGACTTATAGTTTGAATATCCTTTAGAGTTTAGCTTTTCCAATTCTTCGTTAGTTAGATTAGGAAATTGCTTTTTTAATTCGTTTAAAGGTATTGTTTTTATTTCGCCTACGTAGTATATGTCCTCAAAGTAAGGTGACTCCGTATACGAATAAACTAAATTAGTAGGATCAACATAATCTATTTTAATACCTTCAGAGTCTGTGTACGTTGTCTTTACAGCAGCTATACCTAATACTGCTAGATCGTAATAAAAACGTTTTTTAGTAAGCTCGTATCTATTTTTTTCAAAAGTAACAGTGATAGCTTGCTCTTCTGCAATTTCTATAGCTTCTTTATAGCCGAGTTGCATGTGAAGATCCAGCTCGTCTTGGTTAGCAGGCAGATCCGATAACCCGCTTTCTTGCGTATTCATACCAAACTCTTGCTGAATATAGCTATCAAGTTCTTTGGCCTGCATGTCACGGAGTATGCTTTCCATGTACTTCGTGCGTTTTTCAACACCAAACGGATCTTGCGAGTATGCCTTTATATCATAACTTCTATTAGCCATGCCGTTAACTACTATATCTACAAATTTAGGTATAATAGGAACCGGCTTCCAATCTAGATTAAGATAAGACAAATCACCATTAATAGATAATTCATCTTTATATTTCTGCACTGATTGCTCACCACGTGCATACAATCTTAATTTATGGTAAGAATTTTGATTGATATAAAAACGATTACCCGATGAATCTCTTTTAAACCATTCATGTTCAATTGCTTTAGCTACACTTAGCCCAAACTCTGAGCCAGCTTTTTCTACATCACTAAGCGCTTGACTTGGAAAATGACTCTTTGAAACGGATTCAGCCATAATTTTTTATTAGTTTTGATTTTACACCTTCGTTTTTATATTTAGCTATATTAAAACTTAGATTTAGTTTTTTTCTTTCTTGGTTGGGGGTGTACATATGTCTATTGCACGCCATAACAGCAAGCCCAGAACTTATTGCAGCATCAAACTTGGTTCTTTTAGATAAATCAAATTTAGCCCAATCGTTCAGTGTACCATTAAAATACATTTGTCCGTATGAGCCGTCTTCTTGTAAACCAACATACTTTTGTATATAGGATTCTATTGCGGCTGCGTGTGCTTGTTTAATATCTTCGCTTGAGTTTGGCATCCCTCCAATTTCTTTTTCAGTAACAGATAATTTATTAAAAGCTTTGTCGGGTCTATTTATAGAAAACTTTCTATAACCTCTACGTTTTAAATAATATAACAACCTTGGTTTGTTGTTCTCTGCTAGTATAGGCATTCCGTAAAAGTGTAGCGCCATAAGCACATCTTCAAAAAACATTTCAGCAGTCTGAGGACGTGCAACATACTCAAGAAAAAACATATTAGACGGAGCCTCTTCCATACTAAATTTAGTTAAACCGTGCAAAGCTCCCTTTGAGCCTTTACCATCTGTTGTCCCTGATATATCATAGGAGTCACAACCAAAAGCACCAATATGTTCATTACCGGGATATAACACCCCTCTTTTCTCTATTACGCGGTTTTGAAGATTTGTAGGCGGAACCCAGCTAACTTTAAATCTCCCATTTGGGTTTGGGTTGAATACTACCTTGCTATCTTTTACACCATCAGCCCAACTAAAGCTGCCTTGCGTTACACCTGCTGAGGAGTATACATCATCGTTATAATCTACTTGCTCATATATTTTTGCAAGATTAAATATACTATTTTGCGTTTCATCCCTAAATGCATGTTCTTCTGTGCGTGGAAACTGTCGGTAGAGCTCGTTTAAGGCATCTTGGTCGCCTTTTAAACCATCAACTTCATTGTTCCAATGATCTATAACTCCAACCTCGATAGAATCTCCGTACGGGCCTTCAATTG
>UPTN01000778.1_pt1 | contig 15455 bp, 15 predicted proteins | sample 2160111 | NCBI WGS metagenome assembly UPTN01 (sample SAMN06265058, study PRJEB28932) | marine metagenome | isolation source: Columbia River Estuary | place: USA:Columbia River Estuary, USA | collected 2014-05-05
GAACTTCCTTCAGTAACGGGGTTTTGTAAATGCCAGCTAATGGTAATGATGCCACCTTTTTTGTGAGCATCAATTATCAAGTTCCGCATTAAATTAAAAGGAACAGTATCCAAATTATATTGTTTGTCTATCTCAATCCAACCTAAGTCAAAACCAAAAACGGCAGGAAAATCACCTGTAACTTTTTCAACATCGCTCTTTATAGTAGTTGGGTCGTCTTTATAATTCCATCCCAAACCGTAGGAAGTATCGTCTTGATGCCCAATTGCAATCCCTTTTTTTGAAATGTAAAATAGTCGTTTGTGTAATTCTTTAATTTGGTTTGAAGCATTTTCATCTACAAGATCTGGTTTTTTATAATCTTCATTGTAAAATGAATTGCATGAATAAAACAAAATAAAAAAGAAAAGGAAGGTTATTTTTTTTAAACTAATTGTAATCATTTTTAGGCTTTTAGATATGCAGAAATAACAATATGATGGTTTAACTAAGTAAAATTCAAATTTAGCCATAAGGCATTTGCTTTGTTAATATTATTTCATCAAAAAGCTAAATGATTATGACATTTTAATAGTATTAAATATCATATACATGATTTAATAAGATTAATGGAAAGCAACTATTATGAATTTTTTTAAATGATAATTTAAGAAACGCAGGAAGTATTGTTTCTGAAAGTCATTTATTTTAGAAATAAAAATCTTGAAAATCACTTTTAACAAAACAGTTATGTTTTGTTATTGAGTAGGATCCTATCAATTTATTAGCGTGAGGATGCCTCTGCTTAACGTGTATAAAAAAAATTAAACGCCAGAAACCAGTCCTTTCAAATCTGAAATAGTTTCAGTTGGATTTTCACTTTTAAATACAAAACTTCCAGCAACAAAAGCGTCAACGCCCGCTTCTAACAGCTGTTCGATATTTTGATTGGTTACACCGCCATCAACTTCAATTAATGCATTTGATCCAGAAAATTCGATTAATGCTTTTAATTGTTGCACTTTTTTATAAGTATTTTCAATAAAACTTTGTCCGCCGAAACCTGGATTGACACTCATTATTAAAACCAAATCTAAATCACAAATAATATCTTCTAAAACAGCAATTGGTGTATGTGGGTTTAAAGAAACTCCTGCTTTCATTCCGTTGGCTTTTATAGCCTGAACAGTTCTGTGCAAATGGGTACAAGCTTCGTAGTGAACAGTTAAAATATCAGCTCCAACTTTTTTAAAGTCTTCAATAAAACGATCGGGATCAACAATCATTAAATGAACATCCATCGTTTTTTTAGCATGTTTCTTAATGGCGCTAATTACAGGCATTCCAAATGAAATGTTTGGAACAAAAACCCCATCCATAACATCAATATGAAACCAGTCAGCTTTGCTATTGTTAACCATTTCAATATCTCTTTGTAGGTTTGCGAAATCAGCGGCTAAAATTGAAGGAGCAATAAATTTATTCATTTTCGTGTTTTTTGTTTTGCAAATATATGAAAAAGCGCCATTCTTTTTGAAGGTGATTTTGAGGTGTTTTTAAACGAAGAATATTGAAAATGGGTTTGATATATACTATTTTAATGATTTTTTGAATTTAACTTGACATTATTAAGTAATTCATTACAACTGTTCATTATTTTCTACTACTGTATCTTCAATTGGAATGTAAATTTCTGTCAACCATTCTGCCGGATTTGCAGTTTCATTAGGACTCATCGTATAAATTTCAAAAGAATATCCTTTTTCAATAGCTGTATAACCTTCTTCGGTCAAAGTTTTGTAAAAGTTTGGCCATGAAACTGGTAAAAATTTATAATTTCCTTTAAAAATAATTTTAAATGTTTTTTGAGGTTCTAAAAAACCCGTTAAAACTTCACCTTCTGTAATAATCCTTTCTTTTACAGGGATACAGGCTGAAAACATGACAGTGTTATTGATTAAATCTATTTGATGATTTAAAGTAAAGGGTTTTCCAGAAGCTTCAATTTGATTAGTCGCCATGTAATTTACTATTTTAGGAAACATTTCGGCCATCTTTTTTGGAGCATCTGCATTTTTACAAGAAGTGGTTTGATACAAATAATAACCACCACCGTAATATACTTCGCCTTTATAATCAATTGAGTGTATATCCATTTCTTTGAGCAATTGTTGTTCTAATAATTCAAGTCCTCTTTGGTACAGAGGTGTCATATTTTTTTCTATTCCGCCATTCATCAACCAATGTATTTTTTTACCAAAGCTATTTTCTCCTCTCATTCCCCAAGTTACTTCAGTTGCTCCTTCCAATTCTGTCAAATTCCAGTACATTTCTGATGTGCTTTCTGAATCCAAATCAAATTGCTGAATTATTTCTTTATTTGGAATTAACGAAATTGTTTTCACGGAGACATTACCATCTTTTCCTGCCCAAATATAGGATGCGCCAACACCAGAATTTACTTCAGAAGAAGCTACAATTGTTGAATCTAGTTCGTACCAAGGACTCCAATTTCCCCATTTGTTGAAATTGTTGATGTTTTTAAAAACAACTTCAGCAGGAACTTTCATAAGTCTTGTTTGTTTGATGTCGTAATTACTTTCTAAAGTTGCAACATACATAGATGCTCCAATAATAATTACAAGTACTAAAAAGAAGATGTATTTAATAGATTTCATTTTGAAGAGTTGAAAAAGTTATCGTAAACAAAATTAAGGATTATTCATTAATAATTAAGCAAGAAATCTTAATGCATTGAAAAAGTAATCAAGGTAAATATGGCAATGATTAAAAAAATTCCGATAACAACTAAAAATGTATTTTTATAATGTTTTTTATGAATTTTTATATCCTTTCTATAGCTCCAAACCATAGCAATGGTAAAAGCAATTACAAAAAAGGCTGCAAAAATTAATTGTCCTTTGCTAAACATATTAATTGTGTATATTTAGCATCAAAAGTACATAAATTTTCAATATGAATTTGCTTTACCGCATTTTCTGTTTATTTGAAAATTTGAATTTTAAAGAGAGTAAAAAATGAAGCAAAGTAAAAATGCATTAATTATTGGAGCTTCATCTGGAATTGGAAAAGAGCTTTCCAAATTATTGGTTGCAGATGGTTATAAAGTGGTAATTACCGGAAGACGCGAAAAATTATTACTCGAAATTAAAGCGACAAACCCTGAAATGTTTATTGTAAAGGTACATGATGTTACCGATTTGGTTGCTTGTGAAACTTTAATCAATACAGTTAAAGAAGAATTAAAAACCATAGATTTAATTGTTTATAGTTCGGGTGTTGGTGAACCAAATTATAAATTGGAATGGGAAAAAGAATGGCCAACTTTGCAAACAAATGTATTGGCTGCAACTAAAATTTACGGATTGGCATATCAGATATTCAAAGAACAAGGTTTTGGCCATTTGGTGGGAATTTCATCAATTGCATCTATTCGTGGAAATCGACATGTTCCTGCATATTTTGCTTCAAAGGCCTATCAGGCAAATTATTTAGAATCGCTTTGGATGAAAGGAAAAAGAAGTAAAGCCGCAATTTATGTAACAGATATACAACCAGGATTTGTTGATACGGCAATGGCTTTGGGTGATACTTTTTGGATGGCTTCTTTGGAAAAAGCGACTCAGCAAATTTATTCAGTAATTAAAAATAAAAAAAGAAAAGCTTATGTTACCAAGCGTTGGAAATTGGTTGCATTTGTATTAAAAATTGTGCCAGCTCAACTACTCTATAAATTTTCTTAAATAAAATATAAACGATCAAGAATTATAATAAATGAAAAATAAATTAAAAGCAGTACAGGAATTTCATGAAGCATTCGGGCTTGGAATTGAACACAAACCAATTGCGAAATTAGATGATGCCAAATTAAAATTACGATTTGATTTAATGGCGGAAGAAAATGAAGAATATTTAGAAGCTGCAAAAGACAACGATTTGGTTGAAGTGGCAGATGCTTTAGGTGACATGCTTTATATTTTATGTGGCACCATTTTAGAACATGGGATGCAATATAAAATAGAAGCAGTTTTTAATGAAATTCAACGCAGTAATATGAGCAAATTAGATGCTAATGGTAAGCCTATTTACCGCGAAGACGGTAAAGTAATGAAAGGTCCAAATTACTTTAAGCCGAATATTTATGAAATAATTAATGAAAAATCTTAACATTTTTTTATGTTAATTTTAACTTAAAAAACGTTTTTTTACATGTTTAAAATTTAAATTAATTAATCTATCCTAATAATATGAAAATAATACTAAAAAGTTTAATGTTACTTTCTTCAGTAGCACTAATTTCTTTGGCAACATCTTGCAAAAGTGAACTTAAAATTGAGGATGAAAAAATACCTGGAATTGTTGTCGAAAACATGGACACTTCTGTGCGTCCTAACGATGATTTTTTTAGATATGTAAATGGTAGTTGGTTTGATAAAACCATAATTCCAGATGACCATTCATCTTGGGGTGGCTTTAACGAATTACGTAAAAAAACAGATGCTGATGTGCTTGCTATTTTAAATAAAGCCATTGAAGAAGATAATTTTCCTAAATTAAAAGATGCTCAAGGGAATTTAACCTTAGAATCTGATCAAAAAAAGGCTGTGAATTTTTACGAAAGCATTATGGACACAGTTGCTAGAGACCAACAGGGAATTGAGCCATTAAAGCCTTTTTTGAAAAAAATCGATGAAATTAACAGTATTGCCGATTTAGAAACTTTTTTAGTTGAAATGGCGCCTTACGGTGGCGCAGGGTTTTTTGATTTTTCTGTTTTCAACGATTTAAAAGACAGTAAAATGAATGCGGGTTATATGGTGCCTTCAGGTCTTGGTTTATCACGTGATTATTATGTGGATCAGGATGAAGATACCAGCCAAAAACGCAAAAAATATATTGCTCATATTACCAAAATGCTACAATATTTTGGTGATACTCCAGGTCAGGCAGAAAGTAATGCTAATAAAATTTTTCAATATGAATACAGTTTGGCAGTACCTCGTTTTACAAAAGAAGAATCAAGAGATACTCGAAAATTATACAATCCAAAATCTATTGCTGAGTTAAGTGATTTAACACCAACAATAAATTGGAAAAAGTATTTTAAAGGTCTTGGTATTGAAAATATTGAAAGAGTAATTGTAATGCAGCCACAATATATGGAAGCTGTTGATGGGATTATAAAATCAAGCGCGATGGATGATATTAAATTGTATTTGCGATGGACAGCAATTGACCGTGCAGCAGGTATGCTGAATAGTGAGATTGAGCTTACTAATTGGGAGTTTTATAATAAAGAGCTAAGAGGTGAAAAAGCACAAAAACCTAGAGATGAAAGAGCTTTAGCCTCATTAAATGGAAACATTGGAGAAGCGCTTGGTAAATTATATGTTGATGCGAAATTTCCGCCGGAAGCAAAAGCAAAAGCTGAAGAAATGATTGCCAATGTAATGTTAGGATTTGAAAAACGAATCAATGCTTTAGACTGGATGAGTGAAGAAACGAAGATAAAAGCCATTGAAAAGCTGCAGAAAATGACTGTTAAAATTGCCTATCCAGATAAATGGAAAGATTATAGTGCTTTGGATGTAAAAGATCTAAAAGATGGCGGTTCCTATTTTCAAAATTCTGTAAATATTACAAAATGGAATTTTGAAAAAGATATGGAAAAATTGGGTAAAGAAGTTGATAGAAGTGAATGGGGTATGGCACCGCAAATTGTGAATGCTTATTTCAATCCGGTAAATAACGAAATTGTTTTTCCAGCAGCAATTCTACAACCACCTTTTTATAATTATACCGCTGATGAAGCTGTAAATTATGGAGGAATTGGAGCCGTGATAGGTCACGAAATATCACACTGTTTTGATGATCAAGGGTCAAGATTTGATGCCGATGGAAATTTATCTAACTGGTGGACAGAAGAAGATGCGGAACAATTTGCAGTTTTAGGAAAAAAATTAGTCGATCAGTATAGTGAAGTTGTTGCAATTGAAGATGTGAATTTAAATGGGGAGTTTACTTTGGGAGAAAATATTGGAGATTTAGGAGGGGTTAATGCTGCTTATGACGGGCTACAAATTTTTTATAAAAAAAATGGAAGACCTAATGATATTGATGGTTTTACGGCTGAACAACGTTTTTATTTATCTTGGGCAACCATTTGGAGAACAAAAACCAGAGATGAAGCGTTAAAAAATCAAATTAAAACCGATCCACACGCACCAGGATTCTATAGGTCTTATATGCCGTTAAGAAATGTTGATGAATTTTATACTGCATTTAACATTGTTGAAGGTGATAAAATGTACTTAAAACCTGAAGAAAGAGTTAAAATTTGGTAAATAAAAATTAAAAAAGGAGCTTTAAAGCTCCTTTTTATTTAAATCTACGTTGTAAAATCCGCCTTTATTTTCTTTTCTGTTTTTGGAGAATTGTGTAATTAAATACGCTGTTGTAATTAAATTTCTAAGTTCACATAAATCTGTAGAAAGCTCTGAATAATCATACAAACGTTTGTTGTCTTCATACAAACCTTTTAACCTTCTATCAGCACGCAATAAACGTTCATTTGATCTCACAATTCCAACATAATTACTCATAATGGTTTTTACTTCATTTCTGTCATGAGTAATTAAAACTTTTTCCATGTTTTTAACTACACCACTATCATTCCAAACCGGAACATTTGTTGGGTTTTTAATTTTATGAAAACGTTTTGTTAAATTTTCAGAAGCATTGTGTGAAAATACCAACCCTTCTAATAACGAGTTCGAAGCCAACCTATTTGCTCCATGAAGTCCAGATCGTGTAACTTCACCACTTGCATATAAATTTTTAATTGAAGTTTTACCTTTTTTATTGATGTTGATACCACCGCAAATATAATGTTGAGCAGGACAAACAGGAATGTATTTTTCTCGAACATCAATTCCTAATGTTAAACACTTCTCAGTAATATTTGGAAAATGTTTTTTAAAAATTTCATAGTCAATATGAGTGCAATCTAAATAAACATGTGGTGCACCACTTATTTTAAGTTCACTGTCAATGGCTCGGGCAACAATATCGCGTGAAGCTAATTCTTCTCTTTCATCGTATTTATGCATAAAGCGCTCACCATTAAAGCCTCTTAAAATAGCACCTTCACCTCTTACAGCCTCAGAAATTAAAAAAGCAGGATATTCTCCCGGATTGTATAAAGCAGTTGGGTGAAATTGAATAAATTCTACATCTGAAATTTCAGCTTTGGCTCTATAAGCCATTGCAATTCCATCACCAGTGGCAATAACTGGGTTTGTTGTTGTATTGTAAACTTGCCCATTTCCACCAGTAGCCAACATAGTTACTTTGGCTGAAAATGTTTTTACAATGTTTTTTTTCTCATCTAAAACATAAGCACCAAAACAAGTAATTTTCTCTTTTCTTTTAATTGGTTTTTGTTTCAATTGATGTTCAGTAATTAAGTCAATTGCGTAGTGGTAGGTTAAAAAAGTTATGTTTTCAGTATTTTCGACTTGTTGAATAAGAGCACGTTCAATTTCAGCGCCAGTAATATCTTTATGATGTAAAACACGATCTTGAGAATGTCCGCCTTCTCTTCCTAGTGAATAATTTCCATCACTGTTTTTGTCAAATTGTGTACCCCAATCTATCAATTCTTGTAAACGGGCTGGTGCATCTTTAACAACCATATTAACAATTTTCTCATCACAAATTCCATCACCAGCAATTAAAGTATCTTCTATATGTTGTTCAAATGAATCGACTGTTTTATCCCAAACGGTTGAAATTCCACCTTGTGCATATTTGGTATTACACTCATTTTTTTCATTTTTGGTTATGATGGTAATTGAGGCATTTTTAAAATGATTTGCAGTTTTTAATGCAAATGATAAACCAGCAATTCCCGAACCAATAACTAAAAAATCTGATTTGTGTATTTTTTTTTCAGCATTCATTTGTTTGGATATTATTTTGAAAGCTCCAACATACGCTCAATTGATACCAATGCTTTTTTACTTAGTTCTTCGTCAACTTCAACAAATGGCAATTCATGTTTTAAGCATAAATACAATTTTTTCATAGTATTCATTTTCATATAAAAACATTCGCTGCAATTGCAACTATCATCTTCAACAGGTGCAGGAATTAGTATTTTAGTAGGTGATTCTTTTTTCATTTTATGTAAAATACCAACTTCAGTTGCTACAATAAAAGTTTTAGCATCACTTGTTTTTACATAATTCAATAAGCCTGATGTTGACCCAACATATTTAGCAACTTTTAATAAATGAGCCTCAGATTCTGGATGTGCAATAATATGAGCCCCTGGATTTTCAGCGTATAATTTTAAAATTTTATCTATTGAGAAAGCTTCATGAACCATACAAGCGCCATCCCAAAGTAGCATGTCTCTACCCGTTTTTTTAATCAACCAAGCACCTAAATTTCTATCGGGAGCAAAAATTATTGGTTGTTCTTTTGGTATAGAATTGATGATTTTTTCAGCATTTGATGAGGTGCAAACAATATCTGTTAAGGCTTTAATTTCTGCCGAAGTATTTACATAAGAAACCACTAAATGATTTGGATGCAATTTTTTGAAAGCTGCAAATTCAGCTGGCGGACAAGAATCAGCCAATGAACAACCTGCTTTTAGATCAGGTAATAAAACTTTTTTTGTAGGATTTAAAATTTTAGCTGTCTCAGCCATAAAATGTACCCCTGCGAAAACAATAATATCAGCATCTGTTGTTGCTGCTTTTTGTGCCAAAGCCAAACTGTCACCAACAAAATCTGCAATATCTTGTATGTCATTTTCTTGGTAATAATGAGCAAGAATTATGGCGTTCTTTTTTTTTCTAAGCTTTTTTATTTCTTTCACATAATCAACACTTCTAGGTGGTTCTATGTCTAAAAAACCATTTTCTTGAAGTTTATTTTTAGCTTTTTCTAATGTATTCATAATTTGTTTTTTAACTGGATAAGACCAGAAAATACACCAAACAATCGGATGGAAGTCCGATTGTTTGAGTAGTTACTATGTGAGAATTAATAAATTTGGCAAAATACTAATTTATTGTACTTTAAACCTCCAGCCAAATTTGTCTTCAGCCTTATTTATTTGAATATCTGTAATTCCTTTTTTAATAAAAGAGGCATAACTATTTTCAACTTTAGGCAATTCAAAACTTTCTCCTTTATTAGAAAAACCAAGAATTGGACTAATAACAGCTGCGGTTCCTGCTCCAAACATTTCCAGTAATTCACCTTTGCGGGCAGCTTCCACAATTTCAGTTACTCTAACAGGTCTAACTTCAACTTTAATCCCTTTATCTTCTGCAAATTGAATGATAGATTTTCGTGTAATACCATCTAAAATTCTATCGCTTGTAGGAGCAGTTAATAAAGTGTCATTTACTCTAAAAAACACATTCATAACACCTGCTTCTTCTAAAAATTCGTGCTTGTTAGAATCTGTCCAAACAACTTGTTGAAATCCTTGTTGATTTGCTAATTTTGTTGGGTAAAATGAGCCTGCGTAATTTCCTGCAGCTTTTGCAAAACCAACACCTCCGTCAGCAGATCTACTGTATTTATCAGCAAATACAACTCTAACTTCACCTGAATAATAAGATTGAACAGGTGATAAAATAATCATGAATTTATATTTATTAGAAGTTGATGCTGATACACAATTTTCAGTTGCAATTATAAACGGACGAATATATAAAGCGTTTCCTTCACCTTTTTGAACCCACTCACTATCCATTTTTAGCAAGGTTAATAAACCTTCAAAAAACAAATCTTTCGGAAATGCTGGCATATCCATTCTTTCAGCCGAAATATTCAATCGTTGCTGATTTTGATCAGGTCTAAACAACCAAACATCATTATTGTCATCTTTATAAGCTTTCATTCCTTCAAAAACAGCCTGTCCGTAATGAAATACTTTCAGTGATGGATCAAATAAAATCGGCTGATAAGGTCTAATTATTGGAGTTTGCCATTCGCCATTTTCAAAATCGCATTCAAACATATGATCCGTAAATATTTGACCAAATTTCAAAGTGCTAAAATCAACTTCTGAAATTTTTGATTTTGCTATTTTTTCTACTTGTAAAGCCATTGTTTATCTTAATTTAATTTAAACAAAATTACTTAATTTTTTTTAATAGTAACTTTGAAAAGTATAAGTTGTACTTCCTTATTTTTAATATATTTGGGTAAAAATATTCATTTAAATAATAACTGGAAAATAAAATTACATTATTAGTGTATATTACAACAATTGTTTTATTTTAATATAAAAATAGGTGCTTGTAAAATACATTAAAAATATTGATATTTAATGGGTTATAGCAGATATAATGTGTTTTTATTAAATTAATAGGGTTAATTGATAATTAAATAAATTTTTGGAGAGAAAAGTAATAATTACAGCAGATGGTTCTTCGACCATATATTTACCTGAATGGGATGAAAATTACCATTCAAAGCATGGTGCTATTCAAGAAGCAAAACATGTTTTTATAAAACACGGATTGTCGCTTTTCTCAGAGAGTAGAATTTCCATTTTAGAAATTGGATTTGGCACAGGTTTAAATACTTTTATAACTTTTTTAGAAGCGCCTAAATTCAATTTGGAAATTGATTATGTTGGTGTTGAAGCGTATCCCGTTTCTTTTGAAGAAATTGGTAAATTAAATTATGTTTCTGAATTAAATTCTTCAGAATTTGAGCCTGTTTTTTCTGAAATACATAAACAAAAATGGGAATTTAAAAATAAAATTTCACCGGTATTTACTTTAACAAAAAGAAACAAATTGTTTAGTGAAATAAGTGATGAAAACACCTATAATTTGATTTATTTTGATGCTTTTGGGGCTAGAGTTCAACCAGAATTATGGACAGAAGAAATTTTTGAAATCATGTATAAATCGCTTAAAAAGGAAGGAGTTTTAGTGACTTATTCAGCCAAGGGAAGTGTGAGAAGGGCTATGCAAAAAGTAGGATTCTTGGTTGAAAAATTACCAGGTCCACCGGGAAAAAGGGAAATGCTGAGAGCAATTAAAAAATAATTTATAAAATATAAACGCATGGAAAATAGATTTAAAAAGCCAAAAAAACCAAATAAATTTAGGTTACTTTTTTTATTGATTCTGTTAGTTGTAATAACTTATTTATGGTTAAATTCTGACACTATTATAAGCAGTTTGTTTGAGAAGAAATAGGTTATTTTTGAAATTTCCTACCTTTCCATTTGTAACTTTTGAATGTTGAAACTGTTACAATGAAAATTGTAAAAAATGGATATAAAAAAGCAATTGCTAAATAGCTTTTCAATGGTTTTTTATTTTGTAAAAACTCACTGGTTTTTTGAATAAGTATAAAATCAACCAGTATTTTTGCAATAAAAATAAGCATCAACCATTGCCAAAAAAAAGAAAATAACAACGATGAAACCAAAAGCACTAAAATTGTGAGATTCATTGTAAAAATTACAATTCCAACAAATTTGGTAAATATATTTTTATAATTTGCTGATTTTGAAGCCCATCTAATTTGTTGATTTAAAAAGAATTCAATTGTTTTTTCAGATTTGGTTTCAACAATGGCGTCCTGCGATTTTAAATAATGTGTTTCTTCTGGGAAGTTTTCAATCATTTTTTCTAATAAAAAAATATCATCACCACTTGCAATTGATGAATTTCCCTCAAAGCCATTTAATTTTTCGAAAATAGCTTTGTTGTAGCATAAATTTGCACCATTGCATAATATTGGTTTTTTAATTCCAAAACTGCCGATGGTACTTCCAATCAAACTCAAAAAATTTAAATTTTGGAATTGGTATAACAACGAACTTTCTTCTTTAAATTTTACAGGAGCGCTAATAAATACTGGTTTTTGGTCTTCAATAAATTGATTAAAAAGATGCAACCAATTTTTTGAAACTATGCAATCAGCATCAGTGGTAACAATCCACTCAAATTTTGCTGTTGAAATTGCAGTGTTGATTGCATCTTTTTTTGGTGAGCCAGATATTCTTTTATTATTTAAAAGTAAAATAGCTATCGATGGGAATTGTTGTTTAAAATTTTCAATAATTGTAATTGAATCATCTTCTGAAGCATCATTTATCAACAAAACTTCAAACATATTGACTGGATAATTTAGCGCTGAAATTGAATTTAATAAATCGGTTAAATTTTTAGCTTCATTTCTAAACGGAACTACTATTGAAAATGAATTTTTTGGAACAGTAAGTCTATTATTAATTGTTTCAACCTTGTCAAATCCTATTATAAAACTAATAATTATTGCGAAATATAAAATTGAGATTACAATTGGTATAACAATCATTTATCAGTAAGTTTAAAATTCAACACAAAAACGCTTCCAATCAATGATGGAATGGCGAAATTCAATATCCACATAAATGCAGTTACTGTAGCTACGGTTAATTCATTTAAACCAATTAATCCAAAAAGCCAAATAGCAATAGAACCTTTTATAACCCAATCGAAAACAGCTAAACTAGGAATTATGGATGCTAAAATGTACATGCAAAATATCAAACTTATCAGGGTAAAGTAATTTGTTTCAACTCCGAATAACATCAATAAAAAATAAAATTGATGCGAGAAAAACAAGTATCTTAAAATCGAATAACTGATTACTTCAAGGTATATTTTTTTTGGAACTTTTTTTAAATACGCATTTAGTTTGTTGATTTTTAATTGCTTCCTGAAAAAATATAGAATAGCAATTAAAATTAAAATCAAGGAAAATTTTAAGCTATTCATTTCAGGAAATTCAAAATTGAAATTTTTTATTAAAAAGTAGATTCCATAAAGTCCAAATACAATGGTTATTGCCAATTGAATTATATTTCCTACAAGATTTAAGGCCATTATATTTTTTCGTTTTTTTCTTTCAAAAAACATGGCTTTCGCACCGTATTCTCCAATTCTGTTTGGGGTAATTATTGAGGCGGTTAGGGATGCTAAACATTGCTCAAAAGCTTCTAAAAAAGTTATTTTCTTTTCAACGGAAACCAATGTTTTCCATTTTAAAATTTCCAACAACCAGTTGGCATCTGTGAAAAGTAATATGCCAATCAGCATCCAGAGAGGAGTTGTTAGCGCTGATGAAAGTTGTTCTTTAAATAGACTAAATGACAACAACTCATTACTCGCTAATTTTTCAAATATAAAATATAAAGCGGCTAACACGATTGTTATTTTCACTATAAAAAATAGGAAACGTTTATATTTGAGTGAGATATTGTACATTTGGTTTTACAAATTAACAACAAAATTGAGTTCAGAAAAAATTATATTAGGCATAGATCCGGGAACTACAATTATGGGTTTTGGACTTATAAAAGTAGTTGATAAAAAAATGGAATTAATTGTTTTAGACGAATTAATGCTAAAAAAATATGATGACCATTATTTAAAATTGAAGTTGATTTTTGAACGAACGATACATTTAATTGATGAATACCATCCCGACGAGATTGCTATTGAAGCCCCTTTTTTTGGTAAAAATGTACAATCTATGTTAAAGTTGGGGCGTGCCCAAGGTGTTGCTATGGCTGCAGGATTGTCTCGTGAAGTTCCAATTACAGAATATTCGCCAAAAAAAATAAAAATGGCCATTACAGGTAACGGAAATGCCAGTAAAGAACAAGTCGCTAAAATGTTGCAAAGCCTGTTAAAAATTAAAGAGTTGCCTCAAAATTTAGATGCAACCGATGGTTTAGCCGCAGCCGTTTGCCATTTTTACAATAGCGGAAATGTAACCGTTGGTAAAAATTATACAGGTTGGGCAGCCTTTGTAAAACAAAATGGGAAAAGGGTGACTAAGTAATTAATAATGAAAAATTAAAAGTGAATAATTCTCCATTTTTTCAATAATTTAATAAACTATATGATTACATCACATTCGTAAACTTCATATTTTTTATCTATTACCAAGCTTCTGTGCTCTCTAAAAAGGTGATATTCTTTTGAGTTTTCCATTTTTACTCTAGCTTCTTTAGACTTCCAATATTCAACTAAAAAATAACGATCTTCTTCATTTCTATCCTTGAAAATATGAAAATGATCTAATCCGGCAGGCTTTGCTTCGGTTAATTCTTCAAATTTTTGCAACTCAACAAAGGTAATTCCTTCATCTTTTTTCACTTTGAATGAAACTATATAAGTATACATAATGGTTCGGTTTTATCAAAAATACAATAGAGTTTTCACAAAAAAGGTAACTTAAATCACGTTTTGTGTTTTTTTTAAATAAAAGTGTACTTTTAACTCATAATTATTTATTGTTTTGGCCGGAATTTATTTGCACATACCATTTTGTAAACAAGCATGTTACTATTGCGACTTTCATTTTTCTACTTCATTAAAACGAAAAGATGAACTTATAAAAGCAATTGTAAATGAATTGGTGTTGCGTAAAAATGAATTTGAGAATGAAAAAATTCAAACTATTTATTTTGGAGGAGGCACCCCTTCTTTGTTGACTATTGTAGAAATACAATTTTTATTAGCCTCTATTTATGAAAATTATCAAGTTATTTCAAATCCAGAAATTACCTTGGAGGCGAACCCAGACGATTTATCGGAAGAGAAAATAATTGAATTATCGAAAACACCCATAAACAGATTAAGTATTGGAATTCAATCTTTTTTTGAAGACGATTTAAAATTTATGAATCGGGCTCATACTGCCAAAGAGTCAAAAAAATGTTTGGAAATCGCAACTCAATATTTCGACAATATCACCATCGATTTGATTTATGGAGTTCCAAATATGTCAATTGAGAAATGGCAAAAGAATTTACAAATTGCTTTTGAATTTGGCATACCTCATATTTCGAGTTATGCTTTAACGGTGGAAGAAAAAACAGTTTTGGCTAATTTTATTGAGAAAGGAAAAGTTCCACCAATAGATGAAGAATTGGCTTTGGAACATTTTGACATCTTGGTTTTAGAAACTGAAAAACAGGGTTTTATACATTACGAAATTTCTAATTTTGGTAAGCCAGCGTATTTTTCAAAACACAACACATCCTATTGGCTGGGTGAAAAATATTTGGGTGTTGGCCCTTCAGCACATTCATTTAATGGTGTTGAGCGTTGTTGGAATGTTTCAAACAACACAAAATATACCAAAGCTATTTTTGAAAATAAATTACCAGTAACTTGTGAAACGCTTTCAATAAACAATCGGTTTAACGAATACATCATGACAGGTTTACGCACTATTTGGGGTGTGTCATTAGCCAAAATGGAAAGTGAATTTGGAACGGAATTTCTTCAAGTATTGACTGAAAATGTGAAACCCTTTATTAAAAAAGGCTTGCTTGAGATTAAAGAAGACTCCACATTTAACAAAATATTGACGACTACTAAAAAAGGTAAATTTTTGGCTGATGGTATTGC